>Ga0315536_1000071_pt1 | contig 43841 bp, 32 predicted proteins | sample SalMarSW160230MG_FD_203093 | JGI IMG/M metagenome (GOLD analysis project Ga0315536, IMG submission 203093) | Salt marsh sediment microbial communities from the Plum Island Ecosystem LTER, Massachusetts, United States - Salt Marsh Sediment SW1602-30 ...
GTTCGGGCTCCGGGCACGTACTTTCTACTCGAGTCGCAGCGCGGTGGCCGGGTAGAAAGTGCGCTTCACGACGGGGCATCCGAGGTCTAGATTCGAGGTGAACCGGAGGAAGGGTAGGTACTCCATGAAACGCATCTCTGTCAGCGCGTGTCTCGGCGCCGCACTCGTGGCGCTCGTTGCGATGGCCGCTGCGGCGGATGAGCTGACCGTAAGCTCGATTCTGACCGCGCAGCAGGCTGGCGCCCCAGCCTCCGGCATGATCGCCATGGTCAACAACCCGGCCAACACCGTGGCCATAACGGCCGAGGATCTGGTCACGCTGCACAACGCGGGTGTGCCGGGATCGGTGCTCAGCGCGATCTGGGCCCGGATCCCGGCGTTCACTCAGGTGCCGGAGCCGCTTCAACCCGATGACAGCCGCCTCGTCGACACCGTGCGCCTGATCGCCTCGGGGATATCCGAGGCCAACATCGCCGAGCAGGTGCGGCAGTCGGGACAGTCGTACAACCTCTCGGTCAACGACCTTCTCTACCTCAAGCAGAACAACGCTCCGGAGTCGACGATCGCTGCCTTGATGGCGACCCGTCCCGGCACGCCGGCCGCGCCGGCCGTGGCTCCCTCCGAGCTGGTCTTCGACAACTTGGTGTACCTGAGGAAGGGCTTCTGGAGGAAGGACCACCAGGGTCGTCTGGTCCTCGAAGGTGACACCCTCAGGTGGGAGGATGCTGGGAACCCACGCCGGAACTTCACATTCCAGGCCTCGGGCCTGGCGAAGGTGTGGTTCACGTGCGATGCTCGATCTTCCGGGAACTTCTGCTACCAGATCAACTTCCAGATTGTCAGGGGTGACCGCTATCGGTTCACCGACAGCCAGCGCGAGTCGGGATCCAACGCCGCCGTCACCCAGCTCATGGAGGCGCTGCGCACCTACTTCCCGCGCCTCAACTACGGCACGCCGAGAATCGACGACTGAGCTGGTGAAGCGGTCGGTCGGGAGCGGCGGCCACGACAACGGTCCTCGGGACGCGCAAGGGAGAGGTCATGACAGACCAGGAAGCACGCGGCAAGGACAAGAGGCTCTTGGGGAAGGGGAAGGAGCTCGTCGGCATCGTCACGGGCGACACGGAGCTGGAGCTGGAGGGCGATCGGGAGCAAGCCGAGGGCGCCGTCCAGGAGAGCCTCGGCAAGGTACGTCGCAAGGTCGGCGAGGTCGCCAAGGTGCTCAGGAAGTAGCGCAACACGATCCCTGTCAACTGCCTGCCGCCGCCCAGCGAAAGGGAGGGCCGACCGGGGGGCAAGTGCAAGAAACACCGTCTCTTCTCGCCCTGAAGGGCGTGTGAAAGGAACCTGCAATGTCGATATCGATTCCGGCACTCCTGATTCTCATCGTGATCGCGGCTGTCTGCGGCGCCATCGGGAAGGCTATCGCGGGCGACGTGCGCGGAGGGCTGATCGTCTCGATGGTCCTCGGCTTCATAGGGGCCCTGCTGGGGCCCTGGGTCGCTGGCAAGCTCAGCCTCCCGGAGCCCTTCATGGTCACCATCGGCGGGCACCCTTTCCCGGTCCTGTGGTCGATCATCGGCGCCGCCTTGTTCGTGGCGATCATTCACCTGTTCTCCCGGCGGAGGTAGCGACGGCGCCGTCCGGGCGGCCCTATTCCCCTCACCGACGGCAGCGGCGGCATGGGGCTTGGTAGAGCTTTCATCGCGGGCAGTTGAGACCTCGAGCTACTCGGGGAGCTGCCCTGAGGTTGTTTGACCCCGAACCAGATAGGAGGATGAGATGTCAATCGCAAAGGTCTCTGAGATCAGCTCGACCTCGGCCAAGAGCTTCCAGGACGCCATCGAACAGGGAATCGTCAGAGCGAACAAGACGCTCCGCAACGTGAAGAGCGCGTGGATCAAGGAGCAGCAGGTACGGGTGACCGGAGGTTCGATCACGGAGTACCAGGTCAACATGATGGTCACCTTCATCATCGACGACTGACCCGGCCCTGTCGCCATGCGGAGGGGGTGGGCAGGGGAATGATCGGTCAGGCGCACGTGAGCGACGCCAACGGCACGTCGATCGCGTGGGGCGAGACGGGTGCGGGCGATCCCCTGGTGCTCATCCATGGATTCCAGCAGTCGCACCGGAGCTGGCGCCGGGTGGCTCCGCTGCTCGCGGACGACTTCCGCCTCCTCATGCCAGATCTCCCCGGTCACGGCCTCTCCGGTCGGCCGGATGCGCCCTACACACTGACCTGGTACGCCGCGACAATCGCCGCGTGGATGGAGGCGATCGGCGTCCCGAGGGCCCACCTCTGCGGACACTCCTTCGGCGGCGGGATCGTGCAGTGGATGCTGCTCGAGCAGCGGGAGAAGGTGAACCGCCTCGCGCTCGTGGCACCGGGCGGGCTCGGGCGCGAGGTGGGAATGGGCCTGCGGTTCGCGACCCTCCCCGGGCTCGGGCGCGCCCTCACGCCGTTCGTGATCCGCCACGTCCTCCCCATTGCGATGCGGCATGCCGCCGCGGCCTTCGGCAACCCGGAGCCCGAGGAGGTCGACCGCGCCGCCGCGATGAACCGCATCCCGGGCACCGACCGCGCCTTCCAGAGATCGGTCGAGGGCGTTATCAACCTCTCCGGCCAACATGTGCAGACGATGGACCGCGTTCGTGAGGTCGCGGCGCTGCCGCCCATCGCCCTGTTCTGGGGCGAGGACGATCCGATCATCCCGGTCACCCACGGGCGCGAGGCCTTTGCGGGCTTTACGGGTGTCACGCTGACGACGTACCCCGACGCGGGGCACTTCCCGCATCTCGACGTACCGGCCGACTTCGCCCGCGATCTTGAGGGGTTTCTCCGCGACCCACACCGCGCTCCCGCACGCCCGCCTCCGGCAGGCTAGCCCGGTTGCCCGGGCGCCGAGCCCCACGGGCCGCGTCGTGCGTTCTGTGGCCCCGGGCAAGACGGTTGCCAATTGTGGGATGCTGATCATCCCAGGGGAGGCTCTCTACCTGTCTGTGCTTGTCCCGACTCGTGCGCCGCAACCTGATTCCAGAGCCTGTGTGTTCTCCGCCGCCGGGATCGGCGAGACACGTGAGTTACAGCAGGCCGTGCTCTTCGGCGTAGTTCACCAGTTCGACCCGGCTGGTCAGCCCGAGCTTGCCCATCAGGTTGGCACGGTGGCTCTCGGTGGTGCGGATCGAGATGCCGAGCAGAGTGGCAATCTGCCGGTTGGTGTTGCCTTTGGCGAGAAGCCGCAGGACCTCGAGCTCGCGGCGGGTCAGCGCGGCGCCCCTCCCGCCGGGCCTCGACTCCTTCGCGAGGGGCCGGTGGAGGAGGGCACGGGTCATCGAGGGGGACACGAAGATGTCGCCACGATTGGCAGCGTGGATCGCCTGCAGGATCTCGGATTCGTCGGCCCGCTTGACCACGTAACCGGCCGCGCCCGCGCGCAGGGCCGCGTGCAACAGGCTCTCCTCCTCGTGCATGGTGAGGAACAGCACCACGAGATCCGGATGCTCCTCCTTCAGCCGCCTCGCGGTCTTGATGCCGTCCTCGGGGGGCATGGTGAGGTCGAGCAGGACGATGTCGGGGTGCAGCTCCTCGGTGAGGCGCAGCGTCTCGATGCCGTCTGCAGCCTCGCCGACGACCTCGAGCTCGGAGTCGGCTTCGAGCAGAGCCCGGAGGCCGGAACGGACGACCGCGTGGTCGTCAGCGATGAGGATGCGGATCGGCACTCGCCACCTCCACGACGACAGTGGTACCAGCCCCCGGCGCGCTTTCCACCGTCAGGACCCCGCCGAGGGCCTCGGCTCGCTCCCTCAGCCCGATGAGGCCGATGTGATCCCCGCGCAGGACCTGGTCCGGCTCGAACCCGACGCCGTCGTCCTCGATCATCACGACCACGCGGCCTCCGCTTCGCTCGACCAGGACCTCAACCCGGGTCGCGCTGGCGTGGCGCACGACGTTGGTGATCGCCTCCTGGACGACGCGGTACAGGGCCGTCTCCACCTCCGGGGGAAGACGCTCGCCGGTGAAGGAACGCGCCTTGAAACGAACCCCGAGGCCGAACTTGGCGCCGGCAGATCGGCAGTACTCCTGGAGTGCGGCCTCGAGCCCGACGTGATCGAGGCTCGCCGGTCGCAGGCCCGCGGCGAGAGTGTGCAGGCCGTCGATGATGGCATCGGTCTGCTGCTTGAGCTCTGCCACCCGGTGAATGACAGGTCCGCCGTCCTCGACCTCTCTTTCCAGCAGGCGAAGCCCGAATCGCAGCGAGGCCAGGGCCTGGCCTGCCTCGTCGTGAAGCTCCCGTGCGATGCTCCGCCGCTCGCTCTCCTGCGCTTCGACGAGGCGGCGCGAGAGCGTGCGCATCCGCTCCGTCGATTCCCGCAATTGCTCGAAGAGAATGGCGTTCTCGACCGCCACGGCGGCCTGGGACGACATCGCTTCCGCCAGCTTCACGTGCTCATGGTTGAAGTAGCCCGCTTCGCGCTTGGACAACGACAGTAACCCCAGGACGCTGCCGCGAGCGAACACCGGGATGCCCATCCAGCTCGTTTCGGTAGGCTGCTCCGCCGGCAGGCTCCAGCCGGGGTGGGCGCGAGTATCGGGGATCAGGACCGCGGTGCCGGTCGTCAAGATCCCGTGGATGATCGGGTGCTCGGTCGTCTCGAACTCCGGCCGCTCCTCGGCCGCAAGGGGAATCACGCGCGTGCCGTCGGAGACTGCCCTGACGCTGACCCGCGATGCCTCCTCGAGGACCATGATGCGACCGCGGTCGAAGGGGACCAACTGGTGCAGGCGGTCGAGGAGAGTCGCCAGCACGGTATCGCGGTCAAGGCTGCGTGTGAGGGCCAGGGTCGCCTCGCGGAGTGCCTCGGCAACGGTCCGGGCACGTCGCGCGGCCTCGTAGGCGAGCCAACGGTCGGTCACATCCCGGGCAACGCTCAGCACCGATACTACGGCGCCCCCCGGCCCGATCTCGGGAACCATCTGGCAGTCGAAGCGCCGCGGCCCGCCCTGGGTCGGGAATGCGAACTCGAGCCTCTCGGGCCGGCCCGTCGCGAAGACCGTGTGCAAGGCATCGTTCCACCCCTCGATCAGCTCCGGCGGCATTCCCAACTCCTGGTTCGTCTTGCCCACGAAGTCCTGCGGCGGCCGGCCGGTCACGTGCTGGACTGTGGGGCTGACGTACAGGTGGCGCAGATCAGGGCCGAACCGGGCGACGATGTCTGGCAGGTTCTCGACCAGCGTTTGGAACTTTTCCTCGGCCCGCTGCAGCTGTACCGCGCCGTTGTGCACCTTGCGCTCGAGGCCGTTGACGGTGCGGCTGTTGAGCATCGCCACCGCGGCCATCTCGGCAAAGACCTCCGCGAGTCGGGCATCGGCCGCGGAGAAGCCGCCGGGCTTGTTGACCAGGCCGACGAGCCCCGTCACCTCGTCGTCAATCACGATCGGTGAGACGAGCGCCGGCAGGGTTGCGACGCCGCCATCAGCGGATGCCTTTGTCGCTCCCTTCGCGGGCTTGTTGGCGATGACGGTGCGGCTGCTCTTGGAAACGCGCGCGCAGAGTCGGCGAAGCGGCATCGGCAGGCCACCATCGGAGGTGAGGTCGAGGCCGCCGGGATCGCAGCAGACGACCTCGATACCCCTTCCACCCGGCGAACTCACGGCGACCAGGCCCGCATCGGCGCCGAGGATCGTCTTGCACGCCGCCAGGACCGCCCTCGCCGCGTCGACGAAGGCACGGTTCTCAAGCACCGCGCGCGCCGCCGTGAGCAGCGCTGCGGCCTCTTCTCCGCGGCCGTTTGATTTGCTCTTCGGTACTGGAGGTTTCTTCATAGCCTGAACCTCCGGATTCAACACCACCGCCGCCCCGCGCTTACTGCCGGCGCCGCGGGGACGAACGTGCGGGGCGTGGGAACAACGTCTCTCCAAAGATACCATCATACGGCGCCAGCGGCAGAAATCCGATCATCCGGCCTACGCGCGGCCGGGCAACGTTCAGGACCTCCACCGGCTTCGCCCGGACGACAAGCCGTGAAGCAGAGTGCTTCGCGTATCTCGACGGCGACGGCGACGGTCGGCAGTGCGGTCGGGATGGCGCGTTGCGGGGCCAGTGAGAGACCGGCCCGTGTCGCAGCAACGCGAGATCAAGAAAAAGTGGGGCGCTCGTGCGCCCCTGAGTGACTGAGAGAAAGGAGGAGAGGAGTGGATGGCTAGACCAGAGACCTGCGGATCGCTGCAACGCCCGACAGCGCCACAAGAATCGCGAGTACGAAGGTGCTCACGTGTTTGAGGATCATGGCGACACTCCTCCATGTTTCGCGCCAGGGATGAGTTGCAGCCGAGTGGCTGGTTCCCAAGAAAGCGTTCCGGCTACGTTCCCAGGCACAGATTGCTCAGTCCCTATAGTAGTTCCGATCGTCCATGCGGGACCACCGAAGTTATTACTTGGGGGAAACGCCGGGAACTCCGTAAGAACTACGCATACGATGCGCCGGCGACACCCTCCACCACCGCGAGGTGCCGCGCTACCGCCCTGGTCCGGGTCAAGCCCATGCTGGATTCAACTCCGGCACGCGTGGTTGTCGGGAGACGCAGCGCCAGCTCGCCACGCGTGGGCGAGCCGGCGCTGGTGTAGACAGAGCTGACGACGCCGGCGAGCCGACCGAGTAGTTCCTACCCAGCTTGCAGCTTTGCTCTCAGGTAGAAACTGCGCATGCCGCTGGGAGGCCGGCGCGCTAGCTTCGAGATGTGTCCTGGATCAGTAGGCGTTCTCCGCGACGCAGCGCCGTCGATCAGGGCTCTGATCCCTCGGTGCCCCGGATACCACAGTGTGCCGGCAAAGGTGAAGCATGAGCGGCCTCCGCGTACGAGCCGAGGACCACGACCACCGGGAGATTCCTGAGGAGGCTGCGCGCCTGAGTCGACCGGCACCGCACGGACGCGGAGCTCTTCGGAAGATCGTCCGGCTGGTGTCGACGGTGTTCGCGATGGCTGGGTGGCGGCTCGAGCACCTCAACCTGGTGTGGGCGGCCGGGAGCGTCGCCTCGGTGGGCCTCGCCCACGTTCTCATCACCCGCGCCGACTGGCGGCTCACGCTGCCCTACTTCTTCTTCACGCTCGTCTTCTACTACGGCGGCAACGCGCTGATTCTCAAGTCGAACCTGCCCAGCCGCGCCGTCGCCCGGCTCGGCGAAAAGCGCGCCTTCCGGGCGTACGAGACCGTGGCCGGGCTGATGTTCCTCAACCAGGGGCTGGGGGTCGGCTGCATGGCGGCCCTTCACCTCTCGAGCTTGGAGCGGGCGGTACCGCCGTCTCTCACGCTCGCCGCGGGCATGGTGCTGTTCGCCGTTGGCCTCCTCGTCAAGTTGTGGGCCACGCTCACCGTCGGCGTCGACGCGTACTACTTCCGAGACATGTTCCTCGGGCGACCGCTGGCCCCCGCCTGTGGCGGCGGGCCCTACCGCTTCCTGCACAACCCCATGTACTCGGTTGGGCAGCTCCAAGGCTACGGCTACGCCCTGCTCTACGGCTCGCTTCCCGGTCTCGGCGCCGCTGCCGCCGGGCATCTGCTCATCTATGCGTTCTACCTCGCAGCCGAACGCCCGTTTGTGCGGAGCACCTACATCATGCAGCGCTCCGTCCAAACGATCACCTCGGAGTCACGGTGAGGTCGCGGCCAATGCGAGGCGCGCTCCCGACGAGAGCGCTCGGCGCGGGCCTCAGGTGCGTGGTCCGTGCCGCCTGCATCGCCGCACTCCTGCTGGCTGGCGCGACGACTCCCGCGCTCGCACAGGCCCCGGCGTCCCCGGCAGCCCTGCCCGCGGCCATCACCGGCCCGCCAGCAACGTCTCCCCCGACATCGGACTCACAGCTGGTGCTCGATCAGATCGCCGGGTGCGGCGACAGTGGCACCTTGCGCCTCGACATCGACCTGCGCGCCGGGCGCTTCGCGGCGGCTGACGCGTGGGCGGTGGAGGTCGTCGGAACGCCGACGGCAACGCTTGTGGCGACGGCGGTCGGCGGCCACGTCAACCGCCTCGATGTGGCAGTCGACGGCGGCATGCTGCTTCTCGACGGAAGCCACCTGCGGCCGAAGATCCTCATCCAGAGCTTCCACTTCGAGGAGGGCAAGGGAATCACCGAGGCCAGCTACCGCGGGCGCGGAATCTGGAGACCCATCGTCTGGATGTTCCGGTGTCTCGCGAGGTCGGCGCTGCGCAATCTCGAGATCCATACCGATCTCCCATCGATCTTGCACGGCGAGTTCCTGGGCGCGAAAGGAGCGGCCCCTTCGGCGCCTTCCGGCGCCTCGTTCCTCGACCTCGTCCAGGAGGTGCGAGTCCACGACTCGGAGTTCGTGGCCTACGGCGGCCGCCCATTGAGCCTTGGCACGATGGTCCAGTTCCACACCGCCTCGCAGCCGAGGGAAGGCACACCCGTGCACGTCGCGATCGTGGAGGGCTTCTTCCGACCGGCCAGGGGGGGCCGGCTGGCGCAGTTCGCGGTCGCCGGGCGGGTCGATGGTGAGATCGAGAACGGCGCCATTGCCTTCGTCGGGAGCCGTTGCACCTTCTCGCACGGCGAGCTGAGGCAGGGCGCCTTCCAGGTCGGATCACGCGCCGACGGCACGCTCGAAGCGACGCTCTCCGCCGCCAGTCTGGCCGCCGACCTCACGGCAGGGGACTTCCACGTACCCGGCGGCCCGACAGTTGACGTCGAGACGCCGTCGCGCTTTGTCGTTCGCGATCTGCTGCTGCGGCCGGACGGGCGGTACTCCGGGATCATCGACGCTGAGCTGCACGGCAAGGCGGGCAGGATCGAGCGGGGCGGCGCCGTCGTCTCGTTGAGCAACGTGGAGCTGCGGACAAACGGGGCAACCATCGCCAACGGCCTGGCGACCGGCGATGTCGAGCTGGGAGCCGACTACCGCATGGACTACCCGCTGGTGGTGCACTACCCCGTCGAGGAGGTCGGAGATCGGAGCGTCCAGCTCCTCTTCCGGGGGTCGCTCACGGCCACGCTCCACCTCGAGGACGCGGGCAGCAGCGGCGAAGGCGCGGTCACGGGAGTGTACCGTTTCACAGTGCCGTGGCCCCCGGTCGAGCAGGCCGCCTTCGAGGTTCTGCGCGCCGCATGGATGCAGGACGTCACGCCGGCCATGCGTGACGTGGACTTCAGGATCGAGCCGCGGCGCTTCGGTCCGTGCGGCGGAACCTGCTTCCTGGTCGACCTCAACGTGACGGTGGAGAAGAAGGAGGCCAAGGGCCGTCTCTTCCATCAGCTGTGCGACACACAGGGGAAAGCGGACCTCGTGGTCGATGCGGCCACACGCAGCTTCCTCCTCCGCAACGTGCGGATCGAACCGCGGTGCCATGGGGTTCTTGGTTGGGTCGTGAACTTCATCGGGCCGCTCCTGACGAAGACCTACACGGACATCACGCTCTTCCAGATGCCCGAGGATCTCCCCTTCACGGTCGAGTCGGTCGACAGTGGCAGCGACTGGATCGCCATCGCGGGCAAGGTCGCCTGGACGTCGCCGATGGCCGATGCGCCGCCTCGACCGTCTCCTCACGTTGCGAGTCAATGATCCGGGGCTAGCCCCGGCTTCTCGTGGAGGCGCGCGGCCGCGGGATCATGGCTCCTCCTCTGTCAGCCGGGAAACCATCATGGCGACCTGCTCCCCGCGCACCGGCACGGACAGCAGGGTGCAGCCCGCCGTCGTTTCGGCCTGCCCGCACCACACCGGTGGCTTGAGGTCGAGGATGTGGCACAGACCGGCGACTGCGCTGCGGACCTCCTCGGGTCGCGCCGCCCGCGAGGGAAAGAAACGGTGCTCGAGATGGTCGAAGTTGAGCAGACCCAAGCGAACCGCGGTCAGGACCCTGCGGTAGCAGGGCAGCTCGATGATGTCGGACATTACCGGCGAGCTGCCGCCCCCGGCCGCCTCCAGCTGCGGCGCCAGCGACACCAGCAAGATGGCCAGCTCGGATCGGGTCAACCGCGGTGAAGCGATGCTCTGCCGGGCGCATTCTTGGAGGTTGGAGAGTCGCCACTGGAGCCTGATCCGGAGCAGGGACGCGGTGCGCTGCGGGTTGTCGGCCGGCAGCAACTGATAGAGGCGCATGGCCGTCTCCCAGTCGTGCCTGCCCTCGGCGATGTGACCGAACGTGAGGAGCGCACCGGGGTCGCCGCTGCGACCCAGCCCGATCAGTTCCAGGCCTCCCGTCAGAGTGGCGGTCAGGTCTGCCGCTTCGGAGGCGCGGACCAGCTCGGCGAAGGTCGTCTCCGCCTGGCCGGCCTCGGGCTGGCTTATGACCTCGGTGTTCCGCCCCTCCACCGGGAGGCCCAAGGCCGCCCGGCGGGCGTTCGCTTCGGCAGCCTCAGGCAGGCGCGGACTGCCGAGCAGGGTGGGGTCGGGGTAGGCGGCGGTCCGCGGCGGTGCGGTGGCGCAGCCGGCAACCCAGACCAGCCCAGCCGCGAGCGCCACGAGCAGCAGCCGCCGAGACGGCGTCGGGCGCGAGGCCGCGGCGCGGATGCTGCCACCTCTTCGGATGCTGCCACCTCTACGGTCAGGCTGAGGTCTCATCGTTGGGTCTTCGTACTGCCGCTGATACTCAGCGCGCCCTGCGCCGCCAGTAGTAGCTGCCACCACCGCCGAAGAAGAGAACCAGCAGGAGGATCACGATGATTGGCGTGATATTTCATGACCACATCCTTCATTTCGAGTCCTCCTTAAAGGTAAAAGGTAGGTTACGGGTATCCCATTCGGGAAGCGCACTTTCTACTCGGAAGGGAAGCCGGGCGCTCGGTAGGAACCACCCAGTCGGGAACGTGCACGTGGAGGGGAACGCGGTTGGAACCGGGAGCTTGGCTCACCCGTAAACAACCTGCATTCCCGAACCGGCTGCGTCTCCGTCGGGGCTGCGCCCGGTGCAGGAGGCCGCGCCGCGGCGCGGATGCTGCGGCCGCGCCTCGTTGTCTCACCTCGATTGCCGCAACCGCACCGGTCGCGTAGTTCCTACCGACTCCGTCGCGTCGCTCCCGGGTAGTAAGTGCGCTTCCCAGTGAGAGACTAAAGAACTAAGTTCGAGGCACGTTCGAGATTGGAGGGTTGTGATGCTGTGGACGATTCTGGTCATTCTTCTCGTGCTGTGGCTGCTCGGCGTGGTCACCTCCTACACGATGGGAGGGTTGATCCACATCCTGCTGGTGGTGGCGGTGATCATTCTGATCGTCAGGCTGGTCTCTGGACGGCGCCGTCTCTAGCGACGGAGTCGTGGCGCGGAGGGGGCCGCCGTCCCGGTAAGGGCAGGCAGCGATGAGGAGTAGCCGTAGCTCTGTCGGTGCCTGGACTCCTCCATGGCGCCTGAACACGCGGTCCCTAGGACCGCCAGAAAGGAAACTGGACAATGGAGAAGCACCATTTCAAGGTTCTCGTTCCCGGCATCTTCGCCGCCACCGCGCTGGCGCTCACCGTGGGCGTCGGCGCCCAGACGGCGCCGCCATCCGTGACGCCCGCGGCCACCAAGTGCCCCGAGGCGGGCGCGATGGCCGGCCACCACAAGGGCAGCGCTGCGGCGGTCAAGCACGAAGCTGACCTCAAGGCGGAGTGCCAGGCCATGACGGCTAAGAAGCAGGAGATGCAGGAGAAGCTCAAGGCGATGGACGATACGCTCGACAAGCTGGTGGCTGAGATGAACGCCGCCAAGGAGTCGAAGCAGCCCGACGCCCTGGAGAAGCCCATGGCAGCCGTCATCACCGAGCTGGTCGCCCAACGCAAGGTCATGCGCTCCATGATGATGAAGATGAGCTGCGCGATGATGGAGCAGAGACAGCATCAGATGCACGTGCACCGCATGAAGGGAACGATGAAACGCCCGATGATGAAGATGGGCAATCCTCCCGAGCCCAAGGCAGAGGAGACGAAGCCCGAAAAGTGAGGAATCAGCCGGACGGCGACTGAAACCTCCCGTCGCAGACTTGGACGAAGCGTTGGGAATGGCCCAGGACCCTGTTCGTGAAATCAAGTTCGATGCCGCAGGCATACTTGACGGTATGTTGAGGACACCGAGGCGCGAAAAGCGCAGCGATGGCTGGCGTATCGCCGGTCGCAGTAGATTGCGAGTGAATGATGCGGGCTAGGCTCTCGTATCGCCGGTCGCAGCAAACTGCAGGTGAATGATCAGGGTTCGGATCGCCGCGCGCCGGAGCGCCTCGACGGCGAGCAGGAAGCTCGGGAGCTCACCTCCCGGTTCGACCGCGACTGGCGCCCCCAACCCGCCTGAAGTCGATGAAACCGCGCTCCACGTCGGTACGGATCAGCTGTACCTGTAGGCGGTGACCGACGTCGAGGCCGGCCGAGCCCTCGACCAGCTTCCCCTCTGCGGGCGGCTTGAAGATGCGCACCCAGGTGCCCTTGGCCGCGGCGCCAGTGACGATCGCGTCGAACCTCTCTCCGACGTGCGACGAGAGCAGCAGCGCCGCCGCCGACTTGCCGACCTGACGTTCCACCTTGTTGGCGGCGTCCTCCTGAACCGTGCAGTGGGTGGCGAGCGCGACAAGCTGGTCGGCGCCGTAGGGCGGTGACGTCCCGGTCAGGGCGGCCTTGACGAGGCGCTGTGTGATCAGGTCTGGGAAGCGGCGGTTAGGTGCGGTCGAGTGGGTATAGTCCTTGACCGAGAGGCCGAAGTGACCGGGCGCGGGCCGTCCAGGCAGCTCGGCGATGTACTCGCCCCTCCCGAGCAGCTTGACCACCGCCAGCGACAGGTCGGGGAAGCGGCGGGGGTCGGCGGCCTGCCGTCTGGCCAGGAAGAGCGCCAGCGAACGTGCGTCGGGTTCGGCTGGAAGCAGCTCACCGACCTCTGCAGCCAGCTCGACGATGCGCTCCCAACGCTTTGGCGTCCGCACCACCCGGCGCAGCGAGGGCAGGCCCTTGCGTGCCAGAAAGCGGGCAGTGACGCCGTTGGCCGCGATCATGAGGTCCTCGATGAGCTCCTTGGCGCGGTTCTTCTCCTCGACGGCGAGGTCATGGATCTGGTCTGCGTCGAACACCGCCCGCGCCTCAATGGTCTTCAGGTCAAGCGCACCGTGCTCATGCCGGACCGTCCTGAGCTTCTGCGCCGCCGTGTCCTGCAGCCGCAGGTTGACGTCCAGGCCGGGGACCGCGGCGACCGCCTCCGGCATCGGACGGTCGCCCTCCAGCCAGGCCGCAACCTGGTTGTAGGCGAGCTTGGCGTGGTTGTGGACGAGGGCCTGGTAGAGGTCGGCATTTTCCAGCGAGCCGTCCTCTCTGACCGTCATCTCGACCACGACCGCCGGCCGATCCTGCTGATCGGCGAGGGAGCTCAGGTCGGTGGAGAGCCGCTCGGGCAGCATGGGGAAGATCTCCGCCGCCGTGTAGACCGAGGTCGTGTTCTTCTGCGCGTGAGCGTCGACGGCCGAACCCTTGACCACCAGGGAGTCCACGTCCGCGACCGCAACCAGCACCCTGACCGCGCCGCCGGGCAACGCCTGCGCGACGGTGAGCTGGTCGAGGTCGAGCGAGTCGTCGTTGTCGATCGAGGACCAGCTCAGTTGACGCAGGTCGCATACCGCAGCCGCAGGCGTCGGAGGCGCGCCCACTCTCGCCAGCTCCGCCATCACCTCCGCCGAGAAGTCGGGTTCGAGGCCGCGGTCGAGCATCGCCCGGCGCGCAATCCGTCGCAACGTGGCACGGCTTGTAAGGCTCTCGGTCATCTTGATGTGACTATATCAAGGTTGGGGGAAGCGCCCCGGGGTCTGCTGCGGTCTTGGCGAGCGGAGGGAAGCAACCCCCTCGCCGCAGGTGGCCGCTCCTCCTCGCGACCGCTCCGTGAGCGGGCGTCGTTTCCAGTCTGGGCATCGCCCGTCCCCCGGCCGAAACCAGGAGAGCAGGCACCCCGCGGATAGAGTGGGAGCTGACAGCAGGATCCGGGAGAGCCCTTCAGCTACCGTCTGCCGCGCCAGTAGTAGCCACCGCCGCCAAAGAGAAGGATCAAGACGACAATCACGATGATCAACGTGCCAGTGCTCATGGATTCTCCCTTCCTTTCGAGTCCTCCTCAAAGGTGGGTCCCGGGTATCCCCTCCGGGAAGCGCACTTACTACTCGGAAGCGAAGCTGGGCGCTCGGTAGGAACCACCCGGTCGGGAGCGGACACGTTGGGGGGCGCGGTCGGGTCCCGGAGCTTGGCTCACCGGTGACGAGCCTGCCGCCCCGAGCGTCTGCGCCTCCGTCGGGGCTGCTCCCGGTGCAGGTGGCCGCGCCGCGGCACGTGATGCTGCGGCCGAGCTTCGTTCTGCTCGATCGCCGCCTGAGCACCGGTTGAGTAGTTCCTACCGAGTCCGCTGTGTCGCTCCCGGGTAGAAAGTGCTCTTCACGGGTGTAGTGACACAGGCACAACATCAAAGGTGCGCTGAGGAAGGGAAGGTGTCCCATGAAACGCGCAGAAACGGGAGGGTTGTCTGCTGTGTGCCATGCTGCCCTTGCTCCGCATGCCACGGTGCAAACCGATCCAGGGGCTCCCGTGGGTGTGAAGCGCCGTTGCTTCCTGGAGCTGCAGTGGCAAGGCCGGGGTGGGAAGTTCCGCCACCTCGCGCTCAGGTTGCCCGCTCTGCGGCGGGTGCTGGGGGCTCTCGGCATCATCGTCCTGCTCGCCGTCGCTGTCGTCGCAGGGTTCTTCGTCGTGTCGAATCGAGCTGCGGCGCAGAGCAGCGTCGCCGCGGCCCTGCGTGAGAACCTGGAGCTGAAGGCGCGTCAGGACGCCCTGCGCGAGCGAGCCTTCGACGTTGCCGAGCAGCTCTACTGGCACGTCGAGCAGGAGCGCCGGATGGCCCGGCAAGCCGGCTTTCCGGGTCATGCCTGGATCAACTGGTGCCCGCCGCCGCCCGGGAGGAACGCGGGGGACGAGGTCATCCTTGCCTGGCTCTCCGAGCAGGGTGCGCAGCTGGAAGCGCTCGGGAACGAGCTGGCGGCGAGCCGCGCCGAGGCCGGGGCACGACAGGCCCATCCTCGCGCGCCGGTTGGCAGTGGGACAGTCTTCCAGCGCCACGCCGCAACGCTTCAGGCAGCAAACACGGCGCCAGGCAGGCGACCCCAGGCGACACTCGTCGCTCGCTGAAGACCACACAGGAGGTGATCATTGTTCGGACGGCGCCGTCCAGAGAGACGCATTCCTCTCAGAGGTGAGCTCCTGAGCCTCGAGGGTCTCGAGGAGCGAGCGAAGACGCTCGCCACCACCTTCGCACTGGCCCCTACCTCACGTGCGGGCGCCCACGACGTGTTGCAGCGGCTGGAAGAAGACATCCACGTTCTGAACGTGGCGTACCGCTCCCTCGCCGATGATGTCCACCGGGGCCTCCCCGTTCCTCCGGCCGCCGAGTGGCTACTCGACAACTTTCACCTCGTCGAGTCGGAGGAGCGCGCCGTGCGGCACGACCTCCCCGTCCGGTACTACCAAAAACTGCCGAAGCTCGCGGCGCGCGAGCGCTCCGGCATGGCTCGCATTCACGTATTGGCGTTCGAGCTGATCGGCCACAGCGACGGGCGGCTCGACGCCGAGCGGCTCACCCATTTCCTCCTCGCCTTTCAGACCGTAACCCCGTTGACGATCGGAGAGCTCTGGGCCTGGCCCATCATGCTCAAGGTCGCGCTCCTGGAGAACCTGCGGCTCCTGGCGGACGGAATCCTGGCAGGTCGGACGGCACGCATGGAAGCGGACGCCGCTCTCGAGCGGGTGGAACACAGTGGCCATCCCGGTCCTCTGCCCGAACCGCTCTCGAACGCCTTCGTGACGGAGCTCCGGCAGCGAATGCGCGAGTACGACCCCCGGGCAGTACCCCTTGTCGCAGCGGTGGAGCAGGTGCTGGCCGCGCGAGGGATGACGCCCGAGGATGCCGTCCGCTCAGAGAACCAGCGCCATGCGACCGACCAGGTCTCTACCGGCAACACGGTGACGAGCCTCCGTTTCTGCGCGACGCTCGACTGGAGCCGCTTCGTGGAGCTGGTCAGCCCGATGGAGGAGATCCTGCGCCGCGACCCGGCCGGGGTCTACCCGCGGATGGACTTCGCCAGTCGCGACCGCTACCGGCACGCCGTGGAGGATCTCGCCGATCGGACCGGCGAGGCGCAGGTGCGCGTTGCCCTGAGGACCGTCGAGAGCGCTCGCCGCAGCGCACAGCAGAAGGGAATCAGCGACAGGGCTGCGCACGTCGGTTACCACCTGATCGGCCCCGGCCGGCGCGGCCTCGAGCTCGACGTGGCGTACCGCCCGCGCATCGCCCAGTGGCTTCGCCGTGGGATCTTCGCCCATGCAACCGCGGCGTACCTCGGCGGCATCGGTCTGCTGACCGGCGTCGGCGTGCTCGGTGCGTACGCGTACGCTGGCGCCGCGAGTGCCGCCGTGATGGCGACAGCGGCGGCCCTCCTCGCGCTGCTCCCCGCAAGCGAGCTCGCGGTGCTCGTCGTGCAGCGGGTCGTGGCCGCGCTGGTGCCGCCGCGCCGGCTCCCCCGCCTCGACCTCAGCAACGGGATCCCCGACAGCGCCCGCACGATGGTGGTCGTGCCCGCGCTCCTCAGCAGCGTGGGGGAAGTCCAGCGGCTCCTGGCGCACCTGGAGGTGCAGGCGCTCGGCAACCTCGACCCCCGGATCCACTTCGCGATCCTGAGCGACTTCAAGGACGCGCCAACCCTCGCGGTTGCCGGTGACGACGAGATCCTCGCCGCGGCAGTGGCCGGGATAGAGGCGCTCAACCGCCGGCACGCGCCCGACGGGAACGACCGTTTCTACCTCTTCCACCGCGATCGGCGGTGGAACCCGAAAGAGAACGTCTTCATGGGCTGGGAGCGCAAGCGGGGAAAGATCGAAGAGCTCAACCGCCTTTTACGTTCCTCTGGCGACAGCGGTTTCTCCGTCAAGATCGGGGACCTTTCGATCCTCCCGTCGGTGCGCTACGTCCTCACCCTCGACGCCGACACGCGGCTTCCGAGGGGCGTTGCAAGGACCCTGATCGGGATCATCTCGCACCCGCTCAATAGGCCCGTGGTCGATACCGCCCTCCGGAGGGTCACGGAGGGCTATGGCATTCTCCAGCCGCGCGTGAGTGTCGACCTGGCGAGCGCCGGCGGGTCGCTCTTCGCGCGGGTGTACGCCGGGCACACCGGCGTCGATCCATACACGACGGCGGTCTCGGACTCCTACCAGGATCTGTTCGGCACAGGGGTCTTCACGGGGAAGGGCTTGTATGACGTCGACGCCTTCCAGGCGACCGTCGGATGGCGCGTTCCCGAGAACGCGCTGCTGTCGCACGATCTCTTCGAGGGGCTGCATGCTCGCACCGCGCTGGTCTCCGACGTGGAGCTGGTGGACGACTACCCCGCCAACGTCCTCGCACACGCGCGGCGGCAGCAGCGCTGGGTGCGGGGCGACTGGCAGATCCTCGCCTGGCTCTTCCCGGTGGTCCCGACCCCCCAGGGTTTCGCGAAGAACCGCCTCCCGCTCATCAGTCAGTGGAAGATCCTCGACAACCTGCGGCGCAGTCTCGTGGCGCCCGCGCTCCTCGTTTTCTTCGCGGCCGCTTGGACGTTGCTCCCCGGCAGCCCACTTGTCTGGACCCTTGGCGGTTTGGCGGTCGTTACTTTCCCATTCGTTGCATCTCTCTTCCAGCTCCTCAAGCGGCGTCCCCCGCACGAACCGGCTCATGTCCACTTTCGAGGCCTTGCTGAGGATCTAAGCACCGCCTTCGGGCAGGCGCTCCTGACGCTGGTCTTTCTCCCATTCCACGCGTGGGAGAGCGTGCACGCCATCGCCCTGACGCTCGTCCGGCTCGTCATCACGCGGCACCACCTCCTGGACTGGGAGACGGCTGCCGCGCAGGTCGCACGGGTCGCTGGCCTCTTGCGGGAAGGGATCCGTCCCTTCTTCGTCGAGATGGCCGCGAGCCCGATTGCGGCCCTGGCGCTCCTCGCCCTCACCATCGCCGCACGTCCCGAGGCACTGCCTCTTGCACTGCCGTTCATCGCCCTGTGGACCGCAGCGCCCGCCTGCGCCTACTGGCTCAGCCAGCCAATGGCTGCACGCCGGCGAGAGCTCTCGCCAGAGGACCGTGATCTTCTGAGGACGGTGGCTCGAAAGACCTGGGCCTACTTCGAGACCCTGGTTGGGCCCGACGATCACTGGCTCCCTCCCGACAACTACCAGGAGGACCGAGAGCCCAAGGTGGCCCACCGGACCTCACCGACCAACATCGCCATGGGCCTCCTCTCCACTCTCGCGGCGCACGATCTGGACCTGCTGCCGGCAGATGCAATGGTCGAGAGGCTCGACCGGACGCTGACCACGGTCGAAGGGCTGGAGCGGCACGAGGGGCACCTCCTGAACTGGTACGACACCGAGAACCTCTCGCCGCTCGTCCCGCGCTACGTGTCCACGGTGGACAGCGGCAACCTCGCGGGGGCGCTGCTCACCCTGGCGGAGGGGTGCCGGCAGCTGGGCGCGTGGCAGCCAGACCTGGCATCACGCCTGTTCGGCATTGCCCGTCGCGCAGTGGCCCTGGCGGACGGCATGAACTTCACCTTCCTCTATGACCGCCGGCGCCAGCTGTTCTCGATCGGCTATCGCTTGGCCGACGCCGGCGGGCCGGGGCAAGCGGATGTCGGCTACTACGACCTCCTGGCCGCGGAGTCGCGCCTGGCGAGCTTCTTCGCGATCGCCAAGGGCGACGTCCCGCAGAGCCACTGGTTCCACCTGGGAAGGCTCGTCGTCAGCGTGGAAGGTGTCCCGACGCTCGTCTCCTGGGGAGCGACGATGTTCGAGTACCTCATGCCGCTTCTCCTGATGAGAACGTATCCGGGAACGCTCCTCGGCCAGAGCTGCCGCATGGTCGTCAGGAGGCAGATCCGGTACGGTCGCGAGCGGCACGTCCCGTGGGGGATATCCGAGTCCGCCTACGATCTGACCGACCGGCTCGGCAACTACCAGTACAAGGAGTTCGGCGTCCCGGGCCTCGGGTTGAAGCGAGGACTGGCCGACGAGCTCGTCGTGGCGCCCTACGCGACCGCGTTGGCCGCTCTTCTGGAGCCGGCTAGAGCCGCGCGAAACCTGCGGCGCCTGACGGGCGAGGGAGCCGAGGGGCCGCTCGGATACTACGACGCAGTTGACTACACGGTGAGGAGGCCGGACGAGACCGGCGACTCCGAGGCCGTGCGAGGAGGCCCCGGCGTCGTCGTGAAGACCCACATGGCGCACCACCAGGGGATGACGCTCGTCGCCATCGCCAACGTCCTGCTCGGCGACGTGATGGTTGACCGGTTCCATGCGGATCGGCGAATTCAGGCGACCGAGCTCCTGCTGCAAGAGCGGATCCCACGCGAGGCGCCCGTCATCGAGCCGCGTCCGGCCGAGGAGGCCCGAATCGAACCGGCTGCGCTGACGCGCGCACCACGCCGGCTCCGCTCGCCTCACACGCCGTTCCCACGGGCGCAGATCCTGTCGAACGGTAGCTACGTCGCCATTGTCACGAACGGGGGCGGGGGAACGAGCTTCTGCCGCGGCCGTGCCGTGACGAGGTGGCGGGAGGACCGCACCCGCGACCCCGGAAGCCAGTTCGTCTATCTGCGCGATGTCCACACGGGGGCGGTCTGGTCCGCGGCCTACCAGCCTACGGCCAAGGAGCCCGACAGCTACCTGGTGGAGTTCCTGGCCGAGAAGGCAGCTTTCGAGCGGCTCGACCACGAGATCACAACGCGCCTCGAGGTTGCTGTCTCACCAGGCGACGACGCCGAGGTTCGGCGTGTCTCGCTGACGAATCAAAGCGACCGCTCCCGCGAGATCGAGCTGACGAGCTACGTCGAGCTGGGTCTGGGGGCCATCGCCGAAGACGTCGCCAACCCCGCGTTTGGGAAGCTCTTCGTCGAGACGGAGTGGATCGCCGAGAACACGGCCCTCCTGGCGCGGCGACGACGCCGCGGCCCGCACGACCCGGCGCTCGTCGGATTCCACGTCCTCTCCATTCACGGACCGACGCAAGCGCAGGTCGAGTGGGAGACCGACCGCATGCGCTTCCTGGGGCGCGGGCGCGGCCCCGACAACCCACAGGCCATGGACGGGCGCGCTCTCTCGGGAACCACCGGCGCGGTGCTCGACCCGATCCTGAGCCTGAGGACCCGGCTGCGGCTCGCACCCGGGGGATTCGCCCGCGTCTCGTTCACGACCGGCGTCGCCGCCGACGAGCCGACCGCACGCGAGTGCGCACAGAAGTACCACGACCACGGTGTCGCCGCCCGCGCCTTTGCCCTGGCCTACACGCAGGCGCAGATGACACTGCGACATCTTGGCATCTCCGTCGAACAGGCCCAACTCACGGAACGGCTGGCCTCCCGAGTCTTCTTCTCCGACGCATCGCTCCGGGCCGACCGGGAGACGCTGGCGAAGAACACGCTCGGCCAGGAGGGCCTCTGGAGGTTCGGCATCTCGGGCGATCTCCCGATCATCCTCGTCCGCGTCAAGGCGCCGGAAGACGTGAAGCTCGTTCGGCAGGTCCTGACCGCCCACGAGCACTGGCGCATGAAGGGGATGAAGTCGGACGCCGTGATCCTGAACGAGCACCCCGCGAGCTACCGCGAGGAGACGAACGAGGAGCTCGCGCAGCTCGTCGACGGCGGCCCGTGGAGTGCGTGGAAGGACAAGCCAGGGGGCGTGTTTCTTCTCCCTGGCGACTCGATCCCGGAAGCCGAGAAGGTCCTTCTGAGCGTGGTCGCCCAGGCGGTCCTCTCGGGCGACCGCGGAACCCTCGAGCAGCAGCTCGACCGCCCGGAGCCAGAGCCTGCCCTCCCGCTGGACCGCGTGCTGGCCGACGAGGCCCCGGGGCCAGTCGAAGGGGGGCGGCCGGAAGCCCAGCCGAAGCCACCGCCGCTTGTCCTCGGGAACGGCCTCGGCGGTTTCACGCGTGATGGCCGCGAGTACGTCGTCGTCCTCGAGGGTGACCGGGAGACGCCCCTTCCCTGGGTCAATGTTCTTGCCAACCCGCGTTTCGGGAGCATCGTGACCACCTCAGGGGCGGCCCACACCTGGGCCGAGAACAGCCGGGACAACCGGCTCACGCCGTTCGCGAACGACCCGGTCACCGACCCGACCGCCGAGGCGATCTTTGTCCGCGACGAGGAGAGCGCTGCCCTGTGGGGCGCCACGCCGGCGCCCCTCCGGCGGACGCGGCGCTCTCCGCGCTGGGTTGTGCGCCACGCGCCGGGCGTGACCCGCTTCTCCCGCGCCGCGGACGGCATCGCGCAAGAGTTGGCGGTCTTCGTTGCGCGGGACGAGCCCGTGAAGCTGTCCCTGTTGACGTTGACGAATCGCTCCGACCGGCCGCGGCGCCTGACCCTTTTGTCGTACGCCGAATGGCTGCTCGGCCCTCCGATGGCGAGTGGTCCGAGGTTCGTCGCGACGGAGCGCGACGGCGAGACGGGCGCGGTCCTGGCACGCGACCTGTACAGCCAGGAGAGGGGGCGTGTCGCGTTCGCCGCCGCGAGCGAACCCCTCGTCGCCGCCACTGGCGACCGACTCGAGTTCATCGGCCGCAACGGTTCGCTCTCACGTGCGGCTGCGCTCGGCCGACCGCTGCTGTCGAACCGTTTCGGCGCTGGCCTCGACCCGTGCGCAGCCTTGCAGATGGTGGTGGATCTCGAGCCCGGCGCGACGCGGCGCGTCGTGTTTCTCCTCGGACAGGGGCGGGACGTGGCGGAGGCCCGCGCGCTCGTGCGGCGGTTCGCAGGCAGCGACGGCGCAACAGCAGCTGCCGCCGAGCTCGCCGCGGTGGAGGCGTTCTGGGATGACACGCTGGGCGCCGTGCGTGTCACCACCCCCGACGACTCCTTCGACCTCCTGGTCAACAGGTGGCTGCTCTACCAGGACCTGGCGTGCCGCCTCTGGGCGCGCTCCGCCTACTCCCAGTCGAGCGGTGCGTACGGCTTCCGCGACCAGCTGCAGGACGTGCTGGCGCTCATGTTCACGCGGCCGGACCTCACCCGCGAGCACCTCCTGCGAGCAGCCGCGCGCCAGTTCGTGGAGGGGGACGTGCAGCACTGGTGGAGCGCCCCGGGCGGCCAGGGCATTCGTACGCGCTGTTCGGACGATCTTCTCTGGCTCCCCTACGCGACGGCCGAGTACGTAAAGACCACGGGGGACCGCGCCGTCCTCGACGAGCCGGTGCCTTTTCTGGAGGCGCCTGCCGTTCCGCCCGGAGAGCCCGAGGCGTACGGTATCCCGGCCATCTCCCGCGAGACCAGCACGCTGTTCGAGCACGGAGTCAGGGCCGTGGATCGGGCGCTGACCGTCGGCGCGCACGGCCTGCCGCTCATCGGGAGCTGCGACTGGAACGACGGCTTCAACCGCGTCGGTCTCGAGGGTCGCGGCGAAAGTGTCTTCGTCGGCTGGTTTCTCCACACCATTCTTGGAGCATGGGCCCCCTTGTGCAAGGAGAGGGGCGAGGCGGCGCGAGCGGCGCACTACCACGCCGAACGCGAGCGTCTGGGAACCATGCTGGAGCAGAGTTGGGATGGCGAGTGGTACCGGCGCGCGTACTTCGACGACGGGACGCCGCTGGGATCGTCCCAAAACGACGAGGGGAAGATCGACTCGGTGGCCCAGACCTGGGCCGTTCTCTCGGGCGCCGCGCCGGCAAAACGCGCCGAGCGCGCCATGAATGCCGTGCGCACGCACCTGGTCCGGCGGGGTTCAGGCGTCATCCTGCTCCTCTCGCCGCCGTTCGATCACACGGCTCTCGACCCGGGATACATCAAGGGCTACATCCCGGGGATCCGCGAGAACGGAGGGCAGTACACACACGCGGGGGCGTGGGTCGCCCTCGCGCTCGCACGCCTCGGCAGCGGCGACGAGGCGGTGGAGCTGTTCCACATGCTCAACCCCATCAACCACTCGCGGACGGCGAGTCAGGTCGAGCGGTACATGGCCGAACCTTATGCGGTCGCGGGGGATGTCTACGACCACCCAGCGCACCAGGGGCGCGGCGGCTGGACCTGGTACACCGGCGCGGCCGGCTGGATGTACCGAGCTGGATTGGAGGGAATCCTCGGACTCCAGCGCCGGGGCGCATTCTTCGCGTTGAATCCCTGCATCCCGTCATCATGGCCGGGCTATACCATCGAATGGCGCCTCGGCAAGACGCACTACACGATCGAGGTCGAGAGCCCGGAACGGCGCTGCCGCGGCGTGGCCAGTGCGGAGCTCGACGGAGCGCCAGTCGACGCGTCAGCGATCCCGCTCTCCAACGACGGCCGAGCTCATCACGTGCGGGTCCGGCTCGGGGCGGGCCCCAAGCAGCCGTCGGGCTCCCCACGGCCCCCGGCAACCGGGTCGAGGGCCAGGACGTCATGAACCGCCGCCGGGCACACCCTTCGAGGAGATAGGCAAATGAAAGTGAGCCCTCTCGCAGGAAAGCCTGCGCAGCCATCCATGCTCGTCAACGTGCCGAGGCTCGTTACCGCCTACTATGCGGAATGTCCTGATCCTTCCGTACCTGCGCAACGGGTCATGTTCGGTACCTCGGGGCATCGCGGCTCGGCATTCGAGAAGTCCTTCAACGAGTGGCACATTCTCGCCATCAGTCAGGCGATCTGCCTGTACCGCGCGCAGCAGAAGATTGACGGGCCGCTGTTCCTCGGCATGGACACGCACGCGCTCTCGGTCCCGGCTCATGCGAGCGCCCTGGAGGTACTGGCGGCCAACGGGGTGGAGGTCATGATTGCGGAGGGGGACGAGTACACGCCGACGCCGGTCGTGTCCCATGCCATCCTCGCGTACAACCGCGGGCGCACGACCGGGCTCGCCGACGGCGTCGTGATCACTCCCTCGCACAACCCGCCCCACGACGGCGGCTTCAAGTACAATCCCCCAAGCGGCGGGCCGGCGGAACGCACCGTCACCGACTGGATCGAAGCCAAGGCGAACGAGTTTCTCGAAGGCGGCCTGCGGGGCGTGAAGAGGGTCTCGGCCGAGAAGGCGCTGCTCGCCTCCACGACCCACCGGCATGACTACCTCAATGCCTACGTTGCCGATCTGGCCAATGTGATCGACATGGACGCCATCCGCGCCGCAGGGATCAACCTCGGCGTCGATCCCCTTGGCGGCGCCGGTGTCCACTACTGGAGGCCGATCGCCGAGCGCTACGGGCTGAACCTCACCGTTGTCAACGAGGCGGTCGACCCGACCTTCCGATTCATGACCCTCGACTGGGACGGCCAGATCCGCATGGATCCCTCGTCGCCCTACGCAATGCAGAGATTGATCGGTCTGAAGGACCGCTTCGAGATTGCCTTCGCCTGCGACACCGACCACGACCGGCACGGGATCGTCACCCGGAGCGCAGGGCTGCTGCCGCCCAACCACTACCTCGCGGTCGCCGTCTTCTATCTCTTCAAGCACCGGCCGGAGTGGGGTACGCAGGCGGCGGTCGGGAAGACGGTGGTGAGCAGCCAGATGATCGACCGCGTCACCGCGAAGCTTGGGCGGAAGCTCTACGAGGTCCCGGTTGGCTTCAAGTGGTTCGTGGACGGTCTGCTCGACGGCTCGCTCGGCTTCGGCGGGGAGGAGAGTGCGGGCGCATCGTTCCTTCGTCGCGATGGCAGCGTCTGGACGACTGACAAGGACGGGATCGTCCCGGCGCTGCTCGCGGCGGAAATCACCGCGCGGATAGGCCGCGATCCCGGCGAGATCTACCGCGAGCTCAGCCGCGATTTCGGCGAGCCATCCTACGACCGGGTCGAGGCGCCGGCGACCCCGGAGCAGAAGTCGATGTTGGAGAAGCTCTCGGCGGAGCAGGTCCGGTCCACCGACCTGGCTGGGGAGGAGATCAAGTCCATCCTCACCCGCGCGCCGGGCAACGGTGCACCCATCGGCGGGTTGAAGCTAGTGGCCGAGAGTGGTTGGTTCGCCGCGCGTCCGTCGGGGACGGAAGACATCTACAAGATCTACGCTGAGAGCTTCCGCGGGGCGGATCATCTACGCCGCATCCTGGAGGAAGCGCAGACCATCGTCGATGATGCGCTCGCCGCGCCCCAGCGGCCCGGGATTGCGGCCGAACGGGAATCGGGGGAGACATCATGAGCAGACGAGGGCGGGTCGGCCACCCGATGTATAACCTGCTGCCCACGGAGATCGAGGGCTTCGACTCCCTGGCAGAGCTCGCCCTGGACATGCGCTGGTCGTGGAATCATGCCACCGATCAGGTGTGGCGGCAGCTCGATCCCGAGCTGTGGGAGATCACCCACAACCCCTGGGTCGTCCTGCAGACGGTGTCGCGCGATCGGATCGAGCACGTGCTGGCCGATCCTGCCTTCCGCAAGGACGTCGATGGCCAGGTCCGGGCCAGGCGGCAGGCGGTGAAGGCGCCCGCCTGGTTTCAGCACGAGCATCCGCACTCACCCTTGACCTGCGTCGCGTACTTCAGCATGGAGTTCATGCTGAGCGAGGCCCTGCCGATCTACTCAGGCGGGCTCGGCAACGTGGCCGGCGATCAGCTCAAGGCCGCCAGTGACCTGGGCGTGCCGGTGGTCGGCGTCGGGCTCCTCTACCAGCAAGGCTACTTCCGCCAGGTGATCGACAAGGACGGCGCTCAGCAGGCGCTCTTCCCCTACAACGACCCCGGGCAGTTGCCGATCACGCCGCTGCGCCAGGCGGACGGCGAGTGGCTGCGGCTGGAGATCGCCCTGCCCGGTTACTCGGTGTGGCTGCGCGCCTGGCAGGCCCAGGTCGGCAGGGTGAAGCTCTACCTGCTGGACAGCAACGACGCGGCGAACATCCCGGTTCATCGAGGGATTACCAGCGAGCTGTACGGCGGCGGGCCGGAGCTGCGCCTCAAGCAGGAGCTGCTCCTCGGGATTGGCGGATGGCGACTGCTTGGTGCGCTTGGCATTCAACCGGAGGTCTGCCATCTGAATGAAGGGCATGCGGCCTTCGCCGTGTTGGAACGCGCACTCGACTTCATGCAGGAGACCGCGCAGCCCTTCGAGGTCGCGCTGGCCGCCACACGAGCTGGGAACCTCTTCACCACCCACACGGCAGTGGCCGCCGGCTTCGACCGTTTCGCTCCGGCCCTCCTCCAGCAGTACCTCGGCGGCTATGCGGAGCAGAAGCTCGGGATACCGCTCCATGACCTCCTGGCCCTGGGCCGGCAGAACCCGAACGACTCGTCCGAGAGCTTCAACATGGCCTACCTGGCGGTCCGGGGGAGCGGGGCGGTGAATGGTGTGAGCCGCTTGCACGGCACTGTCAGCCGACACCTCTTTGCGCCTCTTTTCCCGCATTGGCCAGCGGACGAAGTGCCCGTTGGGCACGTGACCAACGGAGTTCACATGCCGACCTGGGACTCGGCGGCAGCCGACGATCTTTGGACGAAGGCCTGCGACAAGGACCGCTGGCTGGGGACGACGGAATCCCTGGAGCAGGACATCCGCCACGTCTCCGATGCCAGCCTGTGGCAGTTTCGCATCGCCGCCAGCCAGTCGCTCGTTGAATTCGCTCGTGAGCGATTGTCGCGGCAACTGGCGGCTTCCGGTGCATCGCCCGAGGCGGTTGACGAGGCGAAGCGTCTTTTCGATCCCAACGCGTTGACCCTGGGCTTTGCGCGCCGCTTCGCGACCTACAAGAGGCCGAACCTGTTGCTGCACGACCCGGAACGGCTGCTCCGTCTGCTGACCGATCCGCAGCGGCCGGTGCAGCTCATCATCGCCGGCAAGGCTCATCCGGAGGACCGGGCGGGGCAGGCCCTGATCCAGGAGTGGATACGCTTCGTTCGCCGGCCCGAGGTCCGCCCCCACGTGATCTTCCTCGGTGACTACGACATGTTGCTGTCCGAACGCCTGGTGCAAGGGGTGGACGTCTGGATCAACACGCCCCGGAGGCCGTGGGAGGCGAGCGGAACGAGCGGCATGAAGGTGCTCGTCAACGGTGGCCTCAATCTCTCGGAGTTGGACGGCTGGTGGGCGGAAGCCTACACGCCCGAGGTTGGGTGGGCGTTGGGGGACGGCCAGGAGCATGGCGACGATCCCGCCTGGGACGCTGTCGAGGCCGACGCGCTTTACGACCTGCTCGAGCGGAAGGTGATCCCGGAGTTCTACGCGCGAGACGCGAGCGGGATTCCCGCCGCGTGGATCGAGCGGATGCGGGAGAGCATGGCGCGGTTGACACCGCGGTTCTCGGCCAGCCGCACGGTGCGTGAGTATACCGACCAGCACTACCTCCCGGCAGCGTTGGCCTACCGTGAGCGCGCTGCCAACAACGGTGCAGCCGGCAGGCAGATGGTCGATTGGCAGCACAGCCTGGAGCAGAAATGGGCCACGCTGCGCTTTGGCGAAGTCAGTGTTGAGACTCACCGCGAGGAGCACGTGTTTGAAGCCGAGGTCTATCTTGGTGACCTCGACCCCAAGGTGGTGCGGGTCGAGCTCTACGCCGACGGCATCGACGACGGTAGTCCGGTGCGGCAGGAGATGGAGCACGTTCGCCAGCTCGCCGAGGCGTCGGGCTGCCACGTCTACCGCGCGGTCGTGTCTGCGGCCCGCCCGCCAGCGCACTACACGGCACGGGTGATCCCGCACTCCGATGGCGTCGCGATCCCACTGGAAGACGGTCGAATCCTGTGGCAGCGATGATGCGCTCGACGAAAGAAGAGACGATGAAGAAGAAAGCAACTGGAATCACCTGCATGTTCGTGGACGTCGGCGGCGTGCTGCTCACCGACGGTTGGGATCATCATGCGCGCAGACGGGCGGCAGAGATGTTCAAGCTGGAGCTGGCCGAGATGGAGGAGCGGCATCACCTGGTATTCGAGACCCACGAGGAGGGCAAGCTCACTCTGGAGGAGTACCTGGGGCGCGTTGTCTTCTACCGGGAGCGACCGTTCACCAGGGCGCAGTTTCGGCGCTTCATGTTTGCGCAGTCCGAACCTCACTCCGAGATGATCGAGCTGGTCCGCGATCTCAAGGCAAGGTATGGATTGAAGATCGCCGTGGTCAGCAACGAAGGACGCGAGCTGAATGCCTATCGGATTCGGAAGTTCAAGCTGGACGCCTTCGTGGATTCCTTCGTTTCCTCCTGTTTCGTGCATGTCCGCAAGCCCGACGCAGACATCTTCCGGCTTGCGCTGGACATCACCCAGGCGAAACCAGAGCGGGTGGTGTACGTCGACAACGTCGCCATGTTCGTCGAAGTCGCCCGAGGCCTCCGCATCCACGGCATCCATCACCAGGATGTGGAGACGACCCGCGCCGCACTGGAGGCTCTAGGACTGAAACGATGAACGCGACCACCCGATCTTTGCCCCTGGCCGGAGTTGAGGACGTCGGGGGAGGCCATCACTCGCTGATCCTGGCGATCAACGGCGGGTCGTCGAGCATCAAGTTCGCGCTGTTCGAGGCCGGTGACTCGCTCCGGCGGATCCTGGGGGGCGGGATCGAGCGGATTGGCCGGCCGGAGGCCGTCCTTCGAGTGAAAGGCATCAGCGAGGAGGACACCTTTTCGCGGCCGGTGCCGGCGGCGGACCACAAGGCTGCTGTGGGCTCGCTGATGGATTGGATCGAGGAACGCGGCGGGCGTAACCCATTGACTGCGATCGGGCACCGCGTGGTGGATGGCGGGCCGAAGTACAGCGAGCCGCAGCGCATCACTGCGCAGGTGGTTGAGGAGCTGCAGCGGCTCAGTCCATTCGATCCCGACCACCTGCCCGAGGAGATCCTCCTCGTCGAGGCGTTTCACCGCCGGTTTTCCGAGCTGCCGCAGGTGGCGTGTTTCGACACGGCCTTTCACCACGACCTGCCGCGCGTGGCCAGGTTGTTGCCGATCCCGCGACGCTACGAAGCACAGGGCGTGCGGCGGTACGGGTTTCACGGGTTGTCGTACGCGTTCCTGATGGAAGAGCTGGCGCGTCTGGCCGACCCCGAAGCGGCCCGAGGCCGGGTGATCCTCGCCCACCTCGGCAGCGGCGCCAGCCTGGCGGCGGTGCGCGACGGCAAATCCGTGGACACGAGCATGAGCTTCACGCCGGCAGCCGGCGTGCCGATGAGCACCCGCTCCGGCGACCTCGATCCCGGGCTGGTCTGGTATCTGGCGCGCACTGAGAAGATGAGCGCGAAACAGTTCAACGAGATGGTGAACTCGCAGTCCGGGTTGCTCGGCATCTCCGAGACCAGCTCCGACATGCGTGACCTGCTCGACCGCGAAGCGCATGACGTGCGGGCGGCCGAAGCCGTCGCGCTGTTCTGCTACCAGGTCAAGAAGTGGATCGGCGCGTTCGCCGCGGCGTTGGGTGGGCTCGACACGCTGGTGTTCGCAGGTGGTATCGGGGAGCACGCGCCCACGGTCCGCGCCCGGATCTGCGATGGGCTGGGGTTCCTCGGGATCGAGCTCGAGGAAGAGCGAAACGCGGCGAATGAGGGCGTGATCTCCGCAGCGGACAGTCCGGTTGCGGTCCGCGTCATTCGCACGGACGAAGAACAGATGATTGCCGAGGCCGTGTGCCGCGTTCTCGGCCTCGGCGGAATGAAAGAGAGTTGAACCATGAAGACCAAAGCCCTTTCCCCGGAGCTGCTCCACCGGATGGACGCCTACTGGCGCGCCGCCAACTATCTGTCGGTTGGTCAGATCTATCTCTTCGACAATCCGCTGTTGAAGCGGCCGCTGGCGCTTTCGGATGTGAAGCACATGCTCCTGGGACACTGGGGCACGACGCCAGGCCAGAACTTCATCTACGTGCACCTGAACCGGGTCATCAAGAAGTACGACCTCGACATGCTCTATGTCTCCGGTCCCGGGCACGGCGGCCCGGCCGTCGTGGGCAACACGTACCTCGAGGGCACGTACAGCGAGGTCTATCCCGATATCAGCCAGGACGAGGCCGGGCTGCGGAAGCTCTTTGTTCAGTTTTCGTTTCCCGGAGGCATTCCGAGCCACGCCTCGCCGGAGTGTCCTGGCTCGATCCACGAGGGCGGCGAGCTGGGCTACTCGCTCAGCCATTCGTTCGGGGCGGTGTTCGACAACCCCGATCTCATCGTTGCCTGCGTCGTCGGCGACGGCGAGGCGGAGACGGGTCCGCTGGCCACGGCATGGCATTCCAACAAGTTCCTCGATCCGGCCACCGACGGTGCGGTGCTGCCAATCCTGCACCTCAACGGCTACAAGATCTCCAACCCGACCGTCCTCGCGCGCATCACGCGCGAGGAGCTGGACCAGTTGCTCCGCGGCTATGGGTGGACGCCCTACTTCGTCGAGGGACACGACCCCGAGCCGATGCACGAAGCCATGGCCGCCGCGCTCGACACGGCGGTGGAGGAGATCAAGAAGATCCAGCAGGACGCCCGCGTCCACGGCAATCTCACGCGCCCGCGCTGGCCGATGATCGTCCTCGCGTCACCCAAGGGCTGGACCGGGCCGAAGGTGGTGGATGGCCTGCAGATTGAGGGGACTTTCCGGGCGCACCAGGTGCCACTCTCCGACCCGGCCACCCATCCAGAGCACCTCACGTTGTTGGAAGACTGGCTGAGGAGTTACCGGCCGGAGGAGCTCTTCGACGAGCAGGGCCGCCTGAAGCCGGAGCTGGCCGAGCTGGCGCCCAGGGGCGACCGACGCATGGGCGCAAACCCCCACGCCAACGGCGGCACGCTGCTCCGCGACCTGCGGATGCCGGATTTCCGCGACTACGCGGCCGACGTGCCCTCGCCGGGGGTGAGCGGCATCGGCGACACGCACGTTCTCGGGCGTTTCCTGCGCGACGTGGCCAAGCTGAACCAGGAGCAGCGGAACTTCCGGGTCTTCGGTCCCGACGAGACGCTCTCCAACGGTCTGGAAGCCCTCTTTGAGGTGACCAACCGCCAATGGGATGCCGCGACACAGCCGAACGACGAGTGGCTCGCGCCCGCGGGACGCGTGCTGGACTCGATGCTCAGCGAGCACCAGTGTGAGGGCTGGCTCGAGGGCTACCTGCTCACCGGTCGGCACGGGCTCTTCAACTGCTACGAGGCGTTCATCCACATCATCGATTCGATGTTCAACCAGCACGCCAAGTGGCTGGAGGTCACGTCGCACCTGCCGTGGCGGCGGAACATCGCCTCGCTGAACTACCTGCTGGCCTCGCACGTCTGGCGCCAGGATCACAACGGCTTCACCCACCAGGATCCCGGGTTCATCGACCATGTCATGACCAAGAAGGCCGAGGTCGTGCGGGCGTACTTTCCGCCGGACGCCAACTGCCTGTTGTCGGTGATCGACCACTGCCTGAAGAGCCGCCAGTACGTCAACGTTGTGGTCGCGGGCAAGCACCCGGCGCCGCAGTGGCTGACGATGGACGCTGCCGTCAAGCACTGCACCGAAGGCATCGGCATCTGGCAGTGGGCCAGCAACGACCAGGGCGTTGCCGCCGACGTGGTCATGGCCTGCTGTGGCGACGTGCCCACGCTGGAAACGCTCGCCGCCGTCTCTATCATGCGCGAGCATCTGCCCGACCTGAAGATCAGGGTGGTCAACGTCGTCGACCTCATGAAGCTGCAACCACGGACCGAACACCCGCACGGGCTTTCCGACATGGACTTCGACGAGCTCTTCACCAAGGACAAGCCGGTCATCTTCGCCTTCCATGCCTACCCGTGGTTGATCCACCGACTGACCTACCGCCGCACCAACCACGACAACATCCACGTCCGAGGCTACAAGGAGGAGGGCACGATCACCACGCCCTTCGACATGACAGTGCTGAACGATCTGGACCGCTTCCACCTCGTGATGGACGTCATCGACCGTCTGCCGCAAACCGGTGACAAAGGCGTCTACCTGAAGCAGCAGCTCAAGGACAAGCTGATCGAGCACAAGCAGTACATCGACACGCACGGCCAGGACATGCCGGAGATTCGGAACTGGAAGTGGAAAGGATGAACCAACGATGGCGCTGCGCCTGATCGAGATGGTGCTGACGGAGAAGGACTGTGAAGAGGCCCGCACGCTGCTCAAGGAGCTCAAGGTGCTCGAACACCTACAGCTCCGGCTGGCGGACGGGGAAGTCCTGATGCGGGTTCTGTTGGACGCCGAGCAAAGTGAGGCGGTGCTGGACGTGCTGGAGAAACGGTACGGCGGTGAGGAAGGTTGGCGGGTAGTGGTTCTTCCCGTCGAAGCGACATTGCCACGCGCCGATCCGGAACCGGTCACCACACCAGAGCAAGCACAGGCCGAGAAGGAAACGCCACAGCGAGTCAGTCGGGAGGAACTCTACGAGGACATCAAAGATGCTGCGCGGTGCTCGCGCGTCTACCTGGCGATGGTGACCTTGTCTACCATCGTTGCGGCCGTCGGTCTGTACTACAACAGCGTGGCCATCATCATCGGAGCGATGGTGATTGCGCCGCTGCTCGGGCCGAACGTGGCGGTGTCGCTCGGCACGACCTTGGGTGACGTGTCGCTGCTTCGGCGCGCGCTCCTGACAGCCCTGGCCGGGATTGCAGCGACGATGGTCTTGTCGGTGATCATCGGCGTGCTGCTGCACGTCAACCCGGCAACCCCCGAGGTGGCGTCGCGCACAGGGGTTGGGCTGGGCGACATCGCGGTCGCATTGGCCTCGGGCTGCGCAGGCGCGCTGGCGTTCACGACAGGTGTGTCTGCGGCGTTGATCGGCGTGATGGTGGCGGTGGCGATGTTGCCGCCGCTGGTGGCATGCGGGCTGCTGCTGGGCGGTGGGCAGGCGACGCTGGCGGTGGGCGCGTTGTCGCTCTTTCTGATGAACCTGATCTGCGTGAACCTCGCGGGTGTGACGACCTTCCTGGTGCAGGGCATTCGCCCAGCGACCTGGTGGGAGAAAGGCCAGGCCGCGAAAGCCACGCGCATCGCCATTGGGCTTTGGGTCACACTGCTCGCCGGCTTGGGCGGCATGATCCTGTTGCTTCAAGGGTAATGAACATGAATGGGCAAGAGCTGATCGACACCGCGAGGGCACTGGTCGCCGGCGACAGGGGGCTGTTGGCGATGGATGAAAGTACGCCAACCTGCAACGAACGATTCGCCAGGGTGGGGATCCCTCAGACCGAGGAGGCCCGGCGCGCCTATCGGGAGTTGATCGTGACCACGCCCGGCCTCGGTGAGTGCATCAGTGGAGCAATCCTCTACGACGAGACGATCCGCCAGCACAGGAGGGACGGAACTTCCTTTGTCGAAGTCCTCACCCACGCGGGCATCATCCCCGGCATCAAGGTTGACATCGGCGAAGAAGACATGGCGGGTCATCCAGGAGAGAAAGTGACCGAAGGCCTGGACGGACTACGCGACCGTCTGGCCGAGTACTCTCGCATGGGCGCCCGCTTCGCCAAGTGGCGCGCGGCGATTGCCGTGGGCGATGACCTTCCCAGCCGCGGTTGCATCGAGGCCAACGCGCAGGCGCTGGCTCGCTATGCCGCGTCGTGCCAGGAAGCGGGACTGGTCCCCGTCGTTGAGCCGGAAGTGCTCATGGATGGCAACCACACCCTGGAGCGGTGCCGCGAGGTGACGGAGGAAGTCCTGCGCACGGTGTTCAGCCAGCTCTACGGACAGCGGGTGATGCTGGAGGGGTTGATCCTGAAAACCAACATGGTGCTTCCGGGACTGACCTGCCCCACACAAGAACCGGCGGACGAGGTGGCCAACGCCACGGTCAGGTGTCTCTTGCGGGCTGTCCCCGCGGCCGTTCCGGCGATCGCGTTCTTGTCGGGCGGCCAATCCGGTGAGCTGGCCTCGGCGCGTTTGAATGCCATGAACGTCAACTTCAAGTCGCGACTGCCCTGGGCGTTGGCGTTCTCGTTCGCCCGCGCCATCCAGGAACCGGCGTTGGACATCTGGCACGGTGATGAGGCCAACGTGTCGGCGGCCCAGCACGCTTTGTATCACCGTGCCTGGTGCGACCGGGCTGCGCGCCGTGGCAAGTACACCGCCGCGATGGAGAGGTCATCAGCATGACAAGAAGCGTCGCGCAGCCCACGAAAGCTGCGGCACAGCAAGGGCCGAAAGGATGCCCATTATGAAACCCAAAACCGACCAGCCCAAAGCTCCCGAATCGAAGCCGGCAGCGAAGCCCGATGCCAAACCCGATGCGAAGGACGATCTGAAAACCCTGCCGCTGGCGGAGGTGGAGAAACGGTTGGGTTCGTCGCCGGACGGCCTGAGTCAAGCCGAGGCGGAGAAACGGCTAGCCCAATACGGGCCGAACGAGATTGAAGAGAAGAAGACCAATTCGTTCCTGAAATTCCTCACCTACTTTTGGGGTCCCATCCCGTGGATGATCGAGGCGGCCGTGATCCTCTCGGCGGTAGCCCGGCATTGGCCGGACTTTGGCATCATCCTCCTGTTGCTCCTGGCCAACGGCGTCGTCGGATTCTGGGAAGAACGCCAGGCGGGCAACGCCATCGCCGCGCTGAAGGCCAAGCTGGCGATCAAGGCCCGGGTGAAGCGTGACGGGAAATGGACCACCCCGGCGGCGCGTGAGCTGGTGCCGGGCGATGTCATCCGCGTGCGTCTGGGCGACATCGTGCCGGCGGATGCGCGCCTGTTGGACGGTGACCCCGTGGAGGTGGATCAGTCCGCGTTGACAGGCGAATCGTTGCCCGCCACGCGGAAACCAGGCGAAGCAGTGTTTTCGGGATCGATCATCCGTCAGGGTGAAATCGGCGCACTGGTCTATGCCACGGGTGCGAGAACCTACTTTGGCAAGACGGCGCAACTGGTGCAGGAAGCGCACACCGTCAGCCATTTTCAACGCGCGGTGCTGAAGATTGGCAACTACCTGATCATCCTTGCGGTGGCCCTGGTGGCGGTGATCATTGCGGTCGCGATTCTCCGCGGCGACCCGATCCTCACCACGTTGCAGTTCGCCCTGGTGCTGACCGTGGCCGCGATTCCCGTGGCGATGCCGACGGTGTTGTCCGTGACGATGGCGGTCGGCGCGCGCCTGCTCGCCAGGAAACAGGCGGTGGTGAGCAAGCTGGTGGCCATCGAGGAGCTGGCGGGTGTGGACGTCCTGTGCGCCGACAAGACCGGCACCCTGACCCAGAACAAGCTGACGCTGGGTGACCCGTTCAGCGTGAACGATGTCCCCGCGGTGCAAGTCATCCTCAACGCTGCGCTGGCGTCGCGGGCGGACAATAGCGACACCATCGACCTGGCCGTCCTGGGCGGCCTGAAAGACGAGGATTCGTTAAGAGCTTACGAAGTGGTTCATTTCCAGCCGTTCGACCCCGTGCACAAACGTACCGAGGCGACCGTCAAGACCAAAGACGGGAAGACGTTCAAGGTGACGAAGGGCGCGCCGCAGGTGATCTTGGCTTTGTCGGACAATGTAGGACAGGTGAAGCCTGCCGTCGACAAGGCGGTCAACGAGTTCGCGGCGCGCGGCTTCCGTTCGTTGGGCGTGGCTCGCGCCGAGGGGGATGGGCAATGGCAGTTCGTTGGCGTGTTGCCCTTGTTCGATCCTCCACGGGACGATGCCAAGGCAACCATCGCGACCGCGCTTGCGATGGGCGTGAAGGTCAAGATGGTGACGGGCGATGCACTGGCTATTGCCCAGGAAACCGCCAAGAAGTTGGACATGGGCGAGAATATTCTCGATGCGTCCGGCCTGGGCGACTCAACGCAAGAGGAGTCCATAGCGACGGCCGAATCCATAGAGAACGCCGACGGTTTCGCCCAGGTGTTCCCCGAGCACAAGTTCCACATTGTGGATGTCCTGCAAAAGCGCGGCCATATGGTCGGCATGACGGGCGACGGAGTGAACGATGCCCCCGCGCTGAAGAAAGCCGACTGCGGCATCGCCGTTTCGGACGCGACGGATGCGGCGCGCGCGGCGGCAGCGATCGTGCTGATGACGCCCGGCCTCGGGGTGATCATTGACGCGATCAAGGAGAGCCGGAAGATCTTCCAGCGGATGAACAGCTACGCGATCTACCGGATCGCCGAGACGCTGCGCGTGCTGTTCTTCATGACGCTGGCGATCCTGGTGTTCAACTTCTATCCGGTGACCGCGGTGATGATCGTGATGCTGGCGTTGCTCAACGACGGCGCCATCCTGTCCATTGCCTATGACAAAGTCCATTACAAGGATCAGCCCGAGGCCTGGAACATGCGGATGGTGCTGGGGATCGCCACGGTGCTGGGCGTCATCGGTGTTATCGCCAGTTTCGGCATGTTCTATCTTGGCGAGCGTGTCTTTCATCTCGACCACGGGCATATCCAGACGCTGATGTACCTGAAGCTGTCCGTGGCCGGACAACTGACGATCTTCCTGACGCGCACGCGCGGCCCCTTCTGGTCCATACGCCCCTCGCGGATTTTGTGGGTCGCCGTGCTCGGCGCGCAGACGCTGGCAACACTGATCGCAGTCTACGGGCTGTTCATGACGCCGCTCGGCTGGGGCTGGGCGCTGTTCGTCTGGGGCTACGCGCTGGCGTGGTTCCTCGTGAACGACCGCCTGAAGCTGCTCGCGTACCGGATTCTCGATCCCGCCAAACCCGGGAAACCGGCAAGCCTGACGCCGCGGATCGCCGAGCGAGCCTATGAGCTGTACGAGCAACGCGGCCGCAGGGACGGTCGAGCAGCCGAGGACTGGAATCAGGCGGAGCGGGAGGTTCGGAAGGACGAACCCCCCAGGTAGACAACCGCGAACGGCGCGGCGGGGACGGCGCAGTCGCCGAGAGAGGAGCATGACATGGAGCTGGGCATGATCGGACTGGGCCGGATGGGTACCAACATGGTGCGGCGCCTCATGAAGGCCGGCCACCGGTGCGTCGTCTACGACCTCCATCCGGAGGCCGTGGGGACGCTCGCCAACGAGGGGGCGGTCGGGGTAGCGTCGCTCGAAGAGTTAGCGCACACGTTGAAGAAGCCGCGCGCCGCCTGGATGATGGTGCCGGCGGCGGCGGTCGACCCGACGCTGCAGACTCTCGTCCCGCTCCTCGAGCCCGACGACGTGATCATCGACGGGGGCAATTCGTACTACCACGACGACATCCGCCGGGCGGCCGAGCTACAACCGAAGGCCATCCACTACGTGGACGTCGGAACCAGCGGCGGGGTCTGGGGCTCGGAGCGCGGCTACTGCCTGATGATCGGCGGTGAAGACGCCGTCGTCCGGCGCCTCGACTCCGTCTTCGCCGCCCTCGCCCCAAGTGTCGATGCGGCACCCCGCACACCCGGCCGGGAAAAGCTGGGCGGCACCGCCGAGCACGGTTACCTGCACTGCGGGCCGAGTGGCGCTGGTCACTTCGTCAAGATGGTCCACAACGGCATCGAGTACGGCATCATGGCCGCCTACGCGGAGGGGTTGAACATCCTTCGCCATGCCAACGCCGGCAACCAGCGGCGCACCGTCGACGCCGAGACGACGCCGCTGCGCCACCCCGAGCACTACCCGTACGACCTGAACCTGGCCGACATCGCCGAGGTCTGGCGCCGCGGCAGCGTCATCGCCTCCTGGCTCCTGGACCTGGCCGCCATCGCGCTCCTCGACAGCCCGGACCTGGCGAAGTTCGCCGGCCGGGTCTCGGACTCGGGCGAGGGGCGCTGGACGATCATGGCCGCCGTCGACGAGGCGGTCCCGGCCCCGGTGCTCAGCACGGCGCTGTACGAACGCTTCGCCTCGCGGGGCGAGGCCGACTTCGCCGACAAGGTGCTGTCGGCGCTGCGATACCAGTTCGGAGGTCACGAGGAGAAGCCCGCTGGCCCGGAGGGAGGCACCTGATGGCCGCGCCCCGCTCGGACGCTCTGGTGCTCTTCGGCGTGACGGGCGATCTCGCCCACAAGATGATCTTCCCGGCGCTCTACGCGATGGCGAAGCGCGGCGCTCTCAAGGCCCCGGTGATCGGCGTCGCCTCGCCGAAGTGGAGTCTGGCGCACCTGCACAGGCGCGTGAAGGACAGCATCGAGCGGGCGGGAGGGATCGACGGCCAACGCGCCTTCGACCATCTCCTGTCGCTGCTCGGGTACGTGGGCGGCGACTACAACGACCCGGGCACGTTCACGGCGCTCAAGACGGCGCTGGGCAGTGCCCGGCGCCCGGCGCACTACCTCGCGATCCCGCCCTCGCTCTTCGAAACGGTGATCAGAGGGCTGGGCGCCGCGGACCTGGCCGAGCACGCGCGCGTCATTGTCGAAAAGCCCTTCGGACGCGACCTGGCGTCGGCTCGGGAGCTCAACCGCATCGCGCGCTCGGTGTTTCCGGAGGAGTCGATCTTCCGCATCGATCACTTCCTCGGGAAGGAAGCGATCATGAACATCCTCTACTTCCGCTTCGCCAACTCGTTCCTCGAGCCGATCTGGAACCGCAACACAGTGGCCAGCGTCCAGATCACCCTGGCCGAGGACTTCGGCGTGGAGAAGCGGGGTGCGTTCTACGAAAGCGCCGGCTGTCTGCGCGACGTGATCCAGAACCACCTCTTCCAGATCGTCGCCCTGCTGGCCATGGAGCCGCCGGCCTACAGGGGCTATGGCGCAGTCCACTCTGAGAAGGCCAAGGTGTTCCAGGGCATGCGCCCCCTCGAGCCCGAGGACGTGGTGCGCGGCCAGTACGCAGGCTATCGCAAGGAGCCCGGCGTGGCGAAGGGCTCCGACGTCGAGACCTTCTGTGCCCTGCGGCTCTTCATCGACTCGTGGCGCTGGCAGGGGGTGCCATGGTACCTGCGCTCCGGCAAGTGTCTCGCGGCAACTGCGGCCGAGGTCCTGGTGGAGCTGAAGCCGCCGCCGCAGAGGCTCTTCGCCGACTCGGCGCCGGCGACCGGCCTGGGCAATTACCTGCGCTTCAGGCTCTCCCCGAGCTCGGCCGTCGCCCTTGCGGCTCGCGTCAAGCGTGCGGGGAAGGAGTTCGTCGGCGACCAGCGGGAGCTCTTCCTCTCCGAGGAGCAACCGGGAGCGAGGGCGCCCTATGAGAGGCTCCTGAGCGATGCCATGGCCGGCGACGGAGCGCTCTTCACCCGCGAGGACGCACTCGAGGCCGCCTGGGCGGTGGTCGACCCGGTCCTCAAGGCCCACGACTCCGTCCACCCGTACCGGCGCGGCAGTTGGGGGCCGCGCGCGGCGGACGCGCTGATCGCACCAGACGGCTGCTGGCACAACCCTCGACCCACGCGAGAACCGCATCAGGAACTGCGCCAGGAGGAGTGATGAAGACGACCCGACGACTCCACGAGCTGGGCCAGAGCCTCTGGATCCGGCGCTACCGCAAACGCAGGGAACGGTAGTTTCTACCCGGTTCGCAGCCCCGCCTTCGCGTAGTAAGTGCGCTTCCCAGTGACAGATTCGGGACCTAGCTTGGAGATACGTTTACGAAGGGACGGTGAGTCATGAAAAGAAGGTACGTCGTAGTGGCAGGCTCTCTGGCCGGGGCTGCGGTTCTGGTCCTGGCAGGGTGCGCTTCGTCGATGGTGTCCAAGGACACGCGGCATACGGACTCGGGGATCACCTCGGTGATTGAGGCGTCCCTCAGTGCCAATGACACGGTGAAGGGGCAGGAGGTGGACGTTCAGACCCGGGAGGGGATCGTGTACCTGACCGGAGTGGTGGATACGGAGGAGGCCCGGCGCGAGGTCGTGCGGGTTGCGTGGCACACGGAAGGTGTGCGCAGTGTGGTGGACGATCTCACGGTCGGGGAAAGAACGGTCGGCAGTTGGCTCGACGACGTGATTATCAGCTCGAAGGTCAAGACGAAGCTCATCACCAACTCCGAGATCAAGGCCGGGGACATCGACGTGAGCTCATCGCAGGGTGTGGTGACGCTGATCGGTCGCGTCAAATCCGCGACGATCAAGGATGAAGCCGAGCGCATCGCGCGCGGCACCAAGGGCGTCAAAGATGTGAACAACGAGCTTCTGGTCGGGAAGATCGGGCACTAGGCTCGGCGGGACCTGGAGAGCCGTGATGCCCTGGGCGATCCCGTTCGTACTTCTCGTGCCAGTGGTCGGCACGGTCTCCTCTGCCGTGGCGTGCGGCCTCGCTCATGTCCCGCTCGCCATTGCCATGGTCGTCGTGATGGTGCGACTCGTTCAGGACTTGGAAGGAAGGTGCTCTGACGGTCATCAGCAACCCGTCGACTGCGCACTCGTGTTCGAATACTCAACTCCGGGTCGAAGCAAACGAAGAAAGGGAAAGGCACTGAGATGAAAAGACTAACAAGTTGGATTGCCGTTGGTCTGTGCACGGCGCTCATCGGTTTCACCTTCGCCGCCAAGGCGAACGCACGGAACACCGACGAGGCGGCGATGCTCAGGTTGACGGAGCCGCTGGACGTTGGCGGCAGAATCCTGCAGCCCGGCGACTACCATCTCAAGATCGTTGCAGGCCGGTTGGACCGCAACCTGCTGCAGGTATGGAACGCAGACGACACGAAACTGTTCGCCACCCTCCTCACGGTTCCTCATCCCGAGGGGCCGGCTGGAGTCCAGGTTTCAGAGAGTCGCTACGTCTACTACCCGGCGAGCGCCGGCCACATCACGGCTCTCAGAACCTGGTTCGCGGGTACGACGCCGAGAAGCGGCGGTCATGACATCGTCTACCCGAAGCAGCGCGCCGCAGAGCTCGCTGCCCTGGTCGCGGAGCCGGTGGTGGCAACCGAGGAAGATGTGAAGGAAGCGGACCTCGAGACCGCGCCGCTGGTGGTGGTGACGCCGGAGAAGGAAGTGAAGCCGTATGAGGAGCCGCCGATGAAGGTCGCCGAGGCCAGCCCCGTTCCTGTTCCTGTTCCCGAGGAGCTGCCCAAGACGGCGAGCAACGTCCCGCTGTACGCAGGGCTCGGGCTCCTCTCACTCATTGGCGCGCTCGGTCTTGGCGTGCTCGCGAGACGGGGGGCATGACGAGATTCTCCTGCACCGCGAACTGGCTCCGCCGGGGCGAGATAGCCCTCTGGGTCATCGGTTTCTCGCTCGTCGGCTGGGCCCTCGCGGCGACCTTGAAGGCCAGGGTCTATCAGGCGCGTCAGGAGCGCGCCTGTTTTCCTGTTATCAGTGAAACGGAAAGAGATAACGTCACGAGAGCCGAGGCGGATCCGCTTGTCCTCGGTCGCATCGAGATACCGCGCATCGGCGTCAAGGCGATCGTGCGAGAGGGGGACGACGACAGCACGCTGGCCATCGCGGTCGGCCACATCTTGGGTACGGCGCGGCCCGGCGAAGGCGGGAACATGGTGCTCGCCGGGCATCGTGACTCGTTCTTCCGCGCGCTGCAGAGGATCCGGCGGCGGGACACGATTCGAATCGTTACGCCGCAACGGTCCTACGTGTACGCCGTAGACTCGACCGAGATCGTGAAGCCCCAAGACACGTGGGTCCTCAACCAGACCAGCGACACGGTCCTCAGCCTCGTGACGTGCTATCCATTCAGATACGTCGGACACGCGCCCAACCGTTTCATCGTGCGGGCCTCGCTGGTTGGGCCGCTTCCGGTTGCGGACGGCGGACGACAGGCATCACGAGCGAGCGGGGTTCCCGGTCATGACGAGGGCACAGGATGGCCGGCAGAACCGGGACCGTAACGGACAGCGGCCTGATCCGGGTTGCCGGTCTCGGACTCGGCGCCGGGTTGGGCACCCCGCAGGTTGGCCTCGCCAGCGGCCTGACGTCTCTGGAGAGGAACCTGTTCGGCGTTCAGAGTAAGGAGGTCCATCATGTTTGCGGTCGCCCTGAACTACCTGTTGAGCTTGGCCCTGGTCTTGGTGGCATTCGGTCTCGCCTGGGGTGCTGCTCGACTTCCCGCATTGCAGGCGCGGAGCCTCTCCAGCGAATCCTCCAGGCCATTGATGTTCCTGATAGCCGCGGCATTCCTGCTCGTGGCAGGCATTGGCGAAGTGGGCATGACCCACAACTGGAGCAGCAACTCCGTCGCCGCCGGGCTCGACCAGGGTGTCTTCCTCGTCCTCATGACCGTCGGGGCCTTCCTCTTGGTCCTCGAGTATTTTGCCAGGCGTCCCGTGAAGTGAAGGCGAACAAGACGCACGGCGGTGCGCAAGCCGCGTGAAGCAACGCACGGCGGGCGCCGGTGATGGCGGCGTTGTCGTTCCGTCGGGCGCACGGGCGTGCCCGACATTGCGTTGCCGGGGTAGTTTCTACTCACGCCACGGTCGTCGATCCAAGTAGTAAATGCAGTGTTCAGAGAGGCTTCCCAGGGCTAGATTCGAGTTGTATACGGGAAAGGACGATATCTCATGAAACCGATCTCCACCGCCGCCATGGTCCTGACCTTGTTGGCCGTCAGCAGTTGCACGGCCTATGGCCAAGCTCCGGTCTACGACACATCCTCGGGTTCGCCGCAGTACAACGGCTACGACCGCGGCTACAACGTGGCGCCCACGCCGCGGGACGAGGTCGGCTTCTTCTATGACGACCTGTCGCCCTACGGCGACTGGGTGCGGACGCCCGACTACGGTTGGGCCTGGTTCCCGCGCGATGTGTCTCCCTACTGGCGCCCGTACACCGACGGCCGCTGGGTGAACACGGCGTACGGCTGGACCTGGGTGTCGCGCGAGCCGTACGGCTGGGCGACCTACCACTACGGTCGTTGGACGCAGTATCCACATTTCGGTTGGCTCTGGATCCCGGGAACCATCTGGGGACCCGCCTGGGTCTCCTGGCAGTATGGTGGAGGCTACGTCGGTTGGGCGCCTCTGCCGCCTTCGGTCGGCTTCGAGATCAACGTCGGAATCAGACTCGGCGGATTCACCCTGAGCAGTAGCATCCGGCCGGACGCCTACTGCTTCGTGCCCGAGCGTTCGTTCCTCCAGCCCCGCCTGTCGCGCCATCTGATCTCGGCGGCGCGCAACGTCACGATCATCCACCACACCACCAACATCACCAACTACACCTACATCGACAACCGGGTGGTAAACCGCGGCATCGACCTTCGACGCATCGAGCAGGTGACCGGCCGCCGCGTGCAGCCGTTCCGCGTCACTGAAGGGAGGGCGGACGTTCGTACGGTCGTCACAGGGAACCAGGTCCGCATGTACCGGCCCGGGAGACAGCAGCTCGATTCGGTCCGCATCGGTCCGCGCGCCAACGCAGGGCTGCGCGTCGAAGCGGCTCCTGCGGGCGGACAGCAGGGCCAGCCCCGCGGGGACCGTCGCGACGCACCAGCGTTCCAGGTCGCCCCCCGGGTTGACCGGGCGCCGCACCCCGACGCTCGGCAGATCGAGCAGCGGAACCGCCGCGAGCAGCAGCAGCTCGCGCAGTACTTGGCGAAACAGAGACAAAAGCTCGAGAAGCTCCACCAACAGGAACTCGTCAAGGCGCGCGCTCAAGCCGACCGCAACCTTGTCGAAAGGCGTCATCGGGCCGAGCTCGAGGCAATGCAGCAGGAGCAGCGGAACGCCGCGCAGCAACTCCAGGCGCGACAGCAGACCGCGCGCCGGGCCGCACTGGCGAAATCGGCGGTCCGACCAGCTCCGCGAGGTACAAACAAGGCTGTCGACCCGAAGCAAGAGAAGAAGAAAGGGAAGAAGCAGAGTCGGCACCAGAAGAGGTAGGGTCGATGCGAGAGAAGAGCTTCTGGCCGGCAGAACGGGCGCTAGGCCCGGGGGAACTGGAGGACTGCAATGTTCTGGACGATCCTGGTCATTCTTCTACTGCTGTGGTTGATCGGCCTGGTTACCGCGCACACAATGGGCGGCCTCATCCATATCCTGCTGGTGGTGGCGGTGATCATTCTAATCGTTCGGCTCCTGTCCGGACGACGTGTCATCTCGTGACGGAGTCCTGGGGCGGCGCGGTCGCCGTCCAGGTGAGGACGAGCGGCGATGAGGGCCCGAGCCCGGCAGAACGGCGATCGCCCCCGGTACCCCAGGGT
>Ga0315536_1000074_pt1 | contig 42913 bp, 33 predicted proteins | sample SalMarSW160230MG_FD_203093 | JGI IMG/M metagenome (GOLD analysis project Ga0315536, IMG submission 203093) | Salt marsh sediment microbial communities from the Plum Island Ecosystem LTER, Massachusetts, United States - Salt Marsh Sediment SW1602-30 ...
CATCGTAGGTAATGTGGAGTTTTCCAGAGTCTGTATAGCGACCAATGACGGTGCTTTCTACGGCATGTTTTTCGGAAAGGGTCATAAACCGTCTCCGATGTTCTGGTTTGATGGCCACCGTCATGCGCTCCTGAGACTCAGAAACCCAGATTTCCCATTGATCCAGGCCCTCGTATTTCAGGGGGACGCGATTCAGCTCAACCACGCACCCGCTGCTGAAGCGGGCCGACTCCCCAATGGAAGAAGACAGCCCGCCTCCACCATTGTCTGTAATGAAAGCAATGAGGCCCTCGTCCCTGGCTTCCAGGAGAAAATCGTGCATCTTTTTTTGCGTGTACGGGTCTCCGATCTGCACATGACCGGCAGGGGTGTGGGCTGAGAAGCCCTCCGAGGCCGCAGTGACACCATGGATGCCGTCTTTTCCGACACGGCCGCCGCACATGACGATCAGATCGCCGGCAGAGGTCGTTTTCTCCTCCGAGGGGGCACCTGTGACCATGGCCGGCATCACGCCGATCGCTGTCACAAAGACCAAACACTTCCCCAGGTTGCCCTCGTGAAACCAGACCTGTCCGTAAGGGGTGGGGACGCCGCTCTTGTTGCCGCCGTCTCGGACGCCCTCGATAACTCCATCAAGGAGCCTTCTTGGATGAAGACGGGGTTTCAACTCACCGTGATAGTCTCTGGGTCCCACACAGTATCCATACATGCCCATGATGAGCCTGGCGCCCTTGCCCGTGCCCATGGGGTCCCGATAGACCCCCACAATCCCCGTGATGGCCCCGCCGTAGGCCTCCATGTTCGATGGAGAATTGTGAGTTTCGCCGGTGATGACGTAGCAGTATTCGTCGTTCAACCGGCCCACCCCCGCATTGTCCCACAGGACCGAAACCACCCACGGCTTTTTCCTCTTAATGGCCAGCGTTGGCGCTTCAATGCAGGTGGCAAAAAGGTTGTCCACGTCCTGGGCCTTGCCGGCTGCCAGATCACGGTAATGAAACAGGCCCTTGAAGGTATTGTGGTTGCAGTGATCGCTCCGGGCCTGGGAGATATATTCCAATTCCACATCAGTGGGCGCCGAGAGCCCAACGGCCTGGCGTTGGGCCAGGACATCCTCTCTGAGGAAGTAGGCTCGGATGACGGGCACATCTTGAGGATTTAATGCGAGGTTGCGCTCCTTGCTGATGCGCCTTAGCGCTTCATCGCTTTCAACAGGGATGACTGTGACCGTGGGTTTGTGATCCAGCTTGACCTTGGGAATCATGGTCCCCACACCCACGGCCGGGTCCCAGTCCTTTCGGGAAAACACCCTCCATTGCTGGATGATATCGTTGGCAAGGAGTTCACGGGCGACCCGGCTGGCGTCCTGGAACGAAAGCCTTCGACCTTTCAGGCAATACCGTTTTGAGGTGTAGATCCCTTCGTGGGGTTTCACACGGATCCGAAGGAGGTCTTCCACCGCTTCCACGGCCGTGCTTCCCGGGTTGTCACGCACGCCAGGTCGATAACCGACCCAGACGATCCAGTCGAAATCAATATCAAGAGACTTGTAGGAAGCGATTTGGATAACAGGATTCGCAAAGATCTCTTCCTGGATGGCCTTGAACTGACCTGCGGTGAGGTCAACATCGATAGTCAGGGCATGCACCGTGCGAACGGACTCGATACGGAAGCCGAAATAGTCGTTGGCCTTGCGGCAAATAGCAGCCCCCTCGGCATCAAAAAGATCAGGCTTTAGGGTGATTTCCAGGCAGGCGGGCATGAAAAATTTCTAGCAGAAAAGGGGGAAGGTGTCAAAGCAAGATAGCCGACCTGAAACGGGCTGGGAGGGTAGTCTTTGCCATGGCAAATCCACTTACAAATACGTACTTGGCACGGCGGAGGGCTCCAAGATTTTTCCGGCACGACAGGGCATTGATCCTCAAGGAGAGCCGTTACGCCGAGGAGGCCGGCTGCCCAAAAATCATTTAACATGCTGGGAATGCAAGAAAAAGCAGAGCGCCCCGCGAGAAGCTTTTAGGCGAATACAAATAGAAATGAACGAACGCCGGCTCTTGGTATGTTTTGTGCCTGGATCAATGGATGCGGGGGGCATCGAGGTCTCTTTCTGCCACCCCGTATCACCGAAACAATGGCCTACAGGAGGTAAACATCATGTCGCTATCCCAACAAGACTTCAAGGAAGCCTCGAAAACCATCGACACCTGCATGGAGGAACTGACGGACTTGATAGCCACTTTCAGGATGTACGGTGGAAGGCTTGTCGACATTGACCGAGGGGACTTTGACATTGATTTTTTCAGGGGACTTCATACCAAGTGCAGCGCCATATACAACAAGCTTCAAGGCGTGAGCCGACTGCTTCCCGAGCGTTCCCGGGAGGCGAGGAAAATGGCGGAACGCTACATGGGCTCCTCGGAGGCCGTCAGGATCCGCACGATTACATAGCCACGGCCTCTCCTTAGGTTCCAACACGCGGCTCAATTCTTACCGACCCAGACGAGTTCCCTTCCACTGAAAAAGGCAACGAGCAGGGTGTCAATATAGTGGTGCATGGCCCCGACGCGCTCCTGTATCTCTCGGGCGCAAACAGCCCTTTTGCGCTCCGGGACCCATATGTCGATGGTGTCTGTGAGCAGATCTTTTTCTATGGTCCCGCCATGTCGCTCCGCAATAGAGCGCATGATGTGCACCGACAAGGTACGTATCCTGGACTTTTCACTGCGTAATATCTCTATCATGGGCAAAGCCTTCCTGGCGCTGTTGATCCCGGCCTGTCTCGAAATCAGAGAATCGGGAAAAAGGCAAAAACACAAGCGTCCTCAAATCCAGCTTGTCTTTCCTTGACTGCTATGAAAATATCGTGCCAACCAGTGTGCTAAAGTTTTTCCCTTTCATTTCTAACTAGTTAGCGTATATTGGACACGAAAGCATATCCACGACGGGAGGCCCTCCCGTCGTGGATTGACAAAACAGGTGACAAGAATTGTCATTGCCTTTGCCCAATTCTTCCCCGCATCCGAACCGAGAACGACGGGGACCAACCAACGCTGCAAGTTGAAGACGATACCTGCGCATAAAGGAAAACGATCTCTTCATTCTTGGTTCCGGCTTGTCCGGGTTAGGAGCGCGGCATGACGAAAAAATCAATTCTGGCGCCCTTGTTACCCCTATTTGTTCTTGCAGCCCTCTGCCCGCCTACATACGCGCAAGATGCCCAGGCCCTGGTGGAAGGTGCCGTGACTTATTACCGCGGTAAGGCTTCCATGGCCTTGGTGGATATGACCATTCATCGAACGCACTGGGAGCGTACCCTAACCATCAAGGGCTGGACCCGGGGGCAGAAGGACTCCATTTTCACCATTATCGCCCCGCCCAAAGATGAAGGCAACGGCACCCTCAAGAGAGGCCGGCAGATGTGGATCTATAATCCCAAGGTCAACCGGATTATCAAGCTGCCGCCCTCTATGATGTCCCAAGCCTGGATGGGATCTGATTTTTCCAACAACGACCTGGCCAAGTCTGATAGCATCATCAAGGATTACACCCATACGATCACGGGTACTGAGAGCGATGGTGGAAAGAAGGTGTACATTGTCCAGTCCATGCCAAAACCCGAGGCGCCGGTCGTGTGGGGCATGCAAAGGCTTAAGATTCGGGATGACCACATCTTATTGAGAGAGGAGTACTATGATGAAAACTTCGAACTGGTCAAGGCCATGAGCGGCGAGCAGATCCAGATGCTCGGCGGCAAGCTGTTTCCCAAGGTGTGGAAGATGCAGAAGGCCGATGTGCAGGACGAGTATACCCTGTTAGACTATAAGGAACTCACATTTGAACAAGATCTGCCTGGTCGTCTCTTCACCTTGTCCGCCTTAAAGAACCCTGGGAGGTAGAACATCTTGTCTGTTGACGTCAAAATGGCCTGGCGAAATATCTGGCGAAATCCCAGGCGATCCGTGCTGACCATCCTTGCCATCGCTTTTGCGAGTACCCTTCTGGTGTTCATGTTGTCCTGGCAGTTCGGCTCCTACGACACCATGATCAATGCTTCTGTAAAGATCCATACCGGCCATCTGCAGATCCAGGCCAAAGGGTATATGGACAAGAGGAGCATGCGGCTGGTCGTAGACGACCCGGCCGCGGTGGGCGCTGTTTTGAACAAGATCCCGGGCGTCGCCGCCTACACCTTCAGGGCCGAAGCTTTCTCCCTGGTTTCTTCCAAGGAGCGCACCTACGGTGTCGTCGTCATCGGAATAGACCCCTTAAGGGAGGCCGGGGTGTCCACCCTAAAGAAACTGATACGCCGTGGGAGCTACCTGACCGCCACCGATAGCAATCAAGCCCTCGTGGGCAACCTTCTGGCAAAAAACCTGCAGGTGAACTTAGGCGATGAGCTGGTTGTACTGGGTCAGGGGCGAGATGGTTCCATCGCGGCCACCGTGGTCAAGGTCAAGGGCATTTTCCGTTCCGGCCAGGACGAGTTTGACCGCGGCGCTGTTCATATCCCCCTGGAAGACTTCCAGGACGTTTATTCCATGCGCGGAGCCGTCCACGAAGTGGTGGCAGCGGCCGGATCTTTGGGGCAAGTGCCGGAGATAAGAAGAGCGGCAGCAGCCGGCATTGCACGGTTAGACGAAGAAGACCACCTGGTGGTCTTGGATTGGATGGGGCTCATGCCCGGTTTGATCGAAGCCATCAAGATGGATCTGGTCAGCGGGTTCATCTTTTACATCATCTTGATCATTGTGGTGGCCTTCAGCATACTGAACACTTTTCTGATGGTCATTTTCGAGCGCACCAGGGAATTCGGGATGCTTATGGCCATGGGAACCTCTCCTGGGCGGTTGACCAAACTACTCTTGATTGAATCGGCGAGCATGACCTTTGTCGGCATTCTTGTCGGTATCGTCGCCGGGGTGTTGACCACCTGGTATTTTCAGGTGCATGGAATAGTCATTCCCGGTGCCACTGAGATCATGCGACAGTATGGGTTGCCCGAGCGGATGTATCCTCAGCTTTCGCTTCTATCCGTCTCCATAGGACCGTGCGTCGTGCTGCTCATCACGCTCTTGACGGCCCTGTACCCGGCGTTGAGGGTGCGGCGCCTCCGGCCGGTGGAAGCCATGGCGGCTGCATGACAATGCGGAGTTGAGCGATTGTCCCTGAACGCGTCAATGGTGAGAGGAATGCTCATGTACCTTCAGTTGGGTTGGCGTAACGTCTGGCGAAACCCCAGGAGGACCTGGGTGATCATGACCGCTGTGATTATCGGCGTCTGGAGCATGATTTTCATGGGGGCCCTGATGCGTGGAATATCCGACGAGATGGTCCGAAACGGAATCGCCACCCTGACCGGACATATCCAGGTACACCTCAAGGGCTACCGAAACGACCCGGTTATAGAAAACAGGATCAGCCACCCCCGGGCCTTGGAGACGGCTCTCAACAAACACCTCCCTGCCGGTTCCAAATGGACCTGCCGGGTCAGGGTCAACGCCATCGCCAGCAACGCTCGGCACGCCGGCGGGGTCACCCTCGTAGGCATCGAACCCAACAGAGAGGCCGGAATCTCGTTTATTGGAGAGGCCATCACACAGGGACGGTACCTCAAGGCCGATGACAAGTACGGGATTATTGTAGGCAAGGCCCTGGCAGACAAATTTGAGACCAAACTGGGCCACAAGGTGGTCCTCATGTCACAGGATACGAGCCGCGAAATCGCCTCCCGCGCCTTCCGTATCGTTGGGATCTTCAGGGCTGAAATGGAGGCCACGGAAAAGCAATTTGTCTTCGCGGTCATGCCCGTAGCGCAACAGATGTTGAAAATGGGGAAAGCCGTTTCCGAAGTATCCATCATTCTGCCCTCTCACAAGAAAGCGGACCGGGTAGCCGTGGCCTTGCGAAGCAGTTTGCCTTCCGCATATGAAGTGCTTGCCTGGCGGGAGCTCCTGCCCCTGGTTACCGGGGTCTTGGAGATGTATGATGGTTTCATTTTCTTATGGTTTCTGGTGGTTTTCATCGCCATGGGCTTCGGCATTGTCAATACCACGCTCATGGCCGTATTTGAGCGGATTCGCGAATTCGGCCTACTCAAGGCGCTGGGTATGAAGCCACTGTGGATTATCAAAGGGGTCCTCATTGAATCACTCTTCATCCTTGTTCTTGGCATGGCAATCGGAAACAGCATGGGATTTTTGAGTGTTTTCGCCCTCTCTGGCCACGGCATTGATCTTTCTTCGCTTGCCGCCGGGCTCGAATTTGTAGGTATGACCAGAGTCATCTATCCTGTACTGCAGGGGCAAGACGTCGTCATGGCGAACTCAGTGGTATTCGTTTTGGGATGTCTGGTTAGTTTGTATCCGGCCGCCAAGGCAGCCAGATTTACTCCGGTGGAAGCCATGGCGCATACCTAGTCAGTGACGGCAGGGTGCCGAGAATCAACTTTTTACGAAACCGTCACTCTTACGATAACGAGCGGAGCTGAACCATGCACATCGTGGAATGCAGAGACATAAAGAAGGCCTATCAACAAGGCAAGATAGCGGTCCAGGCCCTCAGGGGGGTAAACCTGTCCATAGAAAAGGGAGGCTTTGTTGCCCTCGCCGGTCCATCAGGATCGGGCAAGACCACGATGCTCAACATCATCGGTGGCTTAGACTCGCCTGATTCCGGCAATGTGATGGTTGATGGAAATGCCTTGGGCGATATGAACCAGTCGGAGCTGGCTGATTTACGTTTGCACAAGGTCGGGTTTGTATTCCAGGCGTATAACCTAATCCCTGTCCTTTCTGCCTTAGAAAACGTTGAATTTGTTATGCTCCTTCAGGGCATTCCGGCAACCGAGCGCAGGCAGCGAGCCAAGGCCATCCTGGATGAGGTGGGCCTGGAGGGCCTATATGACAGGCGCCCTGCCGAACTTTCAGGCGGACAGCAGCAGCGGGTGGCCGTCGCCAGGGCTATCGTTTCCCACCCATCCATTGTCTTGGCGGATGAGCCTACGGCCAACTTGGACTCCAAGACCGGAAACGGCTTGTTGGAAATGATGAAGGAAATGAACCAAAAGAAGAGGGTCACTTTTGTGTTCTCCACCCACGACCAGATGGTCATGGACTATGCTCGCCGACTAGTCCACATCAGGGACGGCTTGGTGGCGGACGACCATATCAAGAAACATTAACACGGGGGTAGGGCAGGGCTAGGAGCTACGGGAGGAACCTCACCATCCGGATAGGAAACAGGCATCAATGAAGACAGCCAGGAGCATCTTTCCCGGGATGTGGGAAGCATTGTGACCAATCACTGCAAAAGATCTTCTGTCACTGCTCAATGTCTGCTGCTCGGAATCTGTTTGACGCACATCCTCGCCATTGCGTCATCACGGGCGTCATCCAATTCTCAGAATGAGCCTGTAGCCGATTCACGGTACGACACTGCACCCTCTGAGCCCTGGTACAAGAATGTCGAAGCCGGATGGGGTGGACAAATCAAAGTCCAAGGATTCGCCTCATGGGTTGAGGACGAATCCATTTTTCAACCGGTGGACACGGAAACCTACTATGACGGTAACGTCCAGGGCCGGCTGAAAAGCAAGCTTTTCTTTGGGAAGCGGGGATCCTTTGAGACTCACTATGAAGTAGTCCTTGCAGGAGGAGACACCCGGAGTCACAAAAAAACACTGGAAGGCATTCCCCCGGATCTTCTCGATGCGAGCCTGCTGATGAGTCGGCCGCTGGAAGACGATCGTCGGCTCATGGATCTGACCAAACCCATTGATGAGAATGACGATTATGTCCTGTATCATCGCTTGGACCGGCTTTCGTTGACCTGGTTGCCCGAGTGGGGTGTCGTGCGCATCGGTCGGCAGGCGGTCACCTGGGGAAATGGTCTGCTGTTCAATCCCATGGATTTGTTTAACCCCTTTTCACCAGCGGATATTGAGCGGGACTACAAGACAGGAGACGACATCGTTTCTGCACAATTTTGCGTAGACAAAATCGGTGACTTCCAGTTTCTGTATGTGCCCAGACGCAATCCGTCCAGTGGAGATGTAGCATGGGACCAGAACTCTCTGGCTGGAAAGCTACACCTTGCCTCAGGGACCACCGAGTTCGATGTCGTGGCTGCCAAACATTACAGAGACGCCGTCGTCGGCCTTGGCAGCACCGGATATCTTGGGGATGCGGCCTGGCGCCTGGACGCCACCTGGACCTTCCTGGACGAGGATAGCGACTCACGCGATTACTTATCCCTGGTGGCCAACATGGATTACTCATGGGCGTGGTGGGAAAAGAACTGTTACGGGTTTTTGGAGTTTTTCTATAACGGCTTGGGTGATGACCAATACACAGAAGCCCTGAGCGATCCGGATATTCTGGAACGTCTCGACCGAGGAGAGTTGTTCACCCTAGGCCGGGCTTACGTGAGCGGGCATATCAGGGTGGAGTTACACCCTCTGTTCAACGTCTACTTGACCGTGATCAACAACCTGACGCGCTTTTCCGGGATACTTCAGCCTCGGACCACCTGGGATATAGCCCAGGACTTGCAAATGACTTTCGGAGGCACCATATTCTATGGCGGAAGGGACACAGAATATGGTGGATTCAAGATGCCCGGCACCGATCTCATGAACAAGATTCCGGACAGCGCGTTTTTCTGGTTAACCTGTTTTTTTTGAGACTTCTGCAATAAGATTAAAGGTTGACGGTCTCACAAAAAAGCCAGATGGCAAAGACGCCAGATCAGCTCTTGGTCACGTGTTCATGGGCTACAGGGATGCTTGCCCGGGAAAGAGGCCTGGGGTGTGGGGTGTGAACTAGTGCATCAATCGCATAAGCGTTTGCGCGTTCTTGATGCCGTAGTTCTCATAGCAGTTGTTGAAGATGGCAAAAACCTTGTCGGCTTCCTTGGCTATGTCTTGTATCTTGTCCGCCCACTTCTTCAGTTCTTCCTCCCTGTAAAGATACCTGTAACGCTCAACCGTTCTTATACCCTTCTTGAACCAGTTATCGCGGTTTCGACCGTGCAGGCGGATGTAAGCCACGGCTGAGGTGACGGCCGCCGGTCCCTCCCAACCCTTGATCCAGGGGGCATCGATGACCACATAGGAAAGGAGATGGTCCTCTAAAAACTGCAAGGCCCTTTCCTTGTCCGGGGACGTGATCCAGCGCCGATTGCGAAATTCTATGGCCAGATGGTGGTCGGGAAGTTTTTCCCTCACCAACTCCAACCACGTATAGGCATTGGGAGAGGGCACAAACCAGGGAGGAAATTGAAACAGGAGGCACCCGAGCTTTCCGGATGCTTTCAAGGGCGCCAGGGTGGCTTGAAACATGTCAAAGGCGGCCTCTACAACCTCCTTTGGGAACTCCTTGGCCTGTTTTTTTTGCAGAATGTTCTTTGGAAGCCCTTGTTGCAGTACCTTTGGGATGCTCTTGACCAAAGTGGGATGGCCCGTGAGCATGGAGTAGGCCTTGATGTGAAAAATGAATCCCGGCGGCGTGCGCCTTGCCCAAAGGACCGCATTTCTCTCAGCGGGCAGGGCATAGTAGGTGGAATCGACCTCTACGGTATCAAAATGGGCCGCATAAAATCTAAGCCGGCCCTCTGCCGTTGTGACTTGCCTCGGGTAGAAGGCGCCGCTTTCGATCAATGTCTTGTCGGTCCAGGAGGCCGTGCCCACTCTGGTCAATGGGATGAGTCCAGACTTTTTGAGATCTTCCCGAAAGGGGCCGTGATGCGTGTAAAGTCAGAGACCTACATCATGGCAAACTCGATCAAGGATGTCAGGCCCGGGGATAGCTACTTGGCGTCGCCCTGAAGCTTGTCAAGGGCGACGCGGGCGGCTGCCTGTTCAGCGGCTTTCTTACTCTTACCCGTGCCTCGAGCCGTCAAAACGGTGCCGATAGTGAGGCGGATGTCAAATTTCTTGTCATGGTCAGGACCCGTTTCAGCTTCCACGCTGTATTGAGGTATAGTCTTGAATGTAGCCTGCACAAACTCCTGAAGCCTGCTCTTAAAATCCTCGGCCGACAGCCTCTCTCCGATGTGGGCCATAACCTCGGAAAACTGTCTCGTGACGACCTCAAAGGCGGCCTCCAAGCCCCCATCCAGGTACACAGCCGCAATGACCGCCTCAAGGGCATCGGCCAGGATCGAGCTTTTTCCTTCCCCATGGCTCAAGGCTTCACCCCTGCCCAAGAGGATGTGGTCGCCAAGATGAAGTTTGTGGGCCACTATGGCAAGTTGGGACTCGTTGACGATGGTCGCCCTCATCCTTGACAGATCGCCTTCACGCGTTTCCGGAAAATGATTCATCAAGGTATGGGTGACCACCAGATCAAGGACGGCATCCCCGAGGAATTCAAGGCGTTCATTATCCTTCAAAGCAGGCTCTCGCTGCTCGTTCACATAGGAGCTGTGCCGAACGGCTTCACAGAGAAACCCGATGTCCTTGAAGTGGTAACCAAGGTCATTTTCCAAGGACAAGAGTTGTTGTTCATTCACGGTTCTTTTCACCCTTTCCAGGTTTTCATTGGCCGAGGTCATGCTTGGATCCAATGCCAGGGCCTTTTCATACATGGCCATCGCCATGTTCATATCTCCCTTTTCGCGGTAATTGGCGCCAAGGCTCGCATAATCTATGGCAGAATGGGGGTCCAGTTCAACGGCTGTCCTGAGATATTCGATGGCTCGGTCATAGTCCTTGAGCTGGAAGCAAGAAAAACCGAGGGCGCTGTATATCTCTTTAATGCCAGGAGCCTTGTGCCGTGCCCTTTCCAAGTGGGAGCATGCCTCCTCATATTCGCCGAGGTGGTTGTAACATGTTCCCATATAAATGAGAACCCGGACCATGTCCTCCTGTTGGGGCTTCATGTCGGCGGCCCTTGAGAGCTTCTTGATGGCCATGCCGTAGTCTCCTTTCTCAAAATAACAAAGCCCCGTGTAGAAATGAAAATAGTACTGATCGCGGTATGTCTTTTCAGCGCGCTTGAAGGCCACGAGCGCCTCATCATAGCGGCCGATCTTTGTATAGCTGAGGCCGAGTCTAAAATATATCGGGTCTGCTTCTTCAACAGGAGAAAGCCTTAGGGACTTCTCGTATCTTGCCACGGCTTGAACATGGTCTTCCGCCTCTTGGTGCAGAGTCCCAAAATGATAAAGCAAGTCACCCACCTCGTGTGTGGCGCCGCTTGGCAGGGAGACATCTGACAAAGACAGGACCCCCCTCTCTCTGCATGCCAGGCAGCTTCGTTGGCCGTTGCGGCGTTCATGGTACCGAGCCATCAGGGCTGCCGGATCGAGGTCCCCGTACATATCTGCCAAGCTTTCCCTTTTCAGGAACGCATCCATACAGACATACATCTTGCCCTCTGTGGCCGAGATGATCAGGGCCGCGGGGCATGGCTCGGCCATGGACACCGGGTCCGGCTCCAATTTAGCCGACGTGTCATGGAGGATGTCTTCACGGCACAGATTGCATAGGATGTCAGCCGGCTGCCCACCGTGGCCATGGCCGTAGTAGACTTTTTCCGCCCCGGCCAGGAGATCCTGGTAGCGGGCCAGAAAAGATGAGCCCTGATCCACGTAAAGACCGGGTAACATAAAAGCGCTTTTGAGCGTGCCGAGCAGGCCTCTGAGGGCAGTGGGCTCCACGCGGTCATCAGGAACAATAACGGGGAGCAACATGAGCCTGGGCACTTCCTGGTGCATATAACCTTCCTGGTCAAACTGCCTGGTTGTCCGCTTCCAGTTCTGGTAATAATATTGGTAATAAAAACCTATCTCTTCGGCAGTTGCCGGGGGGGGGCGGTGCACAAAGTGAACATAAAGCCGGGCGAAGAGGTTGGCCCTGAGGAAGGCATTGACCGCCTTCTGAATGTATTCGACCTGGGACATGCCATCAATCAGACTCGAGGTGATCAGGTAGAGATTGGATGTCAGGTTCACGTATGAAAAGAGGCTCCGCAGCAGCCGGCAAAGCCTGTCGAGCTGTTCCTGATCCGGTTCGTTCAGTATGACATATATCTTCTGTATGGCCGGCTTCGTCACGACACGATTCGCCTACCCCTGTCAAGGGACTGGGCCCTCCACAGGTCCTGGATTCTGTTGATTTCGTCAATGTTCATGTGATCGGTTTCATACTGGCAGCCAATGGAAAGATACGTTGGGCGCTTGGGGTTCATGGGCCGGATGTTGTACTCCTCGTAATGTCTGGCCATATGCGTCCCGAAATAGATCTGCATCTGCTGGGAATTCGTATTGCCCATGATCTTGACCCTGTTCTTTTTCACGAACTCCAGTGTCTCCACAGCATCCTCAAATGTTTCGTACGGAAGCCCGAACATGGTAAACAGCTCCACTTCTATGTCCTGGCTCTGGGCCAGTCGGATCGCCTCGGCCACCTTCTCAATCGACACCTGCTTATCAAGCCCTGGCATGACCCGTTGTGAAGCCGACTCCAACCCAAAGGCAATGGTGCTCACACCGGCCTGTTTCATCGTTTTCATCAACGCCGGGTTTACGAGGTCGGCCCGGGTTTGCAACCACATTTCCAACTCAAGGCCCTCTGTCAAGATCTTGTCAAGAAGTTCTTGAAAGCGCACCCACTTATAAGAAATATTAGGGTCGGCGAACCAGAGCCTCCTTACCCCTTTTTTCCGAATCCACTGAATTTCTTCAATGACCCGGTCTATCGAATGAAAGGTTACCTGGTGCTGGAAGGCCTGAGGCGTATAACAATATATGCAGCGGTGGGGGCACCCGCGAGACGTCAGCATAATGGCCTCCCTCATCCGGGAGTAGTCAAAGACATCATTCAGATAAGGCGAGGGATAGCGATCCAGATCCGCGAAACCCTCAAGGGCGTCTGTATCATGAATGCCACCGTCCGCGCTCTTGTAACTGACCCCCGAAAGTCCTGAAAAAGGGGCGCCCTCATTGATCGCCCGGGCAATGGTGAGCAGTGTAACCTCACCCGAAGATCGACAGACGTAGTCCACGTCATGCAATTGGGCAAAGCCGGCCGATGGCATGAAAGTGGCCTGCGGGCCTCCAATGGCTATCTTGATCTTGTTATCTACTGACTTGATGAATCTTGCAAGGCCGATCACGTAGAGCATGGTCCTCTGGTAGGCGGAAAGCCCCACCAAGGCCGGCCGAAAGCCGGTCAGGAGCTCGCGGAGGCCGGCGCACGATACAGACGTGTCCTCTCCCAGAGTCAAGATCTTGACGGTGAACCCCTTCGATTCGAGGAAGGCCGAGATGTATCCCAGGGAGATGGGAGGAGACGCTGGGGCAAAGGGATTGATTTCAATCAGCAGAACGTTCACGGTGCCTCGTCTTATAGGAAACGTGCCGATGAAAGGTCAAGGGAAAACAGGCCTTGGATCGTTGTCGGCCGTCCAAATCGCTGGTCAATTGGATATTGCCTTTGATCACAAACATGTTATATCTCGATTGAGCCACGGGGTTCAATCAAGCCGCGGTGAGCGCTTACACGACATGTTAGATCATTTCTTCAATCCATCCTCTGTTGCCGTGGTTGGGGCTTCACAAACCCCGGGCAAGATTGGCTACGATATCTTGAACAACGTCCTCCAGCATGGGTACAGGGGTGCCGTGTATCCCATAAACCCGAAAGCCAAAGAAATCCTGGGGCGCAAGACCTATGCGGACCTGGTTTCGGTTCCCTTTGACATTGATCTTGCTGTCATCGCCCTGCCCGCTGCAGCGGTTATGAAGGTGATAGAGCAATGCGGCAGGAAGAAAATCGATTCGGTGGTGATCATTTCGGCCGGATTCAAGGAAGTCGGACCCCATGGGGCGCGACTGGAAGAGGAGTTGGCCGGGCTTGCCGGCAAGCTCGGCATCCGCGTGGTGGGCCCTAACTGCCTGGGTCTTATCGACACAAAAAGCTCTCTAAACGCCTCCTTTGCGGCAGGGATGCCGCTTGGCGGGAACATCGGTTTTTTTTCCCAGTCCGGCGCCCTGTGTGTGGCTATCCTCGACTGGGCCTTGGGGGAAAATGTGGGCTTTTCAAGGTTTGTCAGTCTGGGCAACAAGATGGACATCTCAGAGACAGAAATGATGCTTGCCATGGAACAAGATGAAAACACACGGGTGATCCTCGGTTACCTGGAAAGCATCGAGGATGGTCCGCCTTTTATGAAAGCGGCCCGCCAAGTTGCCCAAGAGAAGCCGATTATTGTCATTAAGTCAGGAACCACCACCGCAGGGGCCAAGGCGGCGTCATCCCACACAGGCGCTTTAGCGGGTTCTGAGCATGCTTACGACGCAGCCTTTAAACAGTCGGGCATCATACGTGCCCAATCCATGCAGGCTCTCTTTTCCTATGCCATGGCCTTTGCCAGTCAACCCCTCCCAAGAGGTGCCCGGCTCGCCATCATTACCAATTCCGGAGGACCGGGAATTCTGGCGGCGGACGCCTGCGACAGGAGTTCCCTTCACCTGAGCCCCATTCGAAAGGAGACAGCCGATCGCCTCCGAGAGTTTCTTCCACCCACGGCTTCGGTTTACAATCCCATAGACATTATTGGTGACGCCTCACATGAAAGGTATGAAAAGACGCTCAGCGTCGTCGTCCAAGATGAGTTCATTCATGCCATCCTGATCCTATTGACACCAACGGCATCCGTGGACCCGAAGGCCGTGGCCCACTCAATCGTGAAGCTGGCCAGGGACGCTGACAAGCCGATCATGACATCATTCATGGGTGAAAAGAAGGTAAGAGCAGCCCGCAAGATCCTCCAGGACCACGCTATCCCCAGCTATGATTATCCGGAAGATGCCATAGCAGCCTTGGATGCCATGTTGTCCTATCGCCGGTGGCGCGAAAAACCTGAAAGACAATGCCGGGTTTTTGAGGCAGATACCCGAAAGGTACGCGAGATCTTTGCCTCGGTGATCGGGCAGCGCCGGCACGATCTGATTGAAAGCGAGGCGCGAGAAATCCTAAGAGCCTATGGATTCAGGCTCCCTGAAAGTCGCATGGCCAGAACCACCAAGGAGGCGCTGGGAGCGGCTTCCGAGATCGGGTATCCGATTGTCATGAAGATTGCCTCGCCCGACGTGCTTCACAAGAGCGATATCGGAGGTGTTCGCGTCAAGCTTGAAAACGAAGCTATGGTGGAAGAGGCCTTTTTTGACATCACCTCTAATATACAGGTGCGGCGACCAGAAGCTCGAATCCTGGGGGTAATGGTTCAAGAAATGATCCCTCAAGGCAGGGAAGTCATCCTGGGAATTACCAGGGATCTCCAGTTTGGGCCCATGATTATGTTCGGCCTTGGCGGCATCTATGTTGAGGTGTTGAAAGATGTGTCTTTTCGAATTGCGCCGCTCAGTGTTGAGAGTGCCGATGCCATGATTCATGAGATCCGATCGTTCCCGCTTCTGCGGGGCGTGCGCGGCGAGCTGCCTGCGGACATCGAAGGGATCAAGGATGCCCTGGTGAGGTTGTCTCAGATGGCTATAGACTTTCCTGAAATCATCGAAGCGGATATCAATCCACTCTTGGTGTGCGCTGAGGGTCAGGGGGCCGTGGCCGTGGATGCCAGAATTACCATTCAAGAATGAGGGGGAGACTGGAAAATGGTTTGTCTATATGTGGGATCCACACGGGGATATTCAGGAAAGAACCTCACGGTCATGGGGCTCGGGCAGCGATTCCTCAGAGACGGGCTGAAGGTGGGTTATCTTAAACCCTTTGGCCGCTTACCCGTTAAGATGGAAGGTGTTCTCACGGACCAGGACGCCTGGTTTATCCATAGGGTGCTCATGTTGAAGGATCCCGTGGAAACCCTTTGCCCGGTGGTCATGACTCATGACCTGATGATGGAAGGCTTGCGTGGAGAATGCCCGGGGCTGGGCCAGAAGATCCTGGCCGCTTTTGACGCGGTTTCAAAAGAAAAAGATGTCGTCCTTGTCGGAGGGGCGGGCAAGCTGGAATCGGGAACGTTCCTGGATATATCAGGATACGACATCATCGAAAAACTCAATGCCAGTACCCTTCTGGTGGATGACTACGAAGGAGAATTCTATCTGGATTCCATGTTGGATGCCAGACACCGGTTGGGCAAGCGGCTTTTGGGAGCCATCATAAACAGGGTGGATGCAGGTTATCTTGACAGGCTTCAGGACTTGATCGTCCCCTGCCTTGAACGCGAAGGGATCCCTGTATTTGGCCTTCTTCCCGATGATGCGGTGCTGGGATCGGTGATGATCGGAGATGTGGTGGACACGCTTGTTGGAGACGTGCTTTGCTGCCGCAATAAACTGGATGGGTTGATCGAGCACTTTCTCATCGGAGGTATGCAGGTTGACCGTGCCCTTGAATATATTAGAAAGACGAGAAATAATGCAGTCATTGTCGGCGGCGATCGGGCCGATGTGCAACTGGCCGCCATCGAGGCCATGACACAGTGCCTGATCCTCACGGGCAATCTTTACCCGAATGAGATTGTCGTCTCAAGGGCGGAGTTAAAAGGCATACCCATTGTTGTGGTCCGAGCCGACACATACTCCGTGGCAAAGAAGGTGGAGGAACTGTCCCGGAAGCTTCGCCTCAAGGAGAAGGAAAAAGTCTATTACGGCATTCAACTCATCGAAGAAAAAGTCGATTTTCAGAGATTGTATGAAACACTTGGAATCAATGTGTAAGCAGCAACTCAAAGGGCCAAGCTCAAGAGAAGACCTCCCATGGATCATCTTGACTATCATGATGTCTTAGTATTCTTGCTTGGCGGCGGCCTTGCTGGGCTCATTGTATGGCTGTTGGCAAGATCAAGGATAAGCGTACAGTCCTCAAGGATTCTTGCCCGGACCAGTGCTGAGATGGCACGGTTGGAGGAGGTCAACCGCGGCAAGGAGGAAGAACTCCAGGACAAGACTGCCAGGCTTGAAGATCTGCAAGAAGCACTGGAACGGGCCGAAGGAAGTATCCTGAAGATCTCAGAAGAGCGCTCTGCCGCCCAGGCTAAACTCGAACAGATGGCCCAGGTGCAACAGGCCCTTGAAGAAAGAACAGGTGAGGTCAAAGACCTCACGGTCGCCGTCACAGGGCTGAAGGAAAAACAGGCGGAGCTGGAAACCATCATAGAAAAGGAACGTTTGGCCACTGAAGAAAAATTGCAATTGCTTGAAAATGCAAAAGAGCAACTCACCGATACCTTTCAGGCCATTTCAGCGACAGCTTTGAAAAACAGTCACGAATCCTTTCTGGAGCTGGCCAAGGCGACCTTTGCCAAACACCAGGAACAAGCAAAAGGGGATTTGGAGTTGCGTCAAAAAGAGGTGCAACAGCTTGTTGAGCCGATGAAAGAGTCGCTGGAAAACTATGACAGGCACGTTCAGGAAATGGAAAGGATAAGGGAGAAGGCGTACGGCAGCCTCTCCCAGCAAGTCGAGTCTCTCATGACTACCCAACAGCGGCTCCAACAAGAGACGGCCAATCTAGTCAAGGCATTGAGGACCCCTCAGGTGCGGGGCAGATGGGGGGAAATTACCCTGAGAAGGGTTGCCGAGCTGGCCGGCATGTTAAAGTACTGTGATTTTTTTGAACAAGAAAGCAGAGATACCGAGCAAGGTCGCCTGCGACCCGACATGATTGTGAAGCTACCCAACGAGAGACAGATCGTCGTGGACGCCAAGGCCCCGCTCCTTGCCTACCTGGAGGCCCTGGAAGCCGAGTCGGAAGAGAAACGGGCAAACAACTTGGCCCTGCACGCCAGACAAATCCAGGCTCATATGAATAAGCTCTCCGAGAAGACATACTGGCAGCAGTTCCAGCCGACCCCGGAATTTGTGGTTCTTTTCATACCCGGGGAAAATTTCTTTAGCTCGGCCTTGGAACAGAATCCAGGCCTTATTGAAGAAGGTGTGAGTAAAGGCGTCATATTGGCCACGCCCACCACCCTGATATCCCTGCTCAAGGCAGTTGCTTTCGGCTGGCGACAGGAAACCATAGCGAAAAACGCTGAAGCCATCAGCAACCTGGGTAAAGAACTCTATGGGCGCATTAGCACCATGGCCGAACATTTAGAAAGACTTGGGCAGAACCTGGAAAGATGTGTGTCGACCTATAATCAGGTCGTTGGCTCTTTTGAACGCAGGCTGTTGGCCTCGGCACGAAAATTTGGTGAACTGGGCATTACAAAGAGGGACGGGGCACAAATTCCCTACATCAGTCCCGTAGAAAAGACCACCCGCCAAATCACTGATCCCGAACCGCGCGAGCCCGATCCCCGAAAACTCAGGGATTCTCAATGATCACAGAAGGTGAAGAAACGGCCGTGGTCCATGGTTTACCGGGTGCGTGCGCTGTAGTGTCGGCGTTATGCACAAAGAATCGAGGGGCGACGGTGTGTTCATACGGCGATCATCCCTGAAATCGAGGGGGTTGAGAGGGCTGTGAAGCGCTTTCGGCATCCCGCTGCTTGGAAGATTTTTCAGGGGCTGAAGGCGCATTTTTATTGACTCGATGAGATAAGTTAAATTAAATATAAAGTTTTTGAGAATTACAGTCTCTTCTCTCATGGGAACAGCGGAAATGATAAGGCTGGTCAGGGGCTTTAAGGATATTCTCCCAGAAGAAACCGGGCTCTGGCAGTATGTTGAGGGCATCGTGCGCGAACTATTTGACGACTTCGGTTTTTCCGAACTCAGAACGCCTGTGCTTGAGCAGACCGAGCTTTTTGCCAGGAGCATCGGGGCCAATACCGATATCGTGGAAAAGGAAATGTATACCTTCACGGATCGAAGCGGTGCTTCCATCACCCTCCGGCCAGAGGCTACGGCCTCCGTGGTGAGGGCCTATGTCGAACACAAGTTGTATGGCAAAGACCCCGTATGGAAACTTTATACCATCGGGCCCATGTTCCGGAGGGAGCGCCCCCAGAAAGGTCGCTACCGGCAGTTTTACCAAATCAACGCCGAGGTCTTTGGGCTCAACGACCCCAGGGCAGATGCCGAACTGATGCTTGTTTTGATGACCTTCGTGCAGCGACTTGAGCTTCCAGGCCTCGCGCTCCACGTCAACTCTCTGGGCTGCCCCGAGTGCCGACCGCATTTTAAAGAGGCCCTGAAATCCTTCTTAAAAGGCCACTCTGGCCGGCTGTGTTCAGACTGCCTCAGGCGGCTGGATAGAAACCCCTTGCGGATATTCGACTGCAAAGTGCCGGATTGCAAAGAAGCTGTCCAAGATGCGCCATCCATCCTGGACCACCTTTGTGAGGCGTGCCGGAACCATTTTGACACCGTCCAACGAGGCCTGGAGCAGTTTCATATACCTTTTCAGACAGACCATCGTCTTGTGAGGGGATTGGACTATTACACCCGCACGACCTTTGAAGTCCTTGCCCCATCTTTAGGGGCTCAAGACGCCGTGGCAGGGGGCGGACGCTATGATGGGCTTGTCAAGGCATTGGGCGGCCCTGATCAACCTGGCCTCGGCTTTGCTATTGGTGTAGATCGACTGATGGCGCTCTTGGCCGACCTCGCACCCACTTTTGAAAAGCGGCCCCATCTTTTTATTGCCGCCCTGGGGCCGACGGCCCAGACCAGGGCCTTTGAGTGGCTCCAGCGTTTTAGGATGCAAAAAGTCCGCACCGAGATGGATTTTGAAAATCGAAGCCTTAAGGCTCAAATGCGGCGGGCTGACAAACTCCAGGCATCCCACGTCCTTATCGTGGGAGACCGCGATCTTGAGGAGGAGCGGGCCGTCCTCAGGGACATGAAGACCAAGGCCCAGGAGCCCGTGCCCCTGGAAGACCTTGTATCGTCTGTTGTCAATAGAATAACAGCCTAGTGTCGTGTCTCAGAAGCAACTATCATTAGTCACCATGTAGCCGAAAGCCTTTTCCGCGCGACATTGAGCATTTTCGGAATGAGAGGTCAGCTGAGTGAAGCGTTAAGAATCATAAACTGTTTGAGGGCGTTAGCCCGAGTTTTTATGATTCAACGCAACGAAGCTGACGTCCCGGAAATGCTCACGGAGCCCGGAAAATGGCTTGATGGCAACACGTTACTTTCTAAAGGAACTTCTGGGACACGACACTAGCTTTTTGAAGACAGGGCCGCTTCTGTCTGTTTGTTTCACAAGCCGAAAATGATACACACGGAGTAGCTTTCGCATATAGCGACGAAGATCGGAAAGGAGCCGGTTTTGCTTGATTCCATGGGGAGCATGAAACGAACCCATCACTGTTCAGCCCTAACGGCCAAAGATGTCGGCGAAGAGGTCGTGCTCATGGGATGGGTACAGCGCCGCCGAGACCATGGCGGCGTGATCTTTGTAGATTTGCGTGACCGCGAAGGACTGACCCAGGTCGTCTTTAACCCGGAGTACAACAAGGCGGTTCATGAAAAGGCCCATGTCATCCGCAACGAATATGTGCTGGCGGTTCGGGGCACCGTGGCGCCCAGACCCGAAGGGATGATCAACCCCAACTTGAAAACCGGAGAGATTGATGTGATGGTTTCGGAATTGAGGGTCCTGAATCAGTCCAAAACGCCGCCCTTCGTCCTGGAAGACGACACACAAGCCTCCGAAAACATACGACTTAAACACAGATACCTGGATATGCGCCGACCCATGGTGCATAAGAATCTCATGCTCCGGCACCGGGCAGCCGCAGCCATACGTTCCCACCTAGACGGATTGGGATTTGTAGACATCGAAACGCCGTTTCTGACCAAGAGTACACCGGAAGGGGCACGGGACTATTTGGTACCCAGCCGCGTGAACCCGGGACAATTCTACGCGCTTCCCCAGTCCCCTCAGATCTTTAAGCAACTTTTGATGCTGGGTGGGTTTGACAGATACTACCAGATTGTTCGCTGCTTTAGAGATGAAGACCTTCGGGCGGACCGACAGCCGGAATTCACTCAGATCGATGTGGAGATGTCCTTTGTCACAGAAGAGGATGTCATGGGCGTCACCGAGGGGATGATCACTGCCTTGTTTCAAGAGGTCCTTAGCATAGAGCTTCGGCACCCCTTCAAACGCCTGACCTATGAGGAGGCAACAGGCCGATTCGGTCTGGACAGGCCCGACCTTAGATTCGGTCTGGAATTGAAGGACATCTCTGATATTGTTGCCGACGCCGAGTTCAAGGCCTTTGCAGATGTCGTGAGGGGGGGCGGTCTGGTCAAGGCCCTCAACGCCAAGGGATGTATGGATCTTTCCCGCAAGGAGATCGATGACCTTACAGAATTTGTCGCTATCTACCAGGCCAAGGGCTTGGCCTGGATCAAAGTCCGCTCAGATGCCTGGCAATCCCCCATTGCCAAATTTTTTTCCGACCAGGAAAAGGAATCCTTACGTCGAAGGCTTGACATGAAACCTGGCGATCTTGTCTTCTTTGTTGCCGACCGGCCCAAGGTGGTCAATGAAGCCCTGGGACACCTTAGAAATCACCTCGGTCACAAGCTCGGCTTGGTGGAAGGCGACCCTTACGACTTTGTATGGGTCACCGAGTTTCCCCTGGTGGAATACGATGAGGACGAAAAGCGCTATGTGGCGACACACCATCCTTTTACAGCCCCTCTTGACCAGGATGCAGGGCGCCTTGCTGAGGACCCGCTTACTGTGCGATCGCGGGCCTATGACCTTGTCCTGAACGGCGCTGAAATTGGCGGAGGGAGCATCCGCAACCATCAGTGTGCTGTTCAGAAGAGGGTTTTTGAGTCGCTGGGTATGGACCCCGAAACCTATGAAGAGAAGTTTGGTTTCATGCTGGAAGCCCTTGACTTTGGTGCGCCTCCCCACGGCGGCATCGCCCTGGGCTTTGACAGACTTGTCATGCTCATGGCCAATGAATCCTCCATTCGAGATGTCATCGCGTTTCCAAAAACCCAAAAGGCAACCTGCCTTCTTACCGGAGCCCCGTGTGAGGCTGCACCCGACCAACTGGAGGAGCTTTCCTTGAAGGTGCGGACCCTAAAGCAATAGTAGAAAGAGAACCGAGCCACCCGGGCTACGCTCCAAGAACTTGGCAGTATGACGGGTGAAGGCGGGCCGTTGACGTGGCTATTGTTCCTTCTTCTTCACCTTCCGTTTCCAAAAGGCCATCATACCATCTTCGCCAAAAGAGACCTGTACCAGCTCCCAACCCTCTTTGCCTCGTTGATTCAAGATATCAGACAGGATTCTTGTTTGATCCCTTGAGACGTCATTGAGACTGCATTGACCAGCCTCCGAGCAAAAATAAACGACTTTTTTAAATGTGTCGGCCGAGTGCTTGGTGATTTCATATTCGAAACGTTTCATACCGCCTCCTTCCTGGTCTCCGAAAACCTCACCCTTCGGGGCGGGGGCGGGCAGCCCTACAGCAATCACATAGGCTTTGCCCCTCATTAAAAATTCCATCCAGTGCCGATAAATCGCAGGGAAACTACGTAGTGCCCGTCCACCCACCGAAGAGGGCACTGGACAGTGTCCAATTCAGAAATGAGCAATTTTTTGGATGAGCAGGGCCGCACAAGGGTTTTCGCCGCAGGCGTAGCATCGCTACGTTGAGGACGGCCTTTTCACAAGCCGCAGGCGCAAACCCGCGGAGAACGCCGCTCATCGGAAAAAGGGCCATTTATGGATGGACACTACTTAACATATCGCATCATGGGCATTGCGAGCAAATGGTGAAAGTCCAGCTTCTCCGGCTTCTGGTAAGCGCCCATGCCGATTCGTATCTGGTCTTGGTCCACATCTGTCAAAAGTGTGCCAAGCCACCGATCCCAGACAGACAAAATCGTGCCGTAATTGGTGTTTCGTTCTTTGATGACCACCGAGTGGTGGATCCGATGCATGGATGGAGGGACAAACATCACCCAGAAAATCGTTTCAAACCAGCCCGGGATCTTCAAGCTACTATGCTCGAATTGGGCACACAAGACCAGGGCGCTTTCAAAGATCAACACCCCGAAAGGACTGGCCCCCAGAAAAAAAACCAGGCACACCCTAATCACAGCCGACAGGGCCAGCTCACCGATATGAAAGCGTGTTGCAGTGGACACGTCCATATTCAGGTCACTGTGATGCACCCTGTGGAATCGCCACAGAAAGGGGACCTCATGGTTAAGGAGATGCCAGATGTACAGCGTGAAATCCATGAACGCCACGGTCACCAGGAGCTTGACCCACGCGGATAGCGCAAGCATGTTCAGCACGCCCAATTGATGGGTTGTCACATATGTGGCCGTCCTGAAAATAGCCCCGGCGAAGGCCAACTGAAGGATCAGGCTGTTGAACACGGTCAAGGCCATATTATTCATCCAGCGTTTCACCTTGGAGACAGAACTCTTCCTGTAGGGTGCCAAGAGCTCTAGAACCAGAAAAAAAAGGAGTCCTCCCCAGAACAGGGACAGCCTGACGAATGACCCATGTGTATCCATCACACCAAGATTCCCGCCGACGGAGCTACATCATGTCTTGATCACTCTGCGCCACAGCGCGATCAATCTCCGCTCTGAGCTGGTCCGGAAGCCCTGGAATATCCACACTCAGAAAGCCTCGCACGATGGTCGCCGTGGCTTCATCTTCACTCAGGCCACGAGACATGAGGTAGAGGATTTCATCTTGAGCGATCTTGCCCACCGCTGCTTCGTGAGACATCTCCACCCCATCGACCTTGCCATGGAGCTCGGGTATGGCGTGGATCGAGCCGCCATTGAGGATGAGACCCCGGCACTCCAGATGGGCTTTGATCCCGGGCACCTCGCCTATCAGGTCCCCGCGGGCGATGATGTTTCCCCCATTGCTGATGGTACGGGCAATGATCTCGGCTCGGCTGTCAGGCTCTTTTAAGAAAATGCGACCGCCCACGTCCATTTCAGAGCCCGGGCTCCCCACAAGGAGGCTGTAAAAGCGGGCCACCGCGCCTTTGCCAACCAGGTGGGTGGTGGGATACATCTGGAGGGATCTCACCGGCTTCATACAAATGTAATTGTTGAGAAACAGACCGCCCTCTTCAACCCGCCCCACTGATCGGGGCCGCACCATCATCTCTTCGGCCCAGTAATGAATCATGGTGAAACTGAGCTTGGCGTTCTTCTTCACGTAGAACTCGGAGACCCCCACGTGGAGCCCTCGCCGCAAATGGGCAGCCGTGGCACAACCCGTAATGATATGAAGTTCCGATCCTTCCTCGGCAATAATAATGTTGTGGACGTTCTGGCTCAGCCCTTCCTTTTCCAGGTACAAACACGCCTGGACCGGATAGATGACCTTACTGCCCGGTAGTGCCCTGATGACATACCCATCATGCAGGTCAAGCTGGGCCCGGGCCGTATACTTGTCGGTATCCACTGCCACCAGTTTCCAGTAGTAATCCTGAATCCATTCGCATTCTTTCAGGGCTTGCTTGATTGGCATGACCTGGAGGCCATCCTGTTTGGAATGGGAGTGAAGCACCGAAGTGTCTTCTTGCACGTAAGTTCCAGACCGGTCCTTCTCATCGGCATCCACACCCGCCAGGATCATCCGCTTCTTATCCGCTTCGGGTAATGTGCTTAAGTCGTCCACGTAGTCATGAGAAACGGACTCCGACGAATATGCATCGAGGTCCACGTCGAGGCCCAATGCTGCCTTTTTCTCCTTGGCCTGCAAGGCCTTCTCGTCTAAATCGCGCATCTGACACACTCCTCATATCCGACCTGGCTGATACACTTGAAAATCTCTCGAGGATTGCTCGTGCAGGTCAGCACGCCGTCGAAAAGAACCTGCCCCCTGTCCGCTGTCACGTAATCCAGGATGAAACCCGTATGCGTAATGATCAATCCCATCTTGGTCCGTTCTTCCTGAAGCTCCTTCTGCGATTTTTTGTCGTTGAGCCGAAAGTCCCGTTGGAGCAATTGACTGATCGAGTTTCCTATGAGGGAAATATTTTCTAAGTCCACACCAGACTCCGGCTCATCAAAGAGCAAGAGATCCGGGTCCTGGGCCATCAACTGCAACAACTCTGAGCGCTTGATTTCACCGCCGGAAAAGCCTGCATTGATGTCACGGTCCAGAAATTCAGCAAAGTTCATCTTTGCAGCCAACGCTTCTGTGTCGACCTCCCCTTTGGCACAGATCTGCACCATCTGCTTGGTCTTGACGCCGTTGATCGTCGGGGGCCGCTGGTAAGAAATCCCGATGCCCAGGCCGGCACGCTCGTTCATCGGCATATGGGTAATGTCTTCGCCCTTAAAAACAATCCTGCCGCCTGTGACCCTATATTGCGGGTAACCCATAATGGTCATGAGTAAAGAGGTCTTGCCCGACCCGTTGGGGCCAAACAGGACATGGGTCTCGCCCGGACGAATCTCCAGATCAATGTGTTTCAGGATCTGCTTGTCGCCGAGTTGAACCTGTAGGTCTTCAATTTGTAACATCTTATTTCTCCTCTTTGCATTTGTCTTGCAGAAAACATTTGCCCCTCACCTCACAAAACAGTGAATTTCAGTTTGTCTTTGAAGATCCCCGCAGCCCGGACAAATCCGTACGTGCAATGCGCTCGCCGTGGAGGTGCAAGCCGTGTAAGCACATAGGAAATGGCCTATGTCTTCTCAGTCCAGTCCGCCAGCTCTGCGCCTTGATACGCCTCCTGTTGTACCGTGAGGTCCAGGTTGATGACAAGCCCGGAGTGCTTCTTCACCTCGATATCATCGCTGAGCTTGAGATGGCGTTCCCGTGCTGTCCTGACATCTTCCAATGCCTTCTTTAGAGCCGCGCCAATGGTGCCGCTCTTATCCGTCCGGCCGGGCTTGAACTCGGGCGCCACACCATCTTCCGCAATGTCTTCGGCAAAATGCGCAAGGTGTCTCATCTTTTCCATGGCCTGGTCCATGATCTTCCAGCCCAGGTTCTCGTCTTTCTGGAACACCCAGCAAGTGCGCAGGTGCTGCAACATCTCCGTATATTTGCTTGTGACCTCCGCCTGCAACTGCTCCAGCAACTCCTTGGGCAATTCGCTTTCCTCCCCCGGCAGGCCCTCTGCCTCTTGCTGGCTCAGTTTGTCCAGTTTCCTTTGAAACTTTCTGGCGTGAATGGCGGATTCCCAGGCCTCTCTCTGCAGAACCCGCCTGATATGGGGGTCATCCACTTGATCCGCTTCTCCGTTGTAATGGGGGATCAAGTTTTCCTCATATTCGACGTAGGATCTGAGCATGGTTGCCCGACTGGTCGGATCATAGGGGTATGGGGCAGGCGTGAAGTTCGGCTCGCCCCCCAATTCACCTATGATCATGCCCAACCAGTGCATATGCCACATCTCTTCTCTTGAAATCGAGATGAGGCTCGAACCCAGAGGCGTGTCTTCTCCTTCCATCCAGCCGTGAACCAAATAGCGGATGATGGCCGCGTGTTCATCGGCAAGGTCCTTGTTCAACTTCTCAAGCAATGCTTGTTTGTCCATAAGCAACCTCCTTCCCTTGGTGCATCGTAACGGTTCAGTCTTTTGAAAAGCATGGCAGGCTTCCTATCCTAACAAAGCAAAAAAATACGTCAAGAACGTGTCACATAGAATCAACGCAGAGCCGACTCCAGCTGAGGCATGTCCCTTATGGGTGCCTGACAGGCATATTGCTCGCAGATGTAAACCGTGGGTTGGTGATCGACAGGAGCCATGCCTTCTACAAACGGAGACAAGGACGTGAGTCTCTTGCCCTCGGCTCCTCGAGGCCGCAGCAACAAAACCTTATTAGGCAGAAACTTTCTCTGAATGGCCCCGAGCATGGCCTGGGTGGCCTCAAGGGCGGGGTCTCCCGCTACAACAATCTCCTTGCTGGGACCGATCATGAAATCGATGGCGATCATCAATTGCGTGTGCGCCATGGGTTGATCCACCACCTGTGTGGCGAAGGCCCCGGTCAATTGATCGGACATTTTTTCCAAATCAACGTTGCCGGTAAGCCGTGCCAGGCGTAAAAGATTTAGGGCGGCGACCGAGTTTCCCGACGGCAAGGCCCCGTCGTAGATCTCTTTGCTTCGGGTGATCAAAGGCTCGTTTCCCTTGCCCGTGAAATAAAGCCCGCCACCTTGTTTGTCCCAGAACATGTCCAGCATCGTTTCATTGAGAGCCATGGCCTGCTCAAGATAGGACACATCAAAAGTCGCTTCATATAATTCGATAAGCCCCCAGACCAAAAATGCATAATCATCCAGGTATCCTGGAAGGGCTGCCTCCCCTTGCCTGTAGCGACGCAGAAGCCTCCCGTCCGCCGCCTTGAGATTCTTCAAGATAAACTCGGCAGCCCTTCGGGCCGCATCCCCATACTCTTGATTACCAAGGGCCTGATCTCCTTTTGCAAGAGCAGCGATCATCAGACCGTTCCAGGACGTTAGAATCTTGTCGTCTTGAAGGGGGTGGATGCGCTCCTTGCGGACCCCGAGGAGCTTGCGCCGCCCATCGCTAAGCAAGCTGTCAAGCCTTGCAGGATCCATCCCCTCTCTTGCTGCAAAGGCCGGCAAAGACACAGGCATATGGGGGATGCTGCGGCCTTCTTCAAAATTACCGGCCTCGTTGATGTCATAGAAGCGGCAGAAAAGATCCCCCGGTTTTCCCCCCAAGACTTTCTTGACCTCTTGGGGGGTCCATAGATAGAACAGCCCCTCTTTGCCTTCACTGTCCGCATCCTCTGCGCAATAGAATCCCCCGTCCGGGGAAGTCATATCCCGCATCACATAGGAAAATATCTCCCGGGCCACCCTGGCGAATTCCAACTTGCCTGTCGCTTGATAAGCCTCTACGTAAGCTATGCCGAGCAGGGCCTGATCGTAGAGCATCTTTTCAAAGTGCGGAACCAACCACTTTTCATCCACTGAATACCGATGGAAACCAAACCCGATTTGGTCAAAGACGCCCCCCATTCTCATGGCGGTCAGCGTCTTTTTCACCATGTCCAATCCCGTGGAATCGCCGCTGCGCTTGTGCCACCTCATGAGAAAGGTAAGATGGTGAGGGGTTGGAAATTTAGGCGCAGCGCCAAATCCTCCCCACGTCGGATCAAAGTGCCTCGCCAGCTGCGTGTACCCCTTTCTCAGGGTTTCCTCCCTGACAGCATCAACGGCTGAACCCGAACCTGAATCAGGTTGAATGGCGCTCGTGATGGCCTCGCTCGATTTCAGGATATTCGCCCGGTCTTCTTGCCACATGGTGGCAATCTGCGTAAGGACATCCATAAAACCCGGCAGCCCCAACCGGCCAGACTTTGGAAAATAGGTGCCGGCAAAGAAGGGCTTTGTCTCGGGTGTCATGAAAATGGAAAGGGGCCAGCCCCCCTGTCCGGTCAAGGACTGGCACACGAACATGTAAATCTTGTCCACATCCGGACGCTCTTCACGGTCCACCTTGATGGCGATGAAATACTTGTTCAACAACTCGGCCACTTCTTCGTCTTCAAAGGACTCGTGTGCCATGACGTGGCACCAGTGACACGTGGCATAGCCGATGGAAAGAAAGATCGGCTTGTCTTCTTTTTTCGCCTTCTGGAAGGCCTCATCACCCCACGGATACCAGTAAACCGGGTTATGCGCATGTTGGAGGAGATAAGGGCTCTTTTCATCAATTAAACGGTTTGAAGCCCTCTTCGCGGGTTTATCAGCCGGGGACACGGGCCCTCCTGAAAACGCAGTGATCCAAAAAATCGCAAAAAAACAAAGGGCCTCACACGAGGCCCAACTGCCAAACGCACACCGCGTGAAATCAATCGCTTTTCCGCTTTAACTGCAATCAGACATCCAACTTATGCCTTCCACAAACCGTGCAGGTTGCAGTACTCGCGAGCGGTAATCTGCGTTGCGTCAATGTCAAAGGTGGCTTCAGGGGCGTCACCCGGTTTCAAGAACTGACGATACGCCTTGCCATCTGCGATCACCTCGATCCACTCAATATAGTGTTTTGCCTCCATGGGGTGGGCCACGCTGCCGATTTTTACTTTGACACCCGTGGCGCTTTTTTCTATCACCGGCACGTGTTTCTCCAGAGCGGCATCCACGGAGCCCTCCACAAGAAGCGTCATCGGCTGCTTGCAGCAAACCAGCTCACCTTGGCCCGCGTGGAGAACCTCCACTATGTTCCCACACACTTCACATCTGTAAACCTGCAATCTTTCCGTCATCTTGTTTCCTCCTTTCTTTTACGTTCGGCCGTAAATAATGACCATTTTAGATGATTATACCTCATCCTCCCCCTGTCAAGTCTATCTTGAAGAAAGCTTGGGGCCACCCCCGCCTAGGTTACAGTCTTGGCTCTACCGTGTTCATCCAAGGTCTGTGTCTGGAAGAATGGATTGGACCGCAAAAGCGAGCGCATTCCCCGTAGCTTGCTGCGGGGTTAGCGAGCGTATCCAAAAAAAGTCAGCGTTCCTTACGGTCGAAGATTCCCTGTAGCTTGCTATAGGGAGCTTCAATTATTTGGTTTTCTTAACACGGTTGCTCCCCAATGATAAATAAGGTATAGAGTGTATATCTTGGCGCGGGACACAGTATTTTTTCACCAGCCACGCAGTAGGAAGCCCGGGAGGCGGTCGGGAAAACATGATATAGGCGATTTCGGTGGCGGACTGCCAAGAATCGTTAGGGCTCACCGGGGATGGTATTGTGAAGAAACCACATCGCATTGTGATAGCGGAAGACCACCGAATACTCAGGGAAGGGTTGCGATCCTTATTGTCTTCGAACCCGGATTTTGAGGTCGTCGGTGAGGCGGAAAATGGCCGAGAGGCTATTAGGTGCGTTGAAGAATTCAAGCCAGCCCTCATCTTGATGGACCTGTCCATGCCGAAGATGGACGGGCTGGATGCCATCGAAGAGATCAAACACAGGTGCCCGGATACAAAGGTGTTGGTGCTGACGGTTCACAAGGTCGAAGAATACGTCTATGCGTCCTTGAAGGCTGGCGCAGATGGATATCTCCTAAAGGATGCGACTCGGGCCGAGTTGATGCTGGCTGTGGAGAACGTCCTGGGGAACAAGCCCTATATTAGTCCGGGAGTTTCAGGAAACTTGGTCACGGCCTACTTAGAAGGCAAAAAGCTTTTGGAGCCCGACGCATTGTTGGGCCTTTTGACCCAACGTGAGCGTCAAGTGCTGAAGTTGATTGGTGAAGGACACAGGAACAAAGAAATCGCCGACTACCTTTGTATCAGTCCAAAAACCGTGGAAAAACACCGGGCCAATCTCATGAAGAAACTGGATCTCCACTCAGCAGTGGCCTTGACGGCCTTTGCTATGCAAAAGGGGTTGACTACAAGGTGACTTTACGCATTATTTGAGGAAAAAACCAGTGCCTTTGCGGGATTTCCCTTGGGCTAGACTCGTCTCCAAGGGTGTGCTCAACATGGGTGGGGAAGAACAAGGCGCTAAGACATGATGGGTCTTATTACTCGCACGGCTGTTGGTTTTCCAAGATGAAAAGACCCACCAAATAGTGACCCTGGAAGCGTCCTTCGTCTTCCTTTGTGATATGCTTGATTTGTGTCTTCAGGCTTTCAGGCGGCAAGGATGCGTCGCTGGTGTAGTATTTCATATCCAATGTATCGCCCACATTTAAACACTTGACGACATCAGAATCCTCCCTGACCAATAGACACATGCCCTTGGACGACATATTCCATATCTTGAACTGGTAACAGGCGCCCGGGTCAGCAAGTTTGAATTCAACACTGTGATACTTCTCCAACTCCGTTCTGGACTCAGACCTTTTTTCCACGGATTCATTCTTCATACCCTATCCTTTCACAGCCAAAAAGCCCGCCTCTCTTCGCCACAGAGGTGGTCATTCGGAAATCATTCCATAACGTTGTCGGCCATCACATAAGGTATTACGAAAGCTGTTTGGCAAAATATCATCAAATCAACGGGTTAGTCAAGGATATTTCCAACAACAACGGCCCGCCCCTCAGCATCTGCCAGAGCAGTGCCATGATTCTCGCAGTGACGAATAGGTCCCGAAACCAAAACTCATACAGACTGTTAAATCTGGCCCGGGGGAACTCTGAGAAACAGGCCTAATGAATCCCCCGGCAGCGTGATCTAGGACTGCCATCAAGGGCAAAAGATCTGCATGGCCTAGTGAAGCCTCCCCGCCCTCCCGGGCGGGGCTTCCCGGTAAGGAAGATTACCATTTTTGTATAGCTCCCCTTGACCCCGCCCTTCCGGACGGGGCTTGCGGGGAGCAGGCCGGTCAAGAGACTCAGGACCAATTTTGATGGTCTGTAAGAAGTCGATTTTACTCACTCCGTGAACATCTTGGTAACGTTCAAATGTCATGGGCCATATCCCAATTTTCCAAAGCGTTAAAGGGCTACCAAGAATCTGCGCGCCTACACGATGTGCGCCCCAACGTAGCGATCCCTGAAGCGTTCATCAAGTCCTTGCCGATCCATCTTTACCGCAAGCGGTAGATAGTCCAGGATGTCCTGTGCTGTTATGCCGTCTTGCCCTATGTCTTCAGCGGCCAGATCTCCAGAAAAGCCATGCATAAAGACTCCTTTTCTGACCGCATCCTCAAGGGGCAGTCCCAGGCCGAACATGGCAGCGATAGTCCCTGTGAGTACATCGCCGGACCCTGCCGTTGCCATGCCGGGGTTGCCGCTCATGTTGACAAAAATCCTCTCATCAGGGCATCCTATGAGGGAATGAGCGCCTTTTAAGACGATCATGGCATTGAGATCCTTGGCCGTCTGCTGCAAGACATCCATCTTATTCGTGTCTATTTCGGTTACTGCCGTTTTGGCGATCCTGGACATCTCCCCTAGGTGAGGCGTAAGAATGGTCTCTGCCTTTCTTTCCTTGATGATGTGAAGGTCTTCACATAACGCGGCGATCCCGTCACCGTCTATGAGGATGGGTTTATTGATTTCCGCGGCCAAGGCCCGCACCAGTTGTTGGGTTTTCTCCTCCAAGGACAAACCAGGACCCAAGACAACCATGTCCATCTTGTCTGACAGTTCCAGCAAGGCACCTTTGTTCTCCAGGGAGATGCTTCCTGATGGTGTTTCTTTCTGGGGGACAAAAACAATCTCACTTGCTCTATTGGCAATAAAGGGCGTCATGGATTCCGGTGCTGCCAGGCGGGCGTACCCGCCCCCGGCTTTCAGAAAAGACAGGGCGGCAAAATAGGGGGCCCCAAAGTAACTCGAAGCGCCGGCAATGAATAAGACCTGGCCAAAATCTCCTTTATGACCCTCTTGATCCCTGAGAGGAAGGGGCGCAGGATCGTTAATCTCAAATTTCAAGGAATCTGCATTGTACATGGACGGCGGGAAGGAGATGAGGGTGCAATATAGTTTTCCACACAAGTCATAGCCCGGGAAAAGGAGGTTGCCGATCTTAGGCAGCCCGAAGGTCACCGTGTAATTCGCCTTCACGGCGATGCCCATGATTTTTCCGGTATCGCCATTGACACCAGATGGGATGTCGGCGCTAAAGACGATTTTGCCACTTTCATTGGCCAGTGCGATCACATCACGATACAGTCCTCCAACATCCCGGGCGAGGCCCGTGCCAAAGATGGCGTCCACAATCGCATCGCAGTGGTACACATCTGTTTTGATCGCTTCGACGGATTCAACGGGTCGGACTTCTATGGGCAACCGGGACACAATGTCGAGGTTCATTTTGGCTGCGCCCTTGTATTTGCTCTGGTCGCCCAAGATGAAAACCTTCACCGTGCCTCCGTTTGAGTGGATTTTTCTCGCAACAACAAACCCGTCCCCCCCGTTATTGCCGACGCCGCAAAGGACGATAATTTTTTTGTCTTTGATGCCCAACGCTTGCAATAAGACAAAGTGAAGCGCCTCTCCGGCGTTTTCCATCAAGAGCTCTTCCTTGATGCCGAATCTTTCTATGGCGGTCCTATCCAGTGCTCTCATTTCTGAGACCTTGCTTATCTTCATTTGTCACCTCCATGGGGATTGAAGGTCCCTGTAGCAAGCTACAGGGAATCTTCGACCGTAAGGAACGCTGACTTTTTTAGATACGCTCGCTAACCCCGCAGCAAGCTACGGGGAATGCACTCGCTTTTGCGGTTCAGACAAAAACAAAATAACTGGACCACGCTGAACTGTCAACAGCCGGATCTTGACAGATCTTCCAGGAGAAATCTTCGTCACTTCACGATTTCATCAGGGTTCATTAGCAACATACGCTTTAATGACCGCCCAAAGGCATGCTTATTTGGGAGCAATAACCCGATTACAAATGGTTTGAATGTGTTGCCCAAAGCAAGTAAGGTCCTGGAAGCACGGAGGCGAAGGCACGATGATCAATCAAGAAACCGTATCAACACTGAAAACGTGGTTTTCAGACTACGTCGAGACGTTTCGATCCGGAGATCAAGAACATGACCGAAACATAGACCTGAAAGATGAGCATACGAGGCGAGTTTGTACGGAGATCCTGGATATCGGCAGGAGCTTGCGCCTGAATCTTGAAGACCTTTTGCTGGCAGAACTCACGGCCCTTTTTCATGATATAGGCCGATTTGAGCAGTATGCCCGTTATGGCACGTTTTCTGATCAAAAATCTGAAGACCATGCCAAGCTTGGCGTCAAGATCCTCCGAAAATACGATGTGCTAAAAGGGCTTGATCCGTCAACGCGTGAACTGATCTTAAAAGTCATTTCCTATCACAACCGTGTAGAGATCCCGGAGGGAGAGCCCGAGGCGTGTGTCTTCTTTGCCAAATTGCTGCGTGATGCCGATAAGCTCGACATCTGGCGCGTGGTGACTGATTATTACAGTCAGGTAGACGGGCCGAGGAACGGAACCATCGAGCTTGGGTTGCCTGACGGCCCGGAAATCTCAGATGAAGTGTGTGCGGACTTGAAGGCGGGAAGGGTTGTAAAGATGGGTTCCATGAAGACACTGAATGATTTCAAGCTACTGCAAATGGCGTGGATCTATGATGTGAACTTTGCGAGGACATTTGAGATCGTTCGCGAAAGAGGCTACATGGAAATGATCCGCGATGCCCTGCCTCAATCGAAAAAGGTATCAGAAATATATACCAGGATTCGGTCTTATATGGAAGAACGTATACGGCGGATTCAGGTGTAGGAGGACGTGATCAGATGCCCTATGAATCAGAACGCCGCGTAGCGATTGAATCGGTTCTAGAGGCTTGCAGGCTCTGTGAGACGGTGCGTTCGAATTTGCTTTCTAATGAAGCGCTCGGAAAAGAGGACGGCTCTCCGGTGACAGTAGCTGATTTTGGTGCCCAGGCCGTGGTGAGCCGCCACCTTGCGGCATCCTTGCCGAATGTCCCACTAGTCGGCGAAGAGGATTGCGGCCTGCTGCGTCGGGATGATAATGCCCGGCTCAGAGAGCTGGTTGTTGATCAGGTCAAACGGATCACCCCTGGTCAGACGGATTATGAGATCCTTGAAGCGATTGATCGGGGATCTGGTGAAGGTGGCCCCAAGGGACGATTTTGGACCATCGATCCCATAGACGGGACCAAGGGTTTCCTGCGGGGGGACCAGTATGCAGTTGCCCTGGCCCTTGTGGAAGAGGGCCAGGTGATTCTCGGGGTCTTGGGATGTCCGAACCTGCCTCTCGATCTGCGTGAGCCCCAGAGTCCTCGGGGCTGTTTGTTTGTGGCGGTCAAGGGGGAAGGTGCGACCATGCGGGGGCTCAATGATACGAGCGAACGCAGGATCAAGGTCACAAAGAACGCCCATCCTTCCGAGGCCCGGTTCTGTGAATCCTTCGAGTCGTCCCACTCCTCTCATGAACACGCCGCACGGATCGCGCAGATTCTGGGCCTTAACAAATCACCTTTGCGCATGGACAGTCAGTGTAAATACGGTATGGTGGCCAGGGGGGATGCCGCTATTTACCTGCGACTCCCCACCCGGCAATCCTATATGGAAACGATCTGGGACCATGCTGCCGGTTCCCTCATTGTCCAGGAAGCCGGGGGCAAGGTCACGGACATGGCGGGCCAACCGCTGGATTTCTCATTGGGAAGAAGGCTTTCGAACAACAGGGGTATTGTTGTTACCAACGGAGCGCTCCATGATCAGGTCCTAAAGACGGTACGACAGGTGTGTCCGTGAACACGGAAGGTCTCCGAGCTTTCTGGAATGAGCGGCTCACTTCCTGCAGCAGCTCCTACAGGATCTTCATGTGCATGTCCAGCCAAACGGCGTGGTGGATGATGGAACCGGAGGAGATGTAGTCCACACCTGTCTTGGCCACGGCGAGGATGTTTTCGGGGGTAATATTTCCAGACGCCTCGGTCAGGACCTTGCCTTTGGCCTGGGTCACGGCCTCCTTGAGGGTGGAGAGTTCCATATTATCCAGGAGTACCAGATCGACGCCGGCACCTAAAGCTTCTGCGAGTTCCGCCAGGTCCTTCACCTCCACCTCTATGCGGGCCGTAAATGGAATCTCTCTCCTCACGGCTGTCACTGCCGCTTGAATGGAGCCTGCCACCTTGATGTGATTGTCCTTAATCATGGCACAATCATAGAGTCCCATCCTGTGATTGCAGGCGCCTCCCACGGTCACCGCATACTTTTCCAAGAGCCGCAGACCTGGCGTAGTCTTTCGGGTGTCCACGAGCCGTGCCTCGGTAAAGGCGATCAGATCCACCATTTTCCTGGTCATGGTCGCAATGCCTGACAGCCTCTGAAGAATGTTCAGAGCCGTGCGCTCCCCTCGCAGGATGGCCAATGCGGGACCCGTGATGCGGGCGATTTCAGCGTGGTTTGTCACAGCCATGCCTTCTTTTGCCTGAGGTTCGATTTTTACCCCAGGGTCCAACAGAAAGAAAAGCTCTGACACCACCGGCAAACCCACCAGGACGCCCTGCTCTTTCACCCTGATAACGGCGGTCACCGTCTTTTCCTTTTCAGGAAGATGACAGCTGGTGATGTCTCCGTGGCCCAGGTCTTCCTTCAGATAGGTCCTGAGCAGATCCTTCACCACAAAAGGGTCGAGTCCTTTCACAGTTCCAACATCCTCCTAATGGCCTTTTCAGCCTTGACGCGGATGGTTTCTTCTACGGTGACGGGGTAGATGTCCTCTTTGAGCGAGGTGTATACCCTTTCCAAGGTGATCATCTTCATCTGGTCACAGACAGGCATCGGGTCTGGGAGGAGCAACTCCTTGTCCGGGGCCTTTCTCCTCATTTGATGCAGGATCCCCGCTTCCGTGCCTATAATAAAAGATTTTGCGTCCGACTCTTCCACAAACCGGAGCAGCTGCGAGGTGGAGCCTACAAAATCGGCCTGCTCTGTCACCGCTGGGGGGCACTCGGGGTGAACGATGACCAGGGCGTCAGGATGTTTTTTCTTGACCCTGTCAATGGATGCCGGGGTGATCCTCTCGTGGATGGGACAGTACCCATCCCAGAGGAGGACCTCTTTGCCTTTCACCGCCCGCGCATGGTATGCGCCAAGGTTTCGATCCGGGACAAAGAGGATCTTCTCGCCATCCATCTCTTCCATGACCTTCCGAGCATTGGCCGACGTGCAGATAATGTCTGCCAGGGCCTTGATCTCCGCATAGACGTTGACGTAGGCGACAACCCGGGCCGTGGGATTGGCCTTCTTTGCCTCCTCCACCTGTCGGGGTTCAGCCATGTCGGCCAAAAGACAGCCTGCCTGAGGATAGGGCGTGAGGACCGTTTTGTCTGGAGAAAGGATTTTGGCCGTCTCTGCCATAAATCGGACCCCGCAAAAGAGAATGGTCCCTTGAGAGGCGGACGCCGCCGCCCTGCTGAGTTCCAGCGAATCTCCAACAAAGTCGGCGATGTCCTGGATCTCTGGCTGCTGGTAGTAATGGGCCAGGATCACGACGTCCTTTTCTCGTTTTTTGTGTCTGATCTCCTCCTGGAGCTCTTGGATCTCCATGTCAGAGTTCCCCTTTTGGCTAAATCGTTCACATCAAGGCGTATAAAGCACCACAACGCACCGGGTGGGCTCATCCGACAGATTCTTGAGTTTATGGGGGATCTCCGAGTTGAAGTGACTGGACTCACCCGGCTTGAGGTGGTGGGTCTTGCCTCCCAAAGTGAGCTCAAGCGCTCCCTCCATAACCAGAATGAACTCTTCTCCCTCGTGCTTATAGGCTACCGGTTTGTGGGCCTGTCTGGGGTCGATGGTGATCGTGAAGGCACGCAGGTGCTGGTTCTCGGCACCAGGGGTGAGGGTCTCGTAGGAATAGTTCTGCGTGCGCCTGATGAATGCCGCTGCCCTCTGGTCCCGGATCATGGTCTTTTCCTCCTCCCGAAGGAAGGTGCCGGGGTCGACCTTCAGGGCCCGGGCGAGCCTGAGCAGAAAGCTCACGGATGGAACGACCTCGTTGTTTTCGACCTGGGCGATAAATTCCGGAGACCGGCCCGTGGCCTGGGCCAAGGTCTCTCTGGACCAGTCGTGCGCCTCTCGAAGTGTGCGTATCTTTGCGCCAAAGCCAGACTCGGCCGCGCCTCCGTTCGCCTCATGCAACACGTCAACCAGCTTGCGCATGACCACCTGCCTGACCCTCATGGTCAGAAGGGGCAGAAAGGTCTTGGCATCTGCCACGATGCCCACGTCGGCAACCCGGAAGATCGGCGCATGTCGGTCACGGTTAATGGCCACAATGGTTTTGGCCTCCATGATCCCGGCCGTGTACTGAACGGCCCCCGAGGTGGCGACGGAAAAAAGCAAGCTGGGGGAGATGGTCTTTCCCGTCTGTCCGATCAGCCGTTCCTCCTCCACCCAGTGCTGGAGCACCGGCGGCCGGGTCGCGCCCACCTCGCCTCCCAGGGCAGCGGCGAGTTCCCTGACCAACCCGAATCCGTCTGCATTTTCAAGCCCGGCGCCCCCCACGACAACCACCTCGGCTTCTCCCAGCTTCCGGCGCTCTTCAGGCTCGGCCGAGCTTGATAGGAGCCTGAGACCCTTGGGTTGCCTCACCCGATCCATCTGAATCCGCCTGGTGGTGCCGGGCTCACCGCGTACGGCTACGGCTTGAAGAATGTGAGGCTGCACCGTGGCAAACCCGGTGCGAATATCGTTGGAGAAGGTGATCTCGGCCATGATCTCGCCGCCCCACGAGGCACATGTGGCCACGACTTTCTCCTTTTCCATCCGGAGGTCCGCACAGTCTGAGATCAAGCCGGCGTTCATGATCCTGGCCGCGCGGGCAGCAAGCTCCCGACCAAAGTCGGTGAGTGCGAACATAACGAGCAGGGGCTTGTGTGTTCGGACCGCGTCTGCCAGGGCCAGCGCGTAAACGTCCGCTCTTGGCGTCATCAGGCCCGGGTCGTCCAAAAGGTAGACGGCATCAGCACCGTGGTCAATGCACTGCTCGGCGGCAGCCTCCGCCGACATGTAGGCTACAGTCCCCGGGGAGACTTCTTGCGCGCTGTGGGCGGACGAATCCATCAATACAACCGCGGCCTTGCCGGACACCGTCCGGGCCAATTCGCGGGCCTTGGCCAGGACGTTGAGGCAAAATCCGAAAAGCCTCTCACTCCTTAAGTCCGCATAGACCCAGATTTCTGTTGCAGCACGGCTTGCCATTACCCAATCAACCCCAACGTTACCAACCGTTTTACCAGCTCATCGGCCTGTTCCTCGGCTGCGCCAGATAAAAATTCGCAGTGTTTCTCCCGACCCACGTGTGTCCAGGAGGGCACCCTGGTGCCCGACCCTGCCCATCCCACTTGCTCAGGGGAGAGACCCAGGTCAGCCAAAGCCCACTTTTCAATACCTCCTTGCTCGAAAGCCTGTTCGATTCCGGAAAGCCCCAGATCCCTCGGTTGTACCGACCCCGGGTGGATGGTCAGTGCTGCGGGGAGAGAAACCTCGAACCTCTCCCGGAACCCGTCAGCCCTGCGCTCAACGATCAGAGCTGTATCTCTGTGCTCGATGGAAGACACCCCTGTTACCAGCGGAAGACCCAGAAGGACCGCGGTCTGCGGGCCGACTTGGCCGGTGTCGCTATCAGCGGTCCTGATACCGAAAAGGACCAGATCAAACGCCCCGACCTTATTCATCGCAGCGGCCAGGGCCGTAGAGGTTGCCAGCGTATCTGACCCGGCCAGGGCCGGATCACTGACCAGAATGCCTCGATCAACACCCATGGCCATGGCTTCCGAAAGAGCAAAGGCGCCCGTCTCCGGACCCATGGAAATGGCTGTCACGGTCCCACCGCGTTCTTCCCTTGTGCGCAGGGCCACCTCCAGGGCCGGTTGGTCGAAGGGGTTTAACTCCAGGACATCAGGGGCCCGAACAACGTGCTTTTTCGGAGTCCGCGCCATGACAGCCTTGATACATACGACGATGTGACGTTCCATCCCATCTCCTCTAGCCGTCCAATACGCCTCTGGCAATCACCATGCGGTGGATCTCAGACGTTCCCTCGTAGATCCTTGTCACTCGGGCATCACGGTAGTAACGCTCCACGGGATACGATTTAGAGTAACCGTATCCACCGTGGATCTGAACCGCCATGTCAGTCACCTTGCTCGCGACCTCTGAGGCATAGAGCTTGGCCATGGCGGATGCCTGGGAGAAAGGCCTTCCCCGGTCTCGCAGAACAGCCGCTCGATAGACCATAAGCCGGGCCGCCTCTACCTGGGTGGCCATATCTGCAATCATCATCTGTACGGCCTGGTGTTTGGCAATGGGAACACCAAACTGGCGGCGCTGTCTCGCGTACCGGACCGCTTCCTCAAGAGCGGCCTGGGCAATGCCTAATGCCTGAGCAGCTATTCCGACCCTGCCCGTATCCAGCGCGGCGAGCGCGATGCGCAGGCCCATGCCTTCTTTGCCCAATAGATTCTCCACTGGGACACGGCAGTCGAAGAGCCGGATGGAGCTAACCGGGTTGGCCCGCATGCCGCAGAGGTCCTCAAGGTCACCAGCTACGAATCCGGCCGTGCCTCGCTCGGCAACGATGACACTCATCCCTTTGCGCCCGGCGTCGGGGTCTGTACGCGCGAAGATTAGGCAGATGTCGGCAACGCCGCCGTTGGTGACCAGGACCTTGTTGGCGTTTACCACGTAATGGTCACCGTCACGCAGGGCGGTCGCTTCAATGGAGGCTGCATCTGATCCCGCATTGGGCTCGGTGAGGCAGAAGGCCCCGAGCTTCTCGCCCCTGGCAAGGGAGGGGACCCATCTGTGTTTCTGTTCGTCGGAGCCAAAAGCCAGGATCGGAAAGACGGCCACACTGTTGTGGACCGTCACGCAGAGTCCGAGGCCCCCACAGGCCCGCGAGATTTCTTCGATCACGATGACGTAGCTCACCGAATCCATGCCCGCGCCGCCGAACTCCCTCGGTACCTGAATCCCGAAGTAACCCAGCCTGGCCATCTTTTCCACCACATCCCAGGGGAAGCGGGCCTCATGGTCGATGTCTCTGGCAATGGGTAAGAGCTCACGCTCACAAAAGGCACGCACCGACCGGCGTACGGCACGATGTTTTTCCGACACTAGTGTGTCCATGATTGATCTTGATCCAACTTGTAAGAGGTCACGTTGATCAGGTTTCAGGCGTTAAGCCGCTGATATCATATATTTCAAGAAATACTCAGAACCCAAATCCCAAAACCTGAAACCCTTCGGTCAAGATGGTCTTCTGGCGAAACCGTCGATTTCCTGTGATCCGGAAACAATGCCTTGCCCAAACATCACGCACAGGGTTCATATTCCCACGTATCAGAATGTGACGGGGAAATCAAAGTGTTCTGGTGTTCGGCGTCGCTGATAGACCTCGTGTCCATCTCGGGCTTGGCGGGGGAAGGGAGCCCTGGACGTCGTCCGCGGGTGAGGATCTTTCCGGCAAGGAGCGTTTGCAGGCAGGCTGATAGGAAGGACTGTCGCCCCTTTAAGCGCCTTGGAGATAGTCTGCCCAAAAGGAACAGGAAGTCCCGGTTGGTGGGTTACTTCGGTTAAAGACCTCTGCGACAGGGGGGCCCGTCGCCTGTTGCTCAATTTCGTATTCCTTGATCTTGGTCAAAAGGGTCCGGTAGCTGGTTTTGAGCAGAACGGCCGCCCTCTTGCGATTCCAGTCCGTGTGGGAAAGGACATTCACAATGGTATCTGTCTCGGCCTGACGTGCTGCTTTCTTGGCGAGCTCCTTTAAGGTATACCTTGCCAGCAGCTTGGATGCGCTGCCCGTCAGTGCATCGGCCGTTGTCGCAGGCCTTTTCCTGTGTCTAGAAACACCTGAAAGACCATAATTGCCGATCTTTTCGTAAAAGCTCTCTTCGTTTCCAAGAGCGGCAATGGCTTGGATAACGTTTTCCAGTTCGCGAACGTTTCCGGGCCAGGAATACTGATAGAACTGCTCCCGAACCCGGTCGCTAAGCCCCTGATAAGCCTTGCCATTCCGAGTGGCATATTTCCTGAGAAAGTGGTCGCACAGCAAATCAATGTCTTCCTTGCGATCCTTTAAGGCCGGAATGCGAACAGACACCACGTTGACGCGATAATAAAGGTCCAATCTGAACTGCCCCCGGGATACCATCTCACCCAGATTGGCGTTGGTGGCAGCCAGAACGCGGGCATCGGTTCTTGTACTCGTGGTGCTCCCAAGAGCAGAAAACTCGTTGTCTTCAAGGACTTGGAGAAGCTTGCCCTGCATGGGCAAGGGAATTCCACAGATTTCGTCTAAAAGGATGGTCCCAGTGTTTGCCAGTTGGAATTTCCCCGGTTTTTTCTTACAGGCCCCGGTGAACGCCCCCCTTTCAAATCCAAAGAGCTCACTCTCAAACAGATTGCTCGGCAGGGCAGCACTATTGACCTTGACAAAGGGTCTGTCCGACCGAGGCGAAAATCTGTGAATGGCCCGGGCCACCAGTTCTTTGCCTGTACCGCTTTCACCGCTCACGAGGATGGTCAGATCCGACTTGGCCAGGTCCAGAATATGACGCTTCAGTCTGATCATGGCCGGGGTCTTCCCGACAATGGTGGTGTCCAGGGCCTTGCCGCTGGGATCATGCGATGCTTGGATCAGCTCTTCGATGGCCACCTTCAAGTCGTGTGGACAAAAATTGCCGGGGAGGCAAGAGGTATTGGCCTTGTTGAGAATTCTTCTTTTTCCCGGGGCATTTTTGCCGTTTAGAATGCATAGGATCGGGAGGACCTTTTTTCCACGTTCAAGGACTTTGTCGAAAGCGTCTATCTGCTCCATACGAATACTCGAACCGAGAAGCAGCAGGTCGGGATTTTCACGACTTAGATCCCTGAAAAACGCGCTTTGTCGCTTCACGGCGTGAACGTGAAAACCGTTCATTCTGACCAACCCGCTCAGATACTCACGGGTGGCCTTTAGTCGCTCAACGATGAGTACCTTTTTGGGTTCCATTGATCTTTGGTCCCGCTCGGTCAAAGAAGCATCTCCTCCCGATTTCCTATAAGAAGATTTTAGCACTTACTTCAGCAAGGATAATGCCAAAAACGGGATCCGTGCTTAACGTGTTGATATCCCGGAGCTGCTCCTTTTGCCCCTGATGGTTCTTAATGTCCGGCGGGGACACCATGAGACACAAAACGTCTCATGGTGTGTCTTACGACTGTCTCGCACGAGACATTCTTGGAAAGTGACGGGGCTATTTGACGGACTTGAGGTCAAGACGTGCCAGGCGGCGGTAGAGCGTGGCCCGGCTGATGCCAAGCTGGCTGGCCGCAGCCGTGCGATTTCCTCTTGCAGTCTCCAGCGCGGCCAGCACACGTTGTCTCTCACGCTCATGCGGGTCGTCGGCAGGTCGTCGAGGATACCTTGGGTAGACTATTTCAGGCGGGAGGTTTTCGGCCTTAATGACGGATCCTTTGCAGTGCAAGGTGGCAAAGTCGATGGCGCTTTTCAGTTCTCGCACATTTCCGGGCCAAGCGTACTGCATGAGTATCCTCATGGCTTCCCGGCTGACGTCCTTGACGGGCTTGCCGGTGGCCGCACGGCTTTGGCCCA
>Ga0315536_1000075_pt1 | contig 42890 bp, 32 predicted proteins | sample SalMarSW160230MG_FD_203093 | JGI IMG/M metagenome (GOLD analysis project Ga0315536, IMG submission 203093) | Salt marsh sediment microbial communities from the Plum Island Ecosystem LTER, Massachusetts, United States - Salt Marsh Sediment SW1602-30 ...
ACCACAAAATAGTAACTGCTATCGTCATCGAGGTTGTAAATGGTGCAGGTCGTATCCGTGCCTTCCCATGCCGGATTGTCGTAATCGTAAGCCTGGCCCTGCTGGCGGTCGAAGACCCGATAGCCGGTGAGGTCCTCCTCGCCGTTCGCCGCCCAGGACAATGTCACGTCCACCCCATAGGTATATTGGGGTGAGCCAAGAAGCAGGAAGCCAAAGGTGAAAAGAGACAGCAACCCGAGGGGAGAAAACCGGGACCATAGGGTCCCCAATCGTTTTCCTATATGAGCTGAAAACATGAAGGCACCTCTTTCACACCCGTTGATGCTGACCATTGTTATCGGCATCGATGGAGAAAAACCTTACCCCGAATCCAGGCTCGTGTGTTCGTCCGGCAGCGGAGTGGGAAAAGGCGCCCTCGGCCATATAACCTGTTTGTTGTTTGGGAGATATCGCGAAAAAGGACCATATCCGGTCTGGACGACGAACAGTCTGGAAAGCTGCCGTGAGGCGCGGAGACACTTGAACCGAAAAAGCGAGCGCTAACCCCGTAGCTTGCTGCGGGCTTAGCGAGCGTATCTAAAAAGGTCAGCGTTCCTTACGGTCGAAGATTCCCCGCAGCTTGCTACACGGGGCTTCAAAGTCCCGGCTGAACCGGATGGGGTTGGTTTCTGCCACTCAGGGCGCCTTGCTTGGGGGATGTTCTATCGAAGGGTCCCTGCAGTCCGCCTGAGGCGAAAGGGGAACATGCGCTCGCTCTTGCAGTTCACTTAAAACAGCTTGCACTAAATAGGTTTAAGATGTACCAGTCGTGTTTGAGGTCAAACGTGTCGGCTGAGTGAAGATTTCCGGAACATGCCGGCCTATTGAGGGCTTCATGGCCCCTGCGTGACAGGAGAGTAGGTTATGAAAAAAAGATTGATGATCGGGTTAGGCATTTTGCTGATCCTGTTCCTTGTGGCGGCTATTTCAATCTATGCTGATTGGCTCTGGTTCTCAAACCTAAATTTTGCACCTGTGTTTTGGACCATGCTCTTGAGCAAGTTCGGCTTTGGATTTGTTGTCTGGCTGCCCTTGATGGGCATCATCACCATTAACATATACGTGGCCAGACGTTTGCATCCGGATGACGGGCGTGGCATGGACCTTGGAGATGCAGGTGGCTATTTTTCCCAGATTGGCATTTCAGGCAGCGCCCTAACGACCCTTTTCTTGGCTTTTGTTCTCATCCTTAGCTTTATCGTAGCATCCAAGGGTTCCCAGCACTGGGACATGGTCCTGCGCTATTTATATCAGAAACCCTTTGGGAGCACAGATCCTGTTTTCAAGAAGGACATAGCTTTCTATGTCTTTTCTCTTCCCCTCTATATTCTGGTTCGAAATGGGTTACTGGTTTTTCTTGTTCTAGCGGGTCTTGTCACTGCCGTGTGGTATCTGAAAGGTGGTGCGCTTCAAATCGTCGGTGAACTCGCCCAAGCAGAGGGGGCACCACCGTCTTTGCCCAAGATTACCATCTCACAGAAAGCCAAAAATCACCTGATCTTCATATTAGGCCTCATTGTTGTGCTCGTGGCCTGGGGTTATTACCTGAAAATATACGCGCTATTGTATTCCACCCAGGGGCCTGCCTTCGGTGCCAGCTATACCGATGTCCATTATAAGGTATTGGCCTATAGAATCTTGGTCATCCTCACGTTAGGTCTGGCCGCAGTTTGTTTCTTCGATGTTTTTAGGCCCAGAAAAAAACTGATCCGGTTCAGTGGTGGGATCTGGTTGGGGGCCGTGTTGTTGCTTGGCACCGGTTTACCCATGCTGATTCAAAAACTGGTGGTTAAACCAAATGAACTGGCAAAGGAATCCGCCTACATTGCCTATAATATCGAAGAGACACGTAGGGCGTATGATTTGAACAAGATCAAGGAAGTCGATTTTGAGGTTAATGATACACTTACGGCAGAAGACATCCATCAGCACGAAGTTACTGTTCAAAACATCAGGATTTGGGATGAACGCCCCCTGCTTCAAACCTACAGGCAAATTCAGTCCATACGGTTGTATTACGATTTCCACAACGTGGACGTCGACCGTTATCTGGTCAACAACCGAGATCGGCAGCTCATGCTGGCGGCCCGGGAACTAATAGCCGACCAACTGCCCGCCCAGGCAAATACCTGGGTCAACAGGCACCTGGTTTATACCCATGGTTACGGATTGGCCGCAAGCCCTGTCAATGAGGTGACCAGCGAGGGACTCCCCCGCCTCTTCATCAAGGACGTGCCCCCTGTTTTTGAGGCGGATCTCAAAGTCGAGCGTCCGGAAATTTATTATGGAGAAAAAACGGATCAATATGTCCTTGTAAAGACCAAGACCCAGGAATTCGACTACCCCAAAGGAGACAAGAATGTATACGGCCTTTACCAGGGACAAGGGGGCGTCCCTATCAGCTCTTTTGTGAGGCGCATTCTATTTGCCTTCGAGTTTTCTGATCCCCAGATATTTTTCACCAATTACTTGGGTCCCGAGACCCGGCTCATGTTTAAACGCCGAATTGACAGGCGAGTGCGTTCCATTGCGCCTTTCTTGGATTATGACGGGGATCCGTACCTCGTTGTCTCCGCAGGAAGGCTGTATTGGATTCAAGACGCCTACACGACCTCTGACATGTATCCCTATTCCCGTCGATCTTACGGCCATCTAAAAAATAAGCCTCTGAACTACATCCGCAACTCAGTAAAGGTTATCATTGATGCCTATGATGGACGGGTCTCTTTTTACATGATTGATGAAAAGGATCCCATTGTGCAAACCTATGCCAGCATATTCCCGGATCTATTCAAGCCGTTCAACGACATGCCTGCTGATTTGAAAAGGCATATCCGCTACCCCAGGGACCTCTATAAAATACAGGCAGATGTCTTCACCACATATCACATGCAGGACGTCCGGGTCTTTTATAACCAGGAAGACCTCTGGCAAATTCCTGATGAGTTGTATGGTGACAGTCGGCAAAAAATGGAACCTTACTATGTCATTATAAAATTGCCCGAAGGGGACAGAGAAGAATTCCTTTTGATGACCCCCTTCACCCCTTCAAAGAAAGACAACATGATCGGTTGGCTGGCGGCCAGAAGCGACCTGCCCAACTACGGAAACCTCTTGGTTTACAAATTACCCAAGGAAAAGCTGGTTTACGGACCCATGCAGATTGAGGCCAGGATAGACCAGCACACCGACATTTCTCGTGAATTGAGTTTATGGGGTCAAAGAGGTTCCAGGGTCATCAGGGGCAATCTTCTGGCCATTCCCATCAGTGGCTCATTTATCTATGTGGAGCCCATATACCTGGAGGCAAGACAGGAAGCGAGCGAAACGCCCACACCAGGCTCATCTCAGCCCGGACGTTTTGGTAAACCCCAGACAAGACAGGCTCCCGTCTCTCCACAAATAGACAGATCAAAAACTTCAGCCCTGCCTGAATTAAAAAGGGTGATTGTGGCCTACAGCAGCCGAGTCACCATGGAGGACAGCCTGGACAGGGCCTTAAGCCGGGTGCTGGGCGAACCTGTTTCTCCCCAGGAGACGACTTTCCGTCCCAGGTCCCCAATCCATGCTATCTCCGAATTGGGGGAAATGGCCCTTCACCATTACAACATGGCCAAGGATTACCTGCATGAGGGGAATTGGGCCGGATACGGAAGGGAACTGGAGCAGCTGGAGAGACTCCTTAAAGACCTGTCAGGAACCACCAAGAAGAAGGAATAATAGGGTGATGTTATTTGGTGATTGGCGGTCAGGTGGAAAGAGCCAAAGTCAGTAGCGGCGAGGATCTGGTTTCGCCTATCACACCTTAACCCCTTGTGAGTGTGAATTCTACGACCTCGGGTTTACAAAAAAGCCTGACCGGGGCCACTATGGTGCCGATACCGCGGCACACGTACATGCGGACATGGGAATCTTCATCTGACGTATAAAGGCCATTGGTATAGGTCAGAAACAGGCGGGCAAGGGAAAATCCCCGCTTCCCGACCCCTGGAACAATGACTTGTCCCCCGTGGGTGTGGCCGGCCAAGGTCAGATCCACCTTCAAATCCTTAGATACTCCGAAGATTCCCGGTCGGTGAGACAGGAGCAGGTTGAACTGATCGCGGGCCACGAGGCGAGCAATGCCTTGCACGTCCTGAAACTGGGCATCACGAGCCCACCACCGGACCGGGTCGTCTACACCTATGATATTCAGAAGCCCTTCGAACCCCTTTGCCCGTTGACGACTGTCGGTCAACATAGATGCGTGGGTCTTTGAAAAACCCGCTCTCATGGCGCTTATCCCTGTATAGTAATCGTGATTGCCATACACGCCAAAGACCCCTGCGGGGGCCCTGAGATCATCGAGGAGCCTGAGACATCCAGGGATATAGGCGGTATTATTATTGACGTAGTCGCCCGTGAGAACAAACAGATCGGGCTTGAGGGCATTGGCCGTGGCAATCACCTCGCCCACCCTGTCGAAGGATATGAACGGCCCTGCGTGGATATCCGTCACCTGAACAATCCTGAAGCCCTGAAGATCGGGGTGAAGGCCCTTGTACGGCAATGTCACCCTGGATATTTCAAGGGCCTGGTTTTCATGATAGGCGCCGTAGGCCAAGACTGCCGTCGAGGTGCCGGCCACTGTTCTTGCTGCATGTCCCAGGAAATCTCGCTTGGTCCTTTCAAAACCGGGCCACAGTCCCCGCCGAATTGATCTTATAAACCACGCGATCAAGAGGAACACACCCGACAAGACCGATGCCACCATGACAATGGCATAAGGAAACAGGATAAACTTCCGGTGCCACCACGGGAGGTCATCCAAAATGCGATCCGTGCCCATGTACCAGAGGGGAATGGTGTTGATTGAAAAGGTGACGAGAGCCGCGGTAAGGGTCTTCACCACACGAGACATGCCCTGAGGAAGGACGACCCGGATGACGATGAATTGAACGACAAAAATGGTGAGAAACAGAGATAAGACAATGGTAACAAATGGGCTCATGGACAGCAACGTGAAAGGTCTCTTGCAGACAACAGCTATTTCCGGTAAGTGATATTCAAACGGCTGACCGCCCTTCCAAGTGCTCTTCCCAATGCATTACCCTTGCCTTCGTGCGACAGGAATTCCTTCAGAAGGTCTTTCTTCAGCTTTGCAGTACCCGCTCTCCCGTCCTTGAGCAGCGTGACCCGATAGGCATCCTTTTTCTTGCTCTGGTTGACGCCTACAACCTGAACGCGTTTGTCCAGCTTCTGGACCTCTTTTCGAAGCGTCTCTTCAACCAGCTTGACAGTCAATCGGGGCATCTGTTCAGTCCTTTTCACCTGTTTCATCATGATGGTGGAGCATGATACTCAAGAGTGAAAGAATTTGTCAAGAAACGTACGCTGGGTTCATAATGTCTTGATCATCTCCCGAATCACTTCCTTGGCCGGCGTGTCCCGATCATAGGGGGATTGTCCACTCAGATCAGCCTCGATGATGTTTTCGTCATAGGGAAGAAAACCCAGCCATTCAAAGCCGGTTACATACTTTTCCAGGAACTCTCTATCCGCCTCCCCGCGGATCTTGTTGCCCACCAGAAAGACACTGGTAAGGCCGATATCCGTAGCCAGCCTCTTGACATTGTGAGCCGTTTCCACGCTTCTTCGGCCAGGCTCAACCACGACGATCAGCTTGTCCATCGCGGAGGCCGTACCCCGGCCCAAGTGCTCGATGCCCGCCTCCATGTCCATGACCACCACTTCGTCTCGGGCCAAGAGAATATGAGCGACCAGGGTCTTCAATAAAGTGCTTTCAGGACAAATGCATCCGCCTCCGCCCTTCTTCACGCCACCCAGCCTCATGAACTTGATGTGGTCCAACCCCACGGAAAGCTTTTCCGGCAGGTCGTCCACTTTGGGGTTCAGCTTGAAAAACGATCCCATTGATCCGCCCTTGGCCCCGGTTCGTTCTTCAATCAACGCCTTCATGTCGGCAATAGGGGTGATAGACTGGGAATCAGGAATGCCCAGAGCGGCAGCCAGGTTTGCGTCCGGGTCGGCGTCTATAGCTAAGACTCGCTTGCCTTCTTCATTGAATGTCCTGATTAACAGAGCGGCAAAAGTAGTCTTGCCCACCCCGCCTTTTCCACTAACAGCCAATTTTATTCCCATTGATTCTCCTTGATGACCAAGTGATCGAGGTTTGCCTTTGAGATGCTTCACATTAACCGAAAGACCGGTTCTTGTCAATTAAACAATGATTCCAACTGGTTGTTGCGGCTCTTGGCTTTGGCTTCCATGCCTCCAGTGGGTGCCACGCCCGGGTAAGCACCAGCGTGGCGGTCGGGTGTCTGGGGCTGGCAGATCGCGAAGCCTCAGGTCCTATGAATCAAGATCCGGAAGAATTTTCTTGATTTCCTGCCGGTCTTCAATAAAACTAACCCCTTGTTTTTGCCTATCATGAAACCGTCGTTGTTTGGGGATTGGTTTTTGTAACAACCAACATTGGCACGCTGGGGCACGCTGGCGCGTCATGAACCACCGGCGGGGAAAAAGTCCCCACCTGAGTCTTTCCCCGCGGAGACACCAGGCGGACTTGAAGTCTAAGCCAGGCTGTAATATCAAAGGGTTATCAAGCTGTGGTCTCAGAATGAACCTTACTCCTATGGTTGGCACGGAACTGGCGTATAAAGACATTTCGGAATTAGTGCTCATCCGAAGGAAAACCGTGTCCACCTCACATACAGGCAAAACCATTTTAGTCATTGATGACGAGGAATGCATCAGAGATTCCTGCCGTCAAGCCCTGACCAAAGCGGGATACCGGGTGGAAACTGCCATGAACGGAGAAGTGGGCCTGGCCAAGGCCAGGGAAATAGGGCCGGACGTGGCCTTGGTGGACCTTGATATGCCCGGTCCTCACGGCTTAGAGGTCATGGACCGCTTGAACGAGATGAGCCCAGGCACGATCAGGATACTGGTTACAGGCAATACCTCTTTGGATTTGGACGAAGAGGTGATCCGCAAACGTCGCGCCCTGTGCTGGCTGGCCAAGCCCTTTACCCCGGAGGAATTGAACCTGGTTGTGCAACAAGCGCTGGACAGCGCCCATCCACGAACCGAAGAGGGCACTGGACAGTAGATGGTAGAGACCCTAAAAAACTGATGGAGGATTGCCATGGCTCTTGATCCAACCCAGTACAAGGACTGGCAGATTTCTGAGGATGCTGAAAAGAATATGCCAACACCGGATGAATGGCGAGAAAAACTGGGCCTGCAACAAGAAGAGGTCCTTCCCATGGGCAAGCTGGCAAAGCTTGACTTCCTGAAAATCATTGACCGTCTGAAAGACAAACCGGACGGTAAATACATTGAAGTGACAGCTATCACGCCCACGCCGCTGGGTGAAGGCAAGAGCACGACCTCATGTGGGCTTATGGAAGGTCTCGGCAAGCGCGGTGTCAACGTGGGTGGTGCTCTCAGGCAGCCGTCAGGAGGCCCCACTATGAATATCAAGGGCACCGCAGCCGGCGGCGGCATATCCCTGCTTATCCCTATGACCGAGTTTTCTCTAGGCCTTACGGGCGACATCAATGACATCATGAACGCCCACAACCTGGCCTTGGTGGCTTTGACAGCCCGCATGCAGCACGAGCGCAACTACAATGACGAACAGCTGCAAAGGCTCACCGGCATGCGTCGGCTCGACATCGACCCTACGAGAGTTGAGATGGGTTGGATTATCGATTTTTGTGCTCAGAGCCTTCGCAATATTATCATAGGAATAGGTGGCCGCATGGACGGATTCACGATGCAGTCCCGGTTCGGCATTGCCGTGGGTTCCGAATGTATGGCCATTCTCTCCATCATCCGGGACCTGGCTGACCTGAGACAGCGTCTTGACGACATTACCGTGGCCTTTGACAAGAGCGGCAATCCAGTAACCACAGGCGATCTGGAGGCAGGCGGTGCCATGACCGCATGGATGCGCAACACGATCAACCCGACGCTCATGTGTACTGCTGAGTACCAGCCATGCATGGTACACGCCGGACCTTTTGCCAACATCGCTGTGGGTCAGTCTTCCATCATTGCAGACCGCATAGGCCTTAAGATGTTTGACTATCATGTCACTGAGAGCGGCTTTGGCGCTGATATCGGCTTTGAAAAATTTTGGAATGTCAAGTGCCGGTATAGCGGGCTGAAGCCTCACGTGTCTGTTTTGACATCCACTATCCGCGCCCTTAAGATGCACGGCGGAGGCCCCAAGGTTGTTGCAGGTCTTGCCCTGCCAGAAGCATACACCAAAGAGGATGTAGGGTTGGTGGAAAAGGGTTGTGAGAACATGGTGCATCATATCAGTACGGTGCGAAAGGCAGGCATCAATCCAGTGGTCTGTATCAACTGCTTCCACACGGATACGGAGGATGAAATCGCGGCCGTCACAAAGGCAGCCGAGGCAGCAGGAGCGCGTTGCGCCAAATCCACCCACTGGGCTCATGGCGGTGACGGCGCCTTGGAATTCGCCGATGCAGTCATTGATGCGTGCAACGATGAGGGCGACTTCAAATTTCTCTATCCTTTGGAAATGAAATTGCGCGACCGAGTGGAAACCATTGCCAAAAAAGTCTATGGCGCAGACGGGGTTGCCTGGACCCCAGACGCCGAAGCCAAGGCCAAGATGCTTGAGAATGATCCCAAATATGATGACTATGCCACCATGATGGTCAAGACACATCTCAGCCTGAGCCACGACCCGGCGGTCAAGGGGGTCCCAAAAGGCTGGCTGCTTCCCATTCGCGACGTGCTGATCTATTCTGGAGCCAAGTTTCTGTGCCCCTGCGCAGGCACGATTAGTCTCATGCCTGGTACTTGTTCAAACCCGGCCTTTCGCCGTGTTGACGTGGATGTCGAGACCGGAAAAGTCAAAGGGTTGTTCTAAATAAACCCCGTGCCTATGGCGGGATACTGCATTGATGGGCGCCATGGTCATGCGGCGTGCGTTATTTATCCCTAAAGCTCGATGATAAAGGAGGACAAGATGGCAGCACAACTCATTAAGGGCGCAGAGATCTCTAAGCAGATCCGCCAAGAAATAACCAGAGAGGTTGAAGAGCTCAAAGACAAGCACGGTATCACACCAGGATTGGCTACCATCTTGGTGGGTGACGACCCGGGCTCAAAGGTCTACGTGGGTCAAAAGGAAAAGGCGTGTAACAATCTCGGCATCTATTCTGCGAGGACTGATGTTCCTGCGGAAACCTCGGAAGCGGACTTGCTGGCCCTGGTAAAGAAATTCAACGCAGATCCACAAATCCACGGCGTTCTGGTCCAACTACCTTTGCCTAAGCACATTGATGCCACACGTGTGATTTATGCGATTGACCCTGACAAAGATGTGGACTGTTTTCATCCGGTCAATGTTGGCAAACTGATGATCGGCACCGGCCGGTTTCTTCCCTGTACGCCCCACGGGATTGTGGAACTGCTGAGGCGTTCAGACATCGCCACTGAGGGGAAACACGTGGTGGTGGTCGGAAGGAGTAACATTGTGGGGAAACCCGTGGCGAATCTGATGCTTCAGCCCCCGCCGGGTGGAAACGCCACTGTCACCCTTTGTCACACGGGCACAAAGGATATGGCAATGTACACCCGCATGGCGGACATCCTGATCGTCGCCGTGGGGCGTCCCAAGACGATCACTGCAGACATGGTCAGGGAAGGGGTTGTGGTTATTGACGTAGGCGTCAACCGTATTGGGAAAACCCCTGAGGGAAAGGCGATACTGGCAGGCGACGTTGACTTTGACTCGGTCCAGCAAAAGGCTGCAGCCATCACGCCCGTGCCAGGCGGTGTGGGCCCCATGACCATCACCATGCTGATGAAAAACACGGTCGAGGCAGCCAAACCATCGTAAGTTGTAAACGGGAAATGGAAAACCGGAAAACCCAGCACCATTTCCCAAGGCACGGCAGACCAACCGAATCTAATGGAGGACATAAAATGCCAAGAAAAATAATCCCGTTCACAAAGCCCGAATGCCCGGGCATTTTTTGTGAGGCCTGCACCAGTGTTCTGGAAGAGGCGGCCAAGGACGGGGTCAAAACTTATGTACAGCGCATGGAAAATCGGGCCATAGAACCCTGCCTTTTCGGCCAGGGCGGCACCTGCTGCCGGAATTGTTCTATGGGGCCGTGCATGATGATCGACAATGTGCCTGAATCCATAGGCATCTGCGGGGCGACACCGGCCACGGTGGCGGCGCGCAATTTCGTCCGTATGGTGGCTGCGGGGGCCGCAGCCCACATGGACCACGGTCGTGAGACGGCGTTCACCTTTTTGGCTGCTGCCAAAGGAGAGAGCCCCTACGAGATCAAGGACGAAAAGAAGCTTCACTTCATAGCCGATCTGTACAAGGTCAAGACCGAGGGGCGCAGCAAAGAAGATATTGCCGTTGAACTGGGCCAAAAGGTCCTGGCCGAGTTTGGCCAGCAGGAAGGCGCCCTGGTGATGACCAGCCGGGCGCCGGCGAAGCGTCAGGCGCTGTGGAAAAAGCTGGGGGTGATCCCCCGGGGGGTTGACCGGGAGGTGGTTGAAATCATGCACCGCACCCATATGGGTACGGATCAGGATTACAAGAACCTCATTTTCCAGGGGACTCGTTGCGCCCTGGCGGACGGATGGGGGGCCTCCATGATCGCCACAGAGCTCCAGGACGTCCTGTTTGGCACCCCTGTGCCCCTTCGAACGGTGGTCAATCTTGGCTGCCTTTCTGAGGATCATGTCAATATTGTGGTTCACGGCCATGAACCCCAGGTCCCCGAGGCCATGGCCATAGTGGCCCAAGAGCCTGAGATCGTGGCCGCGGCCAAGAAAGTCGGCGCCCAAGGGATCAACCTGGCAGGCGTATGCTGTTCGGGAGCCGAGGCCTTGATGCGCCGTGGCATCCCCATCGCGGGGGGCTTTGTTCAGCAAGAGGTCGTGCTTGCCACCGGGGCAGTGGAGGCCATGGTGGTGGATGTACAATGTATCATGCAGGGCCTGTCTGATGTGGCCCAGTCGTACCATACCGAGCTGATTACCACTTCTCCCCGGGCCAAGATCCCGGGTGCCACCCACCTTGAATTTGACCACCACCATGCGCTGGAAAATGCAAGGGAGCTCACGCTTCGGGCCATTGGTCGCTTCAAGGAAAGGAAAAAAACACACATTCCAGATCGCAAGATGGACGTGGTGGCGGGTTTTAGCCACGAGACCATCAATCATATGCTGGGAGGAACCTTCCGTGCCTCCTACCGACCCCTAAATGACAACATCATCAATGGCCGCATCCGGGGCGTGGGCGCGGTGGTGGGCTGTGACAGCTGCCGGGTGGAGTCCGGCAAGGTGCACACCACGGTGGTCAAGGAACTCATTGCCAACAGCGTGCTTGTACTGGTCACGGGCTGCGCGGCTACGGCCTGCGGCCGGGAGGGCTTACTGAGACCTGAAGCTGCTGAACTGGCAGGGCCCGGCCTACGAGAGGTGTGCGAGACCGTGGGTATGCCGCCTGTTTTGCACATGGGCTCCTGCGTGGACAATAGTCGAATCCTGATTGCGGCCGCCGAGATCGTCAAGGAAGGGGGCCTGGGCGACGATATCAGCCAGATACCTGGAGCGGGTTGTGCCCCGGAGTGGATGAGTGAGAAGGCCATCTCGATTGGTCAGTACTGTGTCACCAGTGGCTTCTATGTCGTCTTTGGCAGGACCTTTCCCACCACGGGGAGCAAGGAGGTAACCGACTACTTGTTTAAGGACATAGAACAGGAGTATGGCGGCAAGTGGGCCGTTGAAGAAGATGCCACCAAGATGGCGCAGATGATGATCCAGGCTATTGACAAAAAGCGAGAGGCCCTGGGGATCCAGCAAAAGAAGGAACGGGTTCTCTTTGACATGGCCATGCGGCGGGAATTGTAGGGATGGAAGTAAAAAAATCGGGTTCTGTGATGGTTGTTGGCGGGGGGATTGCCGGTATTCAGGCGTCCTTGGACCTGGCTGCTTTAGGCTACCATGTGTACCTGGTCGAGAAGGCAGGCTCTATTGGTGGCGTGATGTCCAAGCTGGACAAGACTTTCCCCACCAATGACTGTGCCATCTGAATATTGGCGCCTAAACTGGTTGAGGCCGGTCGGTCTCCGAACATAGAAATCATCACCAAAGCTGAACTGATCTCAGTAGAGGGTGAGGCGGGCAGTTTCACTGCCAAGGTGCGGCGCGAACCTCGCTATATCGACCTAGACCGGTGCACGGGCTGCGGCATTTGTGCCGACTATTGTCCTGTCGTCATTGGTGACGCCTACAACGAAAACCTGGCTATCACCAAAGGGCCGCACAGAGACTATGTGCAAGCCGTTCCTGCAGGTTTTTACATCGATCCGACACATTGTCTTTTCCATAACCATGAAATGTGCCGACTGTGCGTGTCAGCCTGTCAGGCTCAGGCCATCAACCTGTACGAACAAGAAGAAATGCTGGACCTGAATATAGGTGCGGTGATCCTTGCGCCCGGGTTTGGTCGTATCAGCGAGGAGGTGTTATCAAGATACGGCTATGGCCGCCTTGCCGACGTGGTGACCGGTGTCGAGTTTGAGCGGCTGACATCGGCGTCTGGCCCCACGATGGGAAAGATCATCAGGCCGTCTGACGGGCAGCATCCCCACCGGCTTGCATTCCTTCAGTGCATAGGAACAAGAGACGTTTCATGTGGAAATGGCTATTGCTCTTCTGTTTGCTGCATGTATGCAGTCAAGGAAGCCATCGTGGCCAAGGAGCACGCCCCGGACTTGGAGATCTCGATCTTTTACATGGACATGCGAACCCAGGGCAAGGAGTTTGATTACGCCAGGCAGCGGGCCAAAGAAAAGGGCATCCGCTTTGTACGAAGCCGTGTGGCAGGAGTCCGGGCAAACGGCAGATCTCTTGACATCTCCTACGTTGACGAGGGTGGGCAGCATCTCAAGGAAACCTTTGACATGGTCGTGCTTCCCGAAGGGCTTGAATCACCTCGTGACGCTCACGCCTTAGCCGAAGCGAGCGGCATTGAGCTGAATCATTACGATTTTTGCGGCACCCGGCCATTTTCTCCGCTTCAAACGACCCGCCCGGGCGTCTTCGTGGCCGGCGCTTTCCAGGGTCCAAAGGATGTACCGGAGAGTGTCACGGATGCCAGTGGCGCAGCCGCCCTTTGTGCCGAGGTGTTAAAGGAGGGGCGGGCTACCGAGGTTGAAACAAAGACCTATCCGGCTGAGTCTCCCGTTGAAGGGGCGCCTCGCATAGGGGTTTTTGTCTGCTCCTGCGGGACCAATATTGGCGGTGTGGTCGATGTGCAGGCGGTAGCTGACTATGCAGCGACGTTGGACAATGTCGTCTATACCGATATGAATCTATACAGCTGCGCCCAGAACACGCAAGAGGCGATTACTGAAAAGATCAAAGAAAACCGTCTAAACCGCGTCGTTGTGGCGGCCTGCACGCCGCGTACCCATGAGCCCCTGTTTCAGGAGACATTAAAAGATGCCGGCCTGAATCGTTGTCTGTTTGAGATGGCCAATATCAGGGACCATTGCTCGTGGGTCCACGCAATGGTCCCTGAAGCGGCCACTGAAAAGTCCAAGGACCTGATCAGGATGGGCGTGGCCAAGGCACGTGGGTTGCAGCCACTCCCGGAGCAACAACTGCCCGTGATCCAAAAGGCCCTGGTCATAGGTGGCGGCATGGCTGGCATGACGGCTGCTTTGAACATTGCCGGCCAGGGATTTGAATGCATCCTGGTGGAAGAATCAAAATCACTCGGGGGCAACCTGACTCGCATGCGCTTTACACTCACCGGCGATGACCCCCAGCAGTTACTTCGAGATACAGAAGCCAAGGTCAGGTCTCATCCCCGTATACAGGTGTATACACAGGCCCGCGTGGAAGATGTTTCAGGGTATGTGGGCAACTTTATCACTTCCATTGGCACGAAAGACGGCTCCGAGACCGTGGATCACGGAGTCGTTGTGGTTGCCACTGGCGGAAAGCCTTATGAGCCAACACAATACTTATACGGCAAGTCAGGACAGGTCGTGACTCAGCGCGAACTGGAGGAAAGGCTGACCGGGGTTGAAGCGGCAAAGGGCATCAACGACGTGGTCATGATCCAGTGCGTGGGCTCCCGAGGACAGGACCTGGCCTATTGCAGCAAGGTGTGCTGCGGACAGGCCGTAAGGAACGCGTTGAAGATACTTGACATAAACCCCTCTGCCCACATCACGGTGCTTTATCGCGACATGCGCACCTATGGCTTTACGGAAGACTACTATCTGTTGGCCCGGGAAAAGGGCGTGATGTTTATTCATTTTGACAAGGACCATCCTCCTGAAGTGACCGAAAACCAAGGACACGTGCAGGTCGCTTTTCAGGACAAGATCATGGGCGAAAGCGTGGTTCTTGAACCTGACCTGCTGGCCCTGAGCGTGGGTATCGTACCCCATGCGTCTGAGGCGTTGTCAAAGATACTTAAGACGCCGCTTACGAACGATGGTTTTTTCTTGGAAGCCCATCCAAAGCTAAGGCCGGTGGAGTTTTCTGTAGACGGTGTGTATCTGTGCGGTCTCGCCCATGGGCCCAAGCCGATTTCTGAATCGATTGCCCAGGCAGCCGCTGCTGCGGGCAAGGCGTGTATTCCCTTGGCAAAGGGTTACGTCATGGTTGAGCCGATTGTTTCCTCGGTTGATACGAGCACGTGTATTGGATGCGGCATTTGTGAAAGCCTTTGCCCGTACTCAGCCATCAGGATGATCAAGGTGGGCAAGAGGAAAAAGGCCGAAACGATCTCGGCTTCGTGCAAGGGGTGCGGGATATGCGCAGCCCATTGTCCTTCCTTGTCCATTTCCATGGGTGGGTTTACTAACAAGCAGATCTTGTCCCAGATCAGGGCGCTTGCCGGAGCCTCTCATTGATCAAACAGGATAATATAACCGATGGTTAAAGAGACTTTTGAGCCAAAGATCGTTGGTTTTCTGTGCAACTGGTGCTGTTATGCGGCAGCCGACTCGGCTGGCGTGGCTCGTTTTCAATACCCGCCTAATATCAGGGCCATCAGGATCATGTGCACGGGCAGGATGGATCCACTGTTTATTATTGACGCCTTCCATGTGGGAACGGATGGGGTGTTTGTCGGAGGTTGACAGCTTGGCGAATGTCATTACCAGGTCGGTAATTATGATGCCATCGTCACCGCACACGTAACCAGGAAGGTCATGGAAGTTGCAGGCCTCAAACCCGAAAGGCTTGCCCTTCATTGGGCTTCGGCTGCCGAGGCGCCTTTGTTTGTGGAGCTGATAACAAGATTTACCAACGACGTCAAGAAACTCGGTCCATTGGGGGCAGCCGAAGGGATCCCCATTGAGGCATTGAAGTTGAAGCTCCTTGCAGCCAGAGCTGCGGTGAAAGGTGTTAAACTGCGGACACGATTTGCCAGGCTTGCCCAGGATCTCAGGGATGGCAACCAACATTCGCCTGAGGTGATCGAGGCCAAGATGGCCGAAAAGGTCAATGATGCGATCGTGCGCGAAATTGCGAAACAAGAGAAGGGGATTACGGAATCCGTGGAGCAGAGTGCGGAACGACTGGCACAAACAACCTGACTCCGCATTTTGAACCGCGAAAGCGAGCGCATTCCCCGCTGCTTGCGGCGGGGTTGGCGGGCGAATCTGAAAATGAAAAACTTCCTTACGGTGAAGATTCCCCGTGGCTTGCCGCGGGGAGGCTTCAATCAAAGACGTCATATTCGACAAAGAGGAGTATTGATTGACTGTCACCAAGAACGATCTTGAGCATCAGTTCAAATTTGAGGTGACCGCCATGCCTGGCGGCGAGGTGGTCAACCGATGTTTTGACTGTGGCACATGTGCAGGTGTATGCCCTGTCAGTGAGGCTGAGTCCGCCTTTGACCCGAGAAGAATTATCCACATGATCAAAATGGGTCTCAAGGACCGGCTTCTCGGGTCTGAAGCCATATGGTACTGTTCCAACTGTGACACCTGTGCCTTTGTGTGCCCGCAAGAGGTGCAGTTTAGCAGCGTGGTGCGTGTGCTTCGTGAGATGGCGGAAAATGAAGGCTATGTTGAGCCCGGCGCCTTTGAACAGCTGGGCACCGGTCCTTGCAAGGCGTTGTGTCCGGCTCATATAAGCATCTGTGGATTTATTGCCGCTATTTCCCAGGGACAATACGCCGAGGGGCTCAAGCTGATCAAAAGAGAGATGCCCTTCCCTGCTGTGTGCGGCCGGGTCTGCCCCCACCCCTGCGAGAGTCAGTGTAACCGGGGCAAAGTGGATGAACCGATAGCCATTGAGTATCTCAAGCGGTTTCTGGCGGACGTGGACCTGTCATCAGAAACCCAATATCTGCCTAAGATAAAAGACCACAAGGACGACAAAGTGGCCATTGTGGGGGCAGGTCCGGCAGGCCTGACGGCTGCGTATTATCTGGCCATTGAAGGGTATTGCGTCACAGTCTTTGAAAAACTGCCTGTGGCAGGGGGCATGATGGCTGTTGGGATCCCTGAGTACCGTTTGCCCAGAAATATTCTTCAGGCTGAGATTGACATTATCAAGCGGCTGGGCGTTGAGATCAAGCTTAATTTTGAAATGGGCAAGGATCTCAGCTTTGAGGATCTCAGAAAGGATTTCAAGGCGGTCTTTATCAGTGTTGGCTGTCATCAGGCCATGAAAATGGGAATCCCTGGCGAGGATGATTTCGAGGGTGTTGTCGACTGCATCACATTTCTGAGAGAAATTAACCTCGGCAACCCGCCTGTCTATCATGGACGACTGGTGGTTGTTGGTGGAGGCAATGCCGCTATTGACTCTGCACGCGTGGCCAAGAGGTTGGGCTATGACGACGTGGCGATCTTTTATCGAAGGACGCGAGAGGAGATGCCGGCAAGTCCGTGGGAGGTTGAAGAGGCTATCGAAGAAGGCATTGATCTCGAGTTCCTGACGGCGCCCGCCGGAATTGTCGGCAGCAATGGCAAGGTAACCGGGTTGGAGTGTGTCCGCATGACCATGGGAGAGCCCGACGCATCGGGCCGGCGAAAACCGAATCCGATCGATGGCTCTGAATTCACTGTCCAGGCTGATGCTATTATTGTAGCCATCGGACAGCGTTCTGAGCTTTCTTTTCTCGGCAACGGTCACGGGCTCAACATCTCTGCCAAGAATACCATAGAAGCCGATCCTGTAACCGCAGCCACCAGCATTGCCGGTGTATTCGCAGGCGGAGACGTTGCTTCAGGTCCCAGGATCGTGGTGGAAGCGGTTGCCTTCGGAAAGAAGGCCGCCATATCTATCGACCGTTATCTGAAAGGACAAGACATCAGATCCGGCCGTGGCAAGGACTGGAAGGCAATGGCGTTTGAGCCGGATCACACAGAACCCTCGGCCAGACAAGCCATGCCGCGCCTGCCTCTTGCACAGCGCACCAGGGGCTTTAGTGAGGTGGATACAGGTTTCAACGAGGAGCAGGCAACGCAGGAAGCCCTCCGGTGTTTGAGACTGTGTGGGATGCAAAAAGGGGAAGGAAAACCAGAGATAAACGATGACGATAAATGACGATAGCATGGAAATCTGCTGCCCCCCTTGCAAGGCGGCCTGCCCCATTCTGACGGATGCGAGGGAGTACATTCAGCTGATCGCGGAAAGAAAGTATGAAGAAGCATTTGTTTCCATAAGGAAGCTAAATCCTTTGCCTCGCGTTTGTGGCCGCATCTGCACGCACCCTTGCGAGGCAGCCTGCAAGCGTGGGCAGGTGGAGGAACCGATTGCCATAGCGGCGCTGAAACGCTTTGCCTCTGATGGCCCTTGGGCTGGCCGGTACAAGGGGGTGTTGCCCGACAAACGAACTGGGCACAAGGTTGCAGTGGTTGGCTCCGGGCCCGCGGGGCTTGCAGCTGCGCAAGATCTGGCTCTGCTCGGGCACGACGTAACGATCTTTGAGGCCTTACCGTTTTTGGGTGGCATGTTGAGAGTGGGTGTACCTGGATACCGCCTCCCAAAAGATGTCCTGGATGAGGAGATCCAGGCCATTCTTGATTTGGGCATTGAGGTTGAGACAGGGGTGCGAATCGGTGAAGAGACGAAGCTGGCTAATCTCTTTGAGCAAGGATACAAAGCCATTTTTATGGGCATTGGTGCTCACAAAGACCGAAAGCTTGGGGTTCCCGGTGAAGATGAAGTGGAGGGGGTTGTTTCAGCAGTTTTCTTTTTGCGGCAAGTGAACCAAGGTGAGAACATCGAGGTGGGGAACAAGGTGGCTGTGATTGGGGGGGGCAATACTGCGGTTGACTCTGCCCGTTCGGCTCGCCGGCTTGGGGCGAAAGACGTTCATATGATTTACAGGCGAACCTCCGAGCAGATGCCGGCAGCCAAGGAAGAAGTCGAAGAGGCTTCCCATGAGGGCGTTCAGATATCTTATTTGACTTCTCCGGTTGAGATTCTGGGAAATGCCGGCGGCAGGGTGTCGGCATTAAAATGCATCAAGAACGAATTGGGCGAGCCGGACGCCAGCGGTCGAAGAAGTCCAAAGTCAGTGTCGGGGTCTGAGTTCACCCTTGACGTAGATATGGTGATTGCCGCAATCGGCCAAGCGCCCGACTCGTCTTTGGTAGCAGAGGAAGTAGGAGTTACCGAAAAAAGGAAGCAAATCATCGTGGATGGACCCTACACACTGGTTACGACTCAACCTGGTGTGTTTGCCGGAGGCGATGCGGTTACCGGGCCGGCCACCGTTGTCGAAGCCATTTCTGCAGGCAAGCGGGCTGCCATTGCTATGGATCTCTATTTGAGGGGAGAGCCGCTGCCCACTACAGGGGCCCCGAAGACTCATGAAACAGTGATTTTGCCGCGGCCCATTATAGACAGGACTCAACCCTTCGCGAGGTCCAAAAAAGTCAGCATTCCAGTGAATCAGCGCCTCAAAGGCTTCGGGGAGGTAGACCTTGTCCTTTCCGAGGGGGCCGCAACCAAGGAGGCCTTAAGGTGTCTTCATTGTTATCTCGGCGCAAAGGTGGATTCGGAGAAGTGTGTCTCCTGTCTCACTTGCGTGCGTGTTTGCCCGCTAGACATACCCACTACCAGCAAGATGGGAGAGATTACGATTGATCCGGTTGCCTGTCAGGCCTGTGGGGTGTGCGCCCTTGAATGCCCGGTCCGGGCCATCGACATTAGCCTCGCTTGCCGGAGTGACATCGCCCGAGACATAGAAGACGGAATCCACATGGCACAGCGTTCAGGACTCGTCATTGTCGGCTTTTTCGACCTTCATGGCAACTTTGGCTCAAGCCATGTGAAAAGCCTTAAGCAGGACCATCCTAATATTGTGCCTGTCATGGTTTTTGGATTGAGAAGAGTTGATACGTCGGATGTCTTAAAGGCTTTTGAGTCTGGGGCTGATGGCGTGTTTCTTGCCGCGTGCCCGCCTGATGCAGATCCTTTTCCACAGGAAGCGGACAGGGTTAAACGGCGCGTGTCCCATGCCCGGAGCCTGCTTGAGGCCTTAGGCATAGACGGAGGGCGCCTTGAGATTATCGATATGCCAGCAGAAGGACTTCTTGAAAAACAATCCGTTGCGGAGCTGATTCAGAGAATGGGCAACTCGGGCCAAGCCCGCTCAGCGTAAAGGAAGAGGTGTATGATCACGTTAGAAGGGAAGAAGCTTGAAGAGGTTGCGGATATGACCAAGGGCTGCGGACGCCTTCTGGTGCTCGGTTGTGAAACGTGTGCCGCCATGTCTTTTGCTGGTGGGCAGCGCCAGGTTGCAGAACTTGCCTCTGCGATTCGCTTGGGGAGAAAGACTTCGGGAGACGAAGGCGAGGTTGTGGAAGATGCCATCGCCAGGCAGTGTGAACCTGAGTTTGTTGACTTGATTGAAGATGAGGTGTCCGAATGCGATGCCATACTTTCTTTGGCATGTGGCGCCGGCGTCCAGCTCTTGGCCGAACGTTTTCCGGATAAGGTGGTCTTGCCGGGGTGTAATACGACCTTTCTGGGCGTGACCGAGGCATTGGGGGTGTGGTCAGAACGCTGTGCTGGCTGCGGGAACTGCATATTGGACAAAACGGCTGGTCTGTGTCCTATTGCTAGGTGTTCCAAACAACTTCTCAATGGCCCATGCGGGGGGTCTATGAATGGAAAGTGTGAGATTAGCAAAGACGTAGATTGCGTGTGGCAAATGATCATTGATCGCCTGACACGGCTGGGTCGACTGGAGATGCTGGAGGAGATCTTTCCTGTGAAAGATTGGACACCGGCTGGACATGGCGGGCCCAGAAAGATGATCAGAGAGGATCTAAAATCATGAAGTCAGGAAGTAATTTGGAAGGGATACTGGAAAGCGGTCAGTTTGCTGTGACAGCTGAGGCTGGGCCTCCAAAAGGGACGTCGCCCAAGATCATCCAAAGAAAAGGGGATCTCCTTAAGCTTTGCTGCGACGCCTTGAATGTCACCGACAACCAGACCGCCATTGTGAGAATGTCGAGTATCAGCGGCTGCGTTCTGCTAAAAGAGCTGGGTGTGGAACCTATTCTGCAGATGGTCGTCAGGGACCGCAACCGTCTTGCCTTGCAAAGCGACCTCCTGGGAGCAGCTGCGTTGGGAATTCGCAATGTTCTTTGCCTGTCCGGTGATCACCAGAAGTTTGGCAACCATCCATCGGCCAAAGGGGTCTATGACATTGATTCGATCCAGTTCATTCAGATGGTCAAGGCCATGCGGGATGAGCACAAGTTCATCAATGGTGAAGAGATCTCAGGAGATGTGCCGTTTTTCATCGGCGCAGCAGCCAACCCCTTTGCCGATCCTTTTGAATTCCGGGTTACCCGGTTGGCCAAGAAGGTAAACGCAGGTGCGGATTTCATACAAACCCAGGGCATCTTTGACGTGCCCAAGTTTATCGAATGGATGAAGATGGTCAGAAAAAGGGGCCTGCACGAGAAGACCCATATCATTGCAGGACTGATACCGATGAAATCCGTCGGTATGGCTCGTTACATGCGAAACAATGTTCCCGGTTTAAGCGTTCCAAAGGAACTTGTTGACCGGATGGCCGATTCGAAGGACCCCAAGGAAGAGGGCGTGAAGATTTGCATTGAGGCCATTGAGCAGCTTACAGAGGTTGAAGGCGTGCATGGCGTTCACATCATGGCAGTAGCCTGGGAGGACATCGTTCCCCGTATCGTTGAAGAGGCCGGTCTGATGCCAAGGCCGGTCGTGTAGTCGTTTATCATTGGTCATTTGACATGAGTCCTTGCTCATTGCGAGCATGATCAACAATGACCGGCCACCAATGATAAATGGTAGATGATGAATCACAAAGGGGGTGCAACATGGGAGCAGGTGCAAAGATTTTGGTGGTGGACGATGACCCGGACATGCGGGAAACCCTGCAGATGATCCTGGAGTCGGCCGACTACACGGTGGTCACGGCTGAGGACGGTGAGCAGTGTCTGTCCAAGCTGAAAGAAGAACGGCCTGATTTGCTCATCCTTGACCTCCTCATGCCCCGGATGGACGGATTTGAGGTCTGTAAGGCCTTGAAAGATCCGCGCTACGCCAAGTATGGCCACATGCCGATCATCATCCTCAGTTCGGTGCAGGAGGATGTCAGCCAGCGCCGCTATGAACTGGAGACCGGCATACAGCTCGATGTAGATGACTACGTGGAAAAGCCCATTGAAAGCAAAGTCTTGTTGGAAAGGGTTGGAAAAATTATGCAGAGAATTTCCAAGGCATAAGAGGAATCATAGGTGCGGCGATGAAAAAGGTATTACTGGTAGACGATGACGTTGACTTTTGTGAGGCGACAAAGCTCCTGTTGGACAGCAAGGGCTACGAGGTCCTCCTGGCCCATGACGGCAAGGAGGGGCTCGACAAGGCGCGTGCGGTGAAGCCCGATCTGGTGATCCTGGATGTCATGATGCCTGAAATGAACGGATATGACGTGTGCGTCGTCCTTAAGGCAGACCCGGAATTGAAAAACACACCGGTCCTTCTTCTCACCGCCGTGGACCAGAATCTTTTCAAGACAACTTACACCCAGGCCATGGGCCTCATGACCGAAGCTGATGACTACATTGCAAAGCCGGTTGAGCCTCAAGACCTGGTAACACGAGTTGAGGTTTGGCTCAACAGGGATTAGCCGGGCGATGTTGATCAAGCCGAGCATCAACATATTGGTGGTGGAAAATGACATCACCATATTGCAGAAATGCCGGGAACTCCTCGTCAACGAGGGCCACCGGGTCCGTACGGCCGAGGCCGTTGAGGAGGCGTTGGACATCGTCCAGAAGCACCCTGGAGATGTGGACATCATGCTCCTTTCTCTTGAACTTCCCGGCTGGGGAGGCGTGACCCTCATCAATGTGCTGCAAAAGGCCAGGAGCGAGATCCTGATCATGACCATGTCCGCCAACTGCGGCGAGGAGGCCATAGAGGCCATGCAGGCAGGGGCTTACGACTGCATCCGCAAAACCTTTACCGCCGATCGTTTCAGGACGAAAATGAATCGGGCCATAGAGGCCTTCAGACTCAGACGGCAACTGGGCCTTCTGACGCGGCAAAGGCAGGCCGCCTTGACCGAAGTCGGACATGACAAGATTCACTTTACCATCCTGCAAAGTCTTAGTGACGGTGTCGTGGTCACGGACTGGCAGACAAACATTGTCCTGTTCAATTCGAAAGCCGCCAGCCTCTTTGACTTGACACAGGAAAAGACCTTGGGCCATCCCATATCGGCTTGTATACAATCCGATGAATTGTTGTCATTTTTTATGCGTGCCATCAAGGCCGATAGTTCTTTGGCTCCGGTCATGGCCGGCGAAGAACCTGTCGTCAAAGTGGGGGAAAAGGCCCTCCGTGTCCATGTAGACCCTGTCAAGAATGAAACCGGCACGGCTATTGGGGCGGTATGCCTGCTTCACGACGTCACAAGCATCAGTGCCATGGACAAACTCAGGGACGATTTTCTCTCCATGGTCTCCCACGAACTCAAGGCTCCCCTAAGTTCTTTGCTGATGCAGATTTCCGTGATCTTGGACGGACTGGCGGGAGAGCTTACCGCCAAACAATCGGATTTGCTCGGCAAGGCCAAGGAAAAGACCAAGGGGATGATCACCCTGGTCAATGACATCCTGGACTACAGGCGAATCCAGGAGGGCAAGTCCATCCAGAAGATCGAAAACCTGGATTTGGCTGAAGTCCTGAAACGGACCGTTGAGCTGATGCGCCTGTCGGCAGAAGAAAAAGGGATCACCATAACAAGGGACATCGCAGAAGAACTCCCACCCTTTGCCGGCGACAGAGGGGGCATGGAGGCGATATTTGTCAACCTCATCAGCAATGCCATTAAATATACCCCACAGGGGGGAAACGTGACTGTCACCCTGAACAAGGCAGGTAAAAATATAGGGCTCAAGGTGGCGGATAACGGCATAGGGATTCCACCGGAAGATGTTGACCGGATTTTTGAAAAATTCTATCGCATCAAGACCGAAGAGACCCGGAGCATATCGGGCTCAGGGCTTGGGCTATCCATTGTCAAGGGCGTGGTGGATGCCCACAGGGGTTCAATCCGGGTGGAAAGCGAGGTGGGGAAAGGGACATCCTTCATTATGTCGCTTCCTGCACAGGAATAAGGTTTTTGGAGGCACAACATGATCATTGCGCAACAGAAGCCGTTGGCCGAAATACAGGATATGGTTGCCCCGTATCGTAGGATCCTGATCGCTGGATGCGGTACCTGCACGGCATTTTGCTTCGCCGGAGGATCCGCCGAGGTGGATAAACTTGCTGAGGCGCTCCTTGCCGAGAACAAGGATATCGTCATCGACAAGACCACCATCCCTCGACAGTGCGCGGCAAAATTTATCGACCGCCTGGGACAAAAGCTCGACCATTGTGACGCTATTCTCTCCATGGCCTGCGGCAACGGCGTGCAGGCCGTCGCCAGCCATTTCCCTGACAAGCCGGTTCTGCCAGCCTTGAACACCCAATTCATAGGGGTAGAGAAGGAACCGGGCGTCTGGACCGAAAACTGTCTGGCCTGCGGCGACTGCATCCTGTGGAGCACCGGTGGCATCTGCCCGGTAACCCGTTGTGCCAAGGGCCTGCTGAACGGGGCGTGTGGGGGCGCATCCGAGGGCAAGTGTGAGATTTCGAAGGACCAGCCCTGTGCTTGGCAGGAGATATACCATGCCCTCAAACGGTTAAACATGTTGCATTATCTAAAGCAAAAGCCGCAAACGAAGGACTGGCCTGTTCATCCGGGCAGGATGGTCAGAGAAGATTTGCGAGATGTTGACGTGATGTAGGAGAGATGCTGCCATGAGCTTTAGAAAAGCGTTAGAATCAGGAAAATTTCTGGTGACCGCTGAGGTGGGCCCAGGCAAAGGTACCGACGTCGAGCACCTGTTGAAAGATGCGCAAATCGTCAAGAATCGGGTGGATGCCATCAACGTTACGGACTTGCAAAGCTCGGTTCTGCGGCTGGGGTCCATGGCCGTGTGTCATCTTTTAACCGATGCGGGAATCGATCCTGTTTTTCAGGTCACCTGCAGGGACCGCAACAGGCTTGCCTTGCAATCGGACCTCCTGAGCGCCTGGGTCATGGGGATCAGAAATGTTCTGTCCCTGACCGGCGACCACCCGACCATGGGGGACCATCCCACGGCCAAGCCAGTGTTTGATTTGGACTCTGTAACACTTTTGGAAGCCATAGGCACGCTCAACGCCGGTCAGGATATGGCGGGCAATGAATTGAAGGGGGCACCCGACTTCTTATGTGGAGCTGTGGTAAATCCTGGGGCTGATAACGAGGCGGCTATGGAGCTGCAGATCATGAAGATGGAAAAGAAGATTGAAGCAGGGGCCAAGTTCTTTCAGACCCAGGGGGTTTACGACCTTGATGCCTTTGAAAAATTCATGAAGCGCGTCGAGGGATTTGACACGAAGGTGTTGGGGGGTATCATCCTGCTCAAATCAGTAGGCATGGCTCGTTACATGAACAAGAACGTTGCTGGGGTCTTTGTCCCGGAGCCCTTTATTCAGGAGATGAAGGAGGCTGAGGACAAGTCCCAGGCCAGTAAGGATATCGCTGTTCGCTTGATCAAAGGGATGAAGGATCTTTGTGATGGCGTTCATATCATGGCGCTCGGATGGGAGAGCAAGATCCCTCCCATTCTGGACGCTGCGGGGCTGTAGAAAGGAGTCAATATGGCATTTGAGACACCAAAAACCGTTTATAACGGCGTCATTAAAGAAATCCCGTTGGGTCGGGAGGACCACCCGGTCATCGTGGGTGGCGAGACCGCCTATCCCTTTCATCTATTTGAAGCGCAGATGCCCCACCCTCCAATCATCGCCATGGAGGTGTACGACGCGCCCCCGGAGGAGTGGGCGGAATCGGCCTTGGCCCCGTTTGCCGACGTCGCAGACGATCCGGCCGCCTGGGCCCAAAAATGCGTGAACGCATACGGTGCGGAAATGATAGCCTTGCAACTGGCCAGTACCGATCCCAATGCCCAGAACACCTCGCCCGAGCAGGCCGCTGAGGTGACCAAGAAGGTGGCGGCTGCCATTGAGGTGCCTCTCCTGGTGTGGGGCAGTGCTAACCTGGAGAAAGACGTGGAAGTATTGAAAATGGTTGCAGAGGCCTGCGCTGGAGAAAATCTTGTCTTGGGCCCTGTGGAAGAAGGAAGCTACAAGGCCCTGGGCGCGGCCGCCCTGGCCTATCAGCATACTGTCGCTGCCTCTACGCCGATAGACATCAACCTGGCCAAACAGCTTAATATCCTTTTGGCAAACCTTGGTGTGCCTGACGAAAAGATCCTAGTAGATCCCACAGTGGCCTCCCTGGGATATGGGTTGGAGTATTCCTATTCGGTCATGGAACGAATCCGGATGGCCGGCCTGACCCAAGAAGATGAAAGGCTTCAGTTTCCCATTGTATGTAACTTGGCCAAGGAAGTGTGGAAGATCAAGGAAGCAAAACTGACGGAAGAAGAGGCCCCATTGCTGGGTGACCCTGCAAAAAGGGGTGTTCTTCTGGAGGCGGGCACGGCGCTGTTACTCGCCTTGGCAGGTGCCGACATCTTGATCATGCGGCACCCGGATGCCGTACAATTGGTCAGAGGATTTATGAAGGACTTGATGGCCGACTGAAGGCGGTGCGAAGCGCGAAAAGGGGATCGCGATCCGAAATGCTATGAACACGGGTCGGATTGGTCTTTTCAAACAACAATCAACGGCCATGACCAACAACAGACGAGGAGTGTAGAAAGTGTCAAAGATCATTTGTTCGGCTGCAATTCGCGGTGCCCACAAGATCATGGAAAGGGCGGAAGCGAAGTATCAAGAGGCCATGGAAAAATGGGGGCCTGAGCAAGAGGTGGGCTTTCCTAACACAGCCTATTATTTACCCATTATCTATGGCGTATTGGGTATTGATGTAAAAAAGCTTGGAGATGTGGAAGAAGTCTTGAAGCGGTGCAGGTCCTTGCTGCCCCCCATGGTGGGCGAACATGTATGGCTACCCTACCTCGCACCGGCACTTGAAGCCGGCATGGCTACGTTCTTTGCAGAAGAGGTCATTGAAGCGATACGGTATCTGGAGTTTCCGGATTTTTACACCAAGGCGGAAGACCCTCTTGATGGAAACATGTGGTTAGGTGCGGCAGATGACGTCATATTACGAAAACGCGGCGTGGAATTTGTTGATGGGACCGCTCCGGGCTTTGCAGCGATTCTCGGCGCACCGCCAACCACAGAGATCGCCGTCCAGATCGCCCAGGAGCTTCAGGAAAAGAATCTCTATGTGTTCATGTGTGCTGATCATGAGGGCCGAACCATGTCCGAGCAATTGGTTGAAGCGGGAGTCCAGATCGGATGGCCCACACGACTTGTCTCTTTTGGGCCCGAGTACACCGGCACTGTCTTTGCCATGGGATTTGCCACCCGTGTGGCCATGTCCTTTGGGGGAGTGAAGCCGGGGGATTATAAAAGTAATCTTCTTTACAATAAAGATCGTGTCTTTGCCTTTGCTATGCCCCTGGGCACCGTGACCGATGAATGGTACGCCAATGCAGCCGGCGCCATAAACTGGGGCTTCCCGACTATTGCTGATACACCGATCCCGGAAATACTCCCCACGGGGATCTGCACCTATGAGCATGTTGTTTCGAATATCCCCCACGACCAGTTGGTAGCCAAGGCCATTGAGGTCAGGGGTCTTAAGGTCGCTGTGGCAAAAGTTCCCATACCGGTCTCTTATGGGCCTGCATTTGAAGGAGAGCGTGTCCGAAAGGACGATCTGTACCTGGAATGCGGTGGGGGCAAGACCCGGGCCGTCGAGTGGGTGACGACCAAGGAGATGGACGAGGTGGAAGATGGCAAGATCGAGCTGTTCGGTCCCGATGTGGATGATGTGGAGCCAGGGGCAAAGCTCCCTCTGGCCATTGTGGCCGAGTTTGCCGGCAGGAAAATGCAGGATGACTTTGAGCCGATCCTGGAAAGGCAAATTCACCACCTTGTCAACTACGCCCAGGGTCTTATGCACATCGGTCAAAGAGACATCGCTTGGATCAGGCTGTCTAAAACAGCTGCCGGCAAGGGGCTCAAGCTCAGACACATCGGCGACATCCTGCACGCCAAGTTTCATCAGGACTTTGGTGCTATTTTTGATAAGGTCCAGATTAAACTCTATACGGAGGAAGACACGGTCGAGGAGATGTTGAAAAAGGCCAGGCAGGTTTACCAAACCAGAGACGCCCGGATCGAAGGGATGACCGATGAAACGACTGATATATATTACTCCTGTACGCTTTGCCAATCCTTTGCTCCCAGCCATGTATGCATTATCAGCCCGGAAAGGACCGGGCTGTGTGGTGCCTACAACTGGATGGACTGCAAGGCCTCCTTTGAAATCAACCCGACAGGGCCCAACCAGCCAGTGGAAAAGGGGGAGACCCTCGATCCGAAACTCGGGCAATGGAAAGGATGCAACGAATTTCTTTACAAGGCCTCGCGCCAGGCCCTGGACCACTACAATTTTTACAGCATTGTCCATGACCCCATGACCACCTGTGGATGCTGTGAATGCATTGCCGCCATACTGCCCATCTGCAACGGAGTCATGACCGTGGATCGTGACCACCAGGGGATGACGCCTTGCGGCATGAAATTTACCACCCTGGCCGGAACGATCGGGGGCGGCGCGAGTGTCCCGGGTTTTGTTGGGCACGGCAAATATAACATCACTCAGAGAAAATGGCTCCTGGGTGACGGCGGCATCAAGCGCCTGGTTTGGATGCCAAAACGCCTGAAAGAGGAGCTTGCAGAGCGCCTCAAACAAAGAGCGGAAGAGGAGGGTATCCCGGACCTGCCGGACATGATTGCCGATGAAACCGTGGGGACGTCTGAAGAGGAAATCCTGGCCTTTCTTGAGGAGAAAGGGCATCCGGCCTTGTCCATGGACCCGCTTCTGGAATAGATTCATTAGTCATTGGTTAACCCATACCGGATGACGGATAACTACCGACTGAGAATGGAGGACTAGTATGGCTTTGACAGGGATTCAGATTTACAAACTTTTGCCCAAGACCAACTGTGGAGAGTGTGGCGTGCCTACCTGTCTGGCTTTTGCCATGAATCTGGCGGCGGGCAAGGCGGAGCTGGACGCCTGCCCATCTGTTTCAGAAGAGGCCAAGGCGGAGTTAGCCGATGCCTCGGCGCCGCCCATTAGCGTAGTCGTGATCGGCGCAGGGGAGAAAAAATTAAAACTTGGCGGGGAAACCGTGCTCTTTCGACACGAAAAGACCTTCGTGAACCCCCCGGGCATTGCTGTCCTTGTCACGGACGAGATGGGCGATCAGGATGTGGCCGGTCGCCTTGAACGATTCAAGACACTGGAATATGAGCGGGTTGGCCTGACCTTAAGGGCGGATCTTGTTGCCGTCAAAGCGATTTCCGGCGATACCGACCGATTTACATCTCTGGTTACAAAGGTCAAGAATGAGACAGACGGTGGCCTGATTCTGATGACTGAAGATGCCGGCGTCATGGAAGCAGGCCTTAAGGTGTGCGCAGATCGCAGGCCCCTCATCTATGCGGCAACCAAGGAAAACGCCGATGCGATGGCAGGCCTGTCCAAAGAACATGGGTGCCCGCTGGCAGTCAGAGGCGATGGCCTTGATGAACTCTCCGAGCTGACCACGAAGCTCGCCGAAGACGGCTTGAAAGAGCTGGTTATTGACTCCGGGGCGCGGTCTGTCAGAAAGGCCTTTGAAGACCACGTCGCTATCCGCCGTGGTGCCTTGCTCAAGAAATACAAACCACTCGGCTTCCCAACGATAACTTTGCCGTGTGAGATGACCGATGATCTCATGCAGGAAACATTGATGGCCTCTTTGTTCGTGGCCAAGTACGGCGGCATCATCGTGCTTTCAGATCTGCAAGGGCATTCTCTCTTTCCGCTGTTGCTGGCCCGTATGAATATCTACACGGATCCTCAGCGTCCCATGGCCACCTCCGCCGGGATCTACGAAATCGGAGGCCCAAACGAGGAATCGCCGGTGCTGATCACTTCCAATTTTTCTCTCACGTACTTTATTGTGTCAGGCGAGATTGAAGCCAGCCGTGTTCCCGCGTGGCTGGTGATCGTGGACACGGAGGGGCTTTCTGTTCTCACGGCGTGGGCCGCTGGAAAGTTTGTGGGAGACGCCGTAGGGATGGCCATGAAAAAATGCGGCATTTTGGAGAAAGTCTCCCATAAGAAGGTGATCATACCCGGTTATGCAGCAGCGATCTCAGGTGATCTGGAGGAGGAACTTGGAGACTGGGATGTGCTGGTGGGGCCCAGAGAGTCGGCCCACATCCCCGCGTATCTGAAAGAGTGGCAGCCGTAACCTTTAGACATTTTAAGCACTTCAAACTTTAGACACGTTTTTGTGGGAGGTATCATGATTCTGATCGGCGAAAACCTAAACGTGATGGTCAAGAAGATCGGCCAGGCCATGAAAGAGAGAAACCCAAAGCCCATACAGGCGCTCGTCCTGGCTGAGGCGGAAGCCGAGGTCGATTACCTTGATGTCAATATAGGTCCTGCCAGAAAGGGCGGGGAGGAATTGATGGCGTGGATGGTAAAAACCGTCCAGGAGGTTGTGGATCTGCCCCTGTATCTCGACACCACTAATGTGAAAGCTATTGAGGCCGGCCTGAAGGTGTACGAGAACAAGCGAGGCAAGGCGGTCGTCAATTCCATCATGTGTCGTCCTGAGAGGATGGAAGCGCAGATCCCCCTGGTCACTCAATACGATGCGGGCATGGTAGCGTTGCTTTGGGGGCCGGAAGGCATGCCCAGGGATGCCGCCGAGCGTGGGGCCCTGGCCGCAGACATCCTTCAGAGGGCGACAGAGGCGGGTGTGGCAGGGGAAGATATTTGGGTCGATCCCATCGTCACACCGCTGAACGTCCAGCAGAATCAGTTGCTGGCATGTAATCAGTTCATGTCAGAGCTTGAGATGATGGCAGATGTCGTGGCTCCGGGGTGCAAGTCCACCTGTGGGCTTTCCAACGTCTCTAATGGGGCGCCTGATCACCTCCGGCCCATCCTGAATCAGACTTACATGATCATGCTCGAAAAGTTTGGAATGAAGTCTTTTATTGTGGACGCCTTTGACAAGGATCTGCAAGACATGGCACGCGGCAAACGGTCGGATATCGCAGACTTGGTGCATCGAGTCGTCGATGGAGACGAACCCGACATGGCAGATCTCACCAAAGAAGCCCAGGACTATGTGAAAACGGCAAAGGTCCTTTTGGGCCATTCGCTCTATTCGGATTCATGGCTGGAATTGTAAGGCAAAGGGACCAAGGACGAAGTTAGAGCTAGGCTTGTGTCCATTCATAAAGGGCCCTTTTTCCGATGAACGGGGTTCTCCGCGGGCTTAGCGCCAGCGGCTTAAGAACAGTGCGGCTGCCGCACACGGCGTCCTCGGCCGTGGGGAATACAGGGGACACCAAAGGCGTTCCCTGTCCATCCCAATGGCCGGTGACGACTGAAAAAGGAGTAAGACATGGCCAAGGGCATTACAGTTACCGAGTACATCCTAGCCAGGCAGAAAGAGCGGCCTGAGGCGACCGGCGCCTTCACGGCATTGCTGTCAGAACTGACGGTGGCGGCAAAGATCATTGGACAGAAGGTCAACAAGGCTAACCTGACTGAGGACTTAGGGTTTGTGGGCAGCGAGAGTATGGACGAAGAACATTTTCAGCGGCTGATCGAGTTTGCCAACGCCACGATCGTCAATCGCGTCAGTCACATCGGCCATCTGTGGTGCATGGCCTCTAAGAAAGAGACGGATCTCATTCCCATTCCGCCCAAGTATGCCAAGGGTGACTATATCCTGGTCTTCGACCCCCTAGGAGGCATTACCAATATCGATGTCCATAGTGCCGTGGGCACGATTTTTTCGGTTCTCAAGAAAGAAAATTCCGGGGACATGAGCTTCATGGCCAATGCCTTGCAGCCGGGGCATAAACAGTTGGCTGCAGGCTATTTCATCTACGGTTCAAGCACCATGATGGTTTATACAACAGGAATGGGCGTTCACGGCTTCACCCTGGAGCCGAGGATTGGGGAGTTTCTGCTCTCCCACGAGAACATCCGGATACCGGAGAAGGGAAAGACATACAGCGTCAACGAGGGCAATTACTACTTTTGGCAGGAGGAAGTCCAGAATCTCGTCGAATACTTCAAGACCCCGGACATCAAGACGGGGCGGCCTTATACCTTGCGATATACAGGTTCCTTTGTCGCAGACTTTCATCGGAATCTGCTCAAAGGCGGCATTCACATGTATCCGGCAGATTCCAAGGACCCTCTGAAACCCCACGGCAAGCTCATGCTCATGTGTGAGGTCAATCCCTTGGCCTTTGTGGTGGAACAGGCAGGCGGTGCTGCAAGCACGGGGTATGAACGCGTGCTGGATGTCCAGCCCAGGCACCTTCACCAGAGGGTGCCTGTCTTTATCGGAAGCGCTTCGGACGTGCGGATGGCCGAGGAGCTTCTTCAGGGCAAACGATAAGAGTGTAGCATGGCCGAGGAGCGGTTGAAAAAGATCCTTTCGGTTTTCGAGGGAAAAAAGGGCGGATTAATCTCTATTCTCCAGAGGGTGCAAGAGGAGTTCGGCTATCTGCCCCAAGAGGCGTTGGCCGAAACCGCGGAATTTCTGCGGCTACCTCTAAGCCAGGTCTTCAGCGTCGCCACCTTCTACGCCCACTTCTATCTGACCCGGCAGGGAGATCATCTCGTGCGCGTCTGTCAAGGCACCGCCTGCCATGTGCGCGGCGCCCGTGATATTCTGGAAACGGTGGAACATCGCCTGGGAATCAGGACAGGGCAGACAACCGAGGATTACAAATACAGCCTTGAACGGGTTGCATGCGTGGGTTCATGTGCTCTGGCTCCGATCATGCTGGTCGATGACACGATTCACGTACAGGTCACTTCCAACAAGGTCCGACAGATTCTTGCCGACGACCAAGATGCACAAAAAGACAAGATATAGCGTCAGCCAGCAATTGAACAGCCATTTGAGCTTTGCGCCGCAGGAGCTCCTTGCAATATCTCCTAAGAGCAACTGCGAAACTTGACGTGCTGTTGCCCAAATTCCTTTTGACTGAGGCAGTAGCCCGTTGACTAAGAAATAATCCGAGGACGATCCGGGAGAAACAACGGCCATGCCGTCACGTTACAAGACCAAAATAGAAACCCCTGAAGATATTGGCCGTTTGAGGGACCTTTTCTGCTCTCAAGAGCCAATGTATAGCAATACCGTCGTGGTCTGTTGTGGTACGGCATGTCTGGCCTGCGGAAGCCGTGATGTGAAGGAAGCCTTTGAACACGAGATTAAGAAACAAGAGCTTGAGGAAGATATTATTGTCAAGAAGTCTGGCTGTCGCGGATTTTGCGAGCGCGGGCCTACTGTGGTTGTCGGCCTGGAAAATATATTTTACAATCGCGTAACCAAAGAAGACGTTCCGGAGATAGTCTCTGAAACTTTGCTCAAAGGAAAGAACGTTGAACGGCTTCTTTATGAAGATGCATCTACAGGCGAGAAGTGCCTTCATGAGACCGACATTCCCTTTTATAAGAGACAGGGAAGGCTTGTGCTCAGAAACTGCGGTCACATTGACCCCACCAACATCGAAGACTACATAAGATTCGATGGGTATCAGGCTCTGGCCAAGGCTGTCTCCAAGTTAAGCCCTGAGGAAGTTATTTCATGTATTAAATTGTCCGGCCTTCGTGGCCGGGGGGGTGCAGGTTTTCCCACGGGACGCAAGTGGGAGTCAACCCGAAATGCCCCTGGTGAGGAAAAGTACATCATTTGTAACGGCGACGAAGGTGATCCCGGGGCCTTCATGGACCGTAGCGTCATGGAAGGCGATCCTCACAGTGTGCTGGAGGGAATGATCATTGCGGGCTATGCCGTAGGGGCTCACAAGGGAATCATCTATGTGCGGGCAGAATATCCCTTGGCCATTCAGTGCCTGACGACAGCCATTGCACAGGCAACCGACTTGGGGCTCCTCGGTCAAAATATCATGGGCAGCGGCTTTGATTTTCAGGTTGAAATCGTGAAAGGTGCAGGGGCCTTTGTCTGCGGGGAATCAACAGCCCTGGTCATGTCGATTGAAGGAAAACGGGGCTTTCCCAAACCTTTGCCACGGCCCAACACCAGCGTCGTCGGGCTCTGGGGGATGCCCACCGTGTTAAACAACGTGGAGACTTTTGCCTGTGTGCCCATCATTATCCAAAAAGGTGCAAAGTGGTTCAACACATTAGGCACAGAAGGAAATCGAGGAACAAAAGTTTTTGCCTTGTCCGGCAATGTGAAGAACACCGGCCTTGTGGAAGTCCCCATGGGGACGACGATGAGGGAGATCATATTTGATATCGGTGGTGGAGTCAGGGGGGACAAGAAATTTAAGGCCGTGCAAACCGGCGGGCCGTCCGGCGGTTGTATTCCCGAGGATCTCCTGGACTTGCGTGTCGAGTATGAGTCCCTGGCCAAGGCTGGTTCCATCATGGGATCCGGAGGTATGCTCGTGATGGATGAGAACACCTGCATGGTGAATATGGCCCGCTATTTCCTTGATTTTGCCCAAAATGAGTCTTGTGGCCAGTGCACGTTGTGCAAATTGGGAACGAGGCAGATGTTTCACATACTCCGCGATATTACCAGGGGAGAAGGCAGGCCGGATGATATTGACGTCCTCTTGGAGCTAGCCGAAGCCGTGAAGGCGGGTTCTATATGCGGCCTGGGTCAAACGGTCGGTAATCCGGTTCTTTCTACCATCAGATATTTTCGACAGGAGTATGAAGAACATATCCACGAAAAGCGCTGTCGAGCAATGGTATGCAGGTCTCTCATCTCCTATCGAATAAAGGACTATCGGTGTAAGGCCTGCATGCTCTGTCTCAAGGCCTGTCCGGTGGATGCCATTGTGGGTGCCAAATGGCAGGTCCACGAGATTGATCAGACCAAATGCATCAAGTGTGGCACGTGCATGCAGGTGTGTCCTCCTCGGTTTAACGCAGTGGAATGCGTTTCCGGGCAGATCACTGACTAACCAACGGCGGGCAGGGGCCGCTCAGTGCAGCCGACTGACAATGAATCCATCAAATAACCAATGACTGACAAGACGATTTCTCTGACTATAAACGGCCTGGAAGTTCAGGCACCCCAAGGTGCTACCATCCTGGAAGCAGCCGGGCGCGCCCGCATTTACATTCCTACCTTGTGCCATTGCCCTGATGTCACATCTGCAGGGGTCTGCCGAATATGCCTGGTTAAGATTGCAACAAAGAAAAAGCTTCATCCGGCCTGCCGTACCCCAGTTGAGGAAGGCATGGTGGTGATCACGGATGACCGCGAGCTTGAGCAGCTTCGCCGCGTGACCCTTGAGCTTATATTGAGTGATCATGACTTCAACTGTCTTCTGTGTCCCAAGAGTGGGACATGCGGGCTGCAGGCACTGGTAAACCGCATTGGCTTTGACGAGCACAGACTGAATCGCTTGAATCGGGTGGCCAAAGACCTCCCCATGGATACAAGCAACCCCTTTTTTGATTTCAATCCTAACAAGTGTATCCAGTGCGGCATATGCGTTCGCACGTGCCGAGAGATTGTGGCCGTGGATGCCATTGCTATGGGATATCGGGGTTATGATCTGAAGGTCAGCACCTTTGGTGACCAGCCTTTCAAGGAATCCGTTTGCGTGTCTTGCGGAGAGTGCGTCGAGCGCTGTCCGGTAGGAGCCTTGATACCCAAAAAGATCGAATTTCCAACTCGAAGGGTCAAGACCACGTGCCCTTATTGCGGCGTGGGTTGCGGGCTCTATCTGGGCGTGCGCGGAGACACGGTCGTCAGGGCCCAAGGCGACCCGAGCTGCCCTGTAAACCGTGGAGAGCTGTGTGTCCGAGGCCGTTTTGGCTACAAGTTCGTTCATAGCCCTGACCGGCTCTCTTCCCCGCTCGTTCGGGCCTACGACCCCCTTGAGCAGACAGTGCGGGCTGACGATGACACGGGCCAGGGCGACCGGCCCGTGTCATTGCCTCTTGTAAAGCGCGCAGGAAACTTTGTGGAGGTCTCCTGGGACCAGGTGATCAAGTATGTAGCCAGCACCCTGATTCATTACAAGGGGGATCAATTTGCGGGCATCTCTTCGGCGAAATGCACCAATGAAGAGAACTATCTCTTTCAAAAGTTTGTCAGGGCGGTCATGGGAACAAATAATGTGGACCACTGCGCGCGGCTCTGACACTCGCCCACGGTAGCCGGTCTGGCTGCCAGCCTGGGCAGCGGCGCTATGACAAACACCATTGCCGAAATCCGGCAGGCCGCATGTATCTTTGTCATAGGCAGCAATACGACAGCCACCCATCCAATCATAGGAAGGCAGATTTCCAGGGCTGTCAGAACCGGGGCTAAGCTCATCGTGGCCGATCCGCGACAAACCATGCTTTGTCGAACCGCGGATGTCTGGCTCAGGCATCATCCTGGAACCGACGTGGCCCTGTTGAATGCCATGGCCCGGGTCATTATCAAGGAAAAGTTGTTGGATACCGCCTTCATTAAGGAACGATGCGACGGTTTTGAGGCCCTTGAGGCGGCGCTCATGGCGTTCAAGCCCTCGGTGGCGGAAGAAATCACCGGGGTGCGCGCCGTTGATATTGAAGAAGCCGCTCGAATCTATGCCTCCGTTTCTCCGGCGACCATCCTCTATGCCATGGGGATCACCCAGCACTCACACGGCACGGATAATGTCAAAGCCGTGGCCAACCTGGCTCTCCTTACGGGTCAAATCGGAAAGCCATCAACCGGTGTCAATCCCCTGAGGGGTCAGAACAATGTTCAGGGGGCCTGTGACATGGGAGCCTTGCCGGATGTGTTGCCCGGGTATCAAAAGGTTGACAATCAAGAGACGCGGAAAAAATTTGAGCAGGCGTGGGGCTCCAAGCTCAATGCGTCGCCCGGCCTGACCCTGACCGAGATCTTTGACGCCGCCCGTTCAGGCAAGGTGAAGGCCCTCTACCTCATGGGTGAAAATCCCGTGATCACGGAAGCGGACACGACTGTTACCGAAGAAGCGATGTCACACCTCGAACTGCTCATCGTGCAGGATATCTTCCTTACCGAGACGGCCAAGTTGGCCGATGTGGTCTTGCCGGCGGCTAGTTTTGCCGAAAAAGACGGAACCTTTACGAACACCGAGCGACGGGTACAGCGAGTTCGAAAGACCATAGAGCCGGTAGGCAATACCCGACCTGACTGGATGATCATCCGCGACATCGCCCAAGAGATGGGAGCCACAGGGTTTGATTTCAAGAGCCCTGAAGAAATCATGGAGGAAATACGGGCCGTAACGCCTATCTATGGTGGTATTACCTATCAGCGCATAGACGGGGTCGGATTTCAGTGGCCCTGTCCGGATGTGGAGCACCCCGGGACACCCTATCTTTACGCTGAAAAATTCACCACGCCCACCGGCCATGGACAGCTGACGCCTGTCCCTTACACCCCTTCCGCAGAAACGACGAGTCATGAGTATCCGTTGATCTTGACCACCAGGCGGAGTATGATTCATTATCATAGCACCTTGACTCGCAAGGTGGCTGGACTCAATGTCCTGCGCGGCGAAGAATGTGTCGAGATCAATCCGGTTGACGCCGCAGCCCTGGAAATCGACAACGGTGAAATGGTCAAAGTGATCTCCCGGCGCGGGACTGTCTGGGCTAAGACCAGGATCTCCAAAATCACGCCTCCGGGCGTGGTGTCCATGACCTTCCACTATGGTGAAACCGCGACCAACGTCCTGACCAATGCAGCCCTGGACCCCACGGCAAAAATCCCTGAGCTGAAGGTTTGTGCGGTCAAAATCGAGCGAGAGATCGACTATAAGAAGGATTATGCTGGCTGGGGGGTTGGCCAAAAAGGGTAAGCGCTGAAGATATGGACCTAAGCGCGGCAGCTTACAGCTAGAGACCTTTGCAGAACCTCGAAAAGCGACAATTATGAGGTTTTTGGGGACCCCCCGGGTGAAGCGAATGGCCCGTCCTAGCGGGCAAATCGCAAGCTGTTTGAGGCTGTTACGCCGAGTTCTTGCGATTTAGTGAGCGAGCCCTCAGGTGGGTCAAAAACCTCATATCAAAGAGCGAGGCGAGGTTATTCAAAGGTCTCGCTAAGCCACGCTGCGCTCTTCTGTGATCATTGTTCTGAAAACACATATTGATGGTTTCGTAAAAAGTCGCTTTTGCTCGCTCCGTGAACATTTTGGGCGTCCTTGAGGTGCTTAGCTAACACTCGGGCTAACACCCTCAAACTGTTGGTATTTCTTGTTGTTTAGCCCTCTTTAGCAAGCCCCATCTGTTCAGCCTATACACAAAGCACTGATAACCAAGCACACAGCCGATCCGATTCCAAAACGAAGCACGGTTTGACCGGGTTGGTGAGCGTTAAGCAAAAGCAGCAAGGTGCCAAGGCTTGCTGCGGGTTGAACCGCAAAAGCGAGCGCTAACCCCGGAGCTTGCTGCGGGGTTAGCGAGCGTATCTAAAAAAGTCAGCGTTCCTTACGGTCGAAGATTCCCTGTAGCTTGCTACAGGGACCTTCAATAGTGCATCGATTCTATTTGCGAGCCTCCCTCCCTGTTCTGTCTTTAGCGTCACTGATGTACGAGTTTGATGGAGGCCTGACCCCGATTTCGCCGTCGGATGAAGCAAAAAATTGCGCTACGCAGGCATCGACCATTCGGTCATCTTGCAGGGCCAAATCCAGCAGTCGAGTGATGCCCAGCATGCGACCGATGGCGTTGAGTTTTTCAGCCATTTCCTGGGCGGTTTGGGCTTTAAGGCGGGCTTTCAGAAAATCGTTCGTAGTGGTAACATTAAATTCAAGTCGCTTTAAAATCTTTGCGACAAAGGCGATCCTGAGATTCCTTTTCCTTGCTTCGGCAGCCCCCCCTTTGAAAGACAGCGATATGTGGTTGTTATATGCGGCGCTGGACAGATAACAGTCTAAAATGACGTAGTGATATCCCATGTTCAGGCTCAGGTTGAGGTATTCCCGGGTGACAACGGCGTAGCTATTTGTGTCCACCAACGGAGTTGCAAAGGAGGGCGTTCGGAACATGGCGGAAAAAAGATCCTGAACCCCCAGCTGCTGATCCGGACCGGTCCAACGGACATCCGAAGCGGTCATCCCCTTCCAGAGGGCCTGGAACGGCAACGAAGCGACATGTTCAGGAAGAATGTCTCTTTTTGCGGGTCTTGAAATTGTATCGCCTAAAATGTCCAGCACATAAAGCTTGAAGGGCAGAGTTGTGTCAACGGCAAAGACGTTTTTTAGAGCGCCTAAGTGATTTTTTTCTTTCAATAAGAACATTTCATTGAGCGCTGTTTCATGGCAAAAACGCACGATATCATGCCATGTTTGGCAGGCTTCGGGCCTGAAATCGGGGTCGCGGGGATCAGTTAAGTTCAGGGGAAAAACAAAGTCGGCCACCCGATTCAAAAGGCGGTGGGACTCTGTCATTTTTATATCCACGACGCTTTTCTTGAGCGTAGTCGCTTCTGACGGCAAACCCGGGACGCTTCCTTTATAGATAATCCCTCTTGAAGCATCCACCGTTATGCGCTGTCCATCGGACAGCATGGAAAAAATGGAGGCAACCCGCACAATGCAAGGCACCTTAAACTCTCTGATGACAGAGGCCATATGATCCGTACAATTGCCTTTTTCAACCACCACGGCACAAGCTTTCGCCAGGCCCCCGATGAAGCGCGGCGATGAATTTTTGATCACCAACACGGCCCCTTTGGGCATGTTCACCAGAGCGTGCATATCGGTCGCTTTGAACACCTTCCCACAACCCGCCCCGGGGCTGACAGGCTGGCCGGCCCTGGCAATCACCGGCGCGTTGATGGATGCGGCCGTGCCACGGTTTTCCACTTTTTCGAACACGTTGAGGGGACGCGACTGCAGTACATACAGGCGGTTGTGGCGGTCAAAACACCATTCAATGTCCTGCGGCGATTTGAAATGGGCCTCCACCTGAAGCGCCATTTGGGCAAGCTGGGTCAATTGCCCATCGTTGAGGCAAGGCTGCTGAGATTGGCGCTCAGGCAAAGGCTTTTGCAGCAACCCGCCGTCTTTACCGTGCGTCAAAAACACCTTTTGTTCAGCAAGTTTCCGTTTTTTCAACGCAAAACCAGGCTTCCGATCAACAATATATATACCCGCTGACACGGCGCCATCCACCAGTAATTCGCCCAATCCCCACACTGCGTTGATCACGATTTGTCCGTCTGCAGGCCTGACCGGATCAATCGTATACAGGACCCCGGAGCATATGGGATCGATCATTACCATAAACCCCACGCTCATATCGACATCGTCATCCCGGATGTTTTTCATTCGTTGATACTCAATGGCACGGGCATTATACTTACTGGCCAAAACCTCTTTATAAGTGTCTAGCAACTGGTCCGAGCGGACATTCAATATCGTGGAAAACTGACCGGCAAAGGAATTTTGCATGTCCTCTCCGATGGCGCTGCTGCGCACCGCCCAATAGAGGGGCTCCTTATGGCCTTGGGTAACTTTCTCCGTTTCTTTGCGGATGGCATCTGCGATTTCCGGCGGTACCCGGGACTCCAGAAAAAGCCGTTTCAAAGCGTCCTCGGCAGCGACAAGTTGCCGGCTGTCGGTCGCGTCAAAATGCCATAAAACAGATTCTATCTTTTCCGGCAGGCTGTTAAATTCTGAAAAATGTGTGAAAGCACAAGCCGTGGCGGCAAACCCGTCGGGTGTCAACAGATCGCAGCAATTTCTCAATTCACCCAAGTTGGCGACTTTGCCGCCGACCTTATCAATATAGGCTTGTTTGATATGATCCATGGGAATAATGTTGGGGGTATAAACGAGTTCCTTTCGCCCGGTGACAATTTCGCGGATTTTGCCACTGATCTCGCCATAGCGCGTTCGCAAGTCAGTGTATTGTCCGCCTGACAGGTCGATGAGACTTTCCACGACATTGGAGACGCTGTGCGATAGGCTGCGGATCTTGCTGGTCAGATAGGGAAAACTGATCAGTTGCTGGTTAAAGAGCTTGTCTTCAAGGGTGGTCATCAAATCCAGCGCGTGTTCATTTTCAGACAAGACCTTAACAAACTCGTTGTATTTTCCCCGAAGGCGTTTTTCGGTGTTCGTTTCCTTCGGCCCTTTTTCGTGGAAGTTCTTCCATAAACGAATCATATGATCCCCCTGACCAAGAATCGTTCCGCTCATCAGGCCATGCGTTACAGCTCAATTGTATAACGTGGTGTGAAACGGCGTAAGACGCTTGAGAAAAACAAGCTGTTCGGGTGTGCTATGTTCAGGTGGACAGGTTTCCACCAAAAAAGGCTAACTGTCTGTCGTGCTTGGTGGAGCTGAGGGGGATCGAACCCCTGACCTCATGACTGCCAGTCATGCGCTCTCCCATCTGAGCTACAGCCCCATTTTCATCTTTAACATTTGGTGACGATGAACATATCAAGTGCCTTGGTCCCCAAATGCTCAATGTCATTCGCAAAACACCTTTTACGAGCCTGTCAAACACAATAAGAATATTATAAGGCTAAGTGAATTGTCAATCCTCTTTCTTGGAGACCAATTCCGTGAGCACACCGAAAGCGGTCCTGGGGTGCAAAAAGGCAACCTGTGTTCCATGAGCCCCGGCACGGGGGGTTTCATCTATGAGCTTCACCCCTTGAGCGTGGAGTTCGTCAAGGGCGGCGGCTACATCTCGGACTTCATACGCAATATGGTGGATTCCCTCTCCTCTTCTAGCAATAAACTTCGAGATCACACCCTCTTGCGTGGTGGACTCAATGAGTTCCAGATTCACGCCCCCTATGGGCACAAAGGCGATCTTCATTTCTCCCAAGGTCTCTTCGCGCTCTACTCTAAGGCCCAGCGCCTCCTCATAGAACCGCTTGGCCGAGCCCAGGTCACCCACGGCAATACCGATATGATCGATCTTTTTCACCTCCATAAAACCGCGCCTCCTGTATCCCGAAAATCACCCTCACGTCGGTCCGTCTTGTCGACCTCCACACCCAAGCCACTCTCAACCCCTGGCCCCCACTTGACAACCATGGGCCAGCGCACTATATTTTCTTACAACAACCCACACAAAACAGGTCCCAAAAAATCTTTCACCCATGCAACGCACGCACTTTGTAAATCAACAACCGTTCGCCTCCAGGAAGACGAACAAGACAGAAACGTTCAGGGAGTTTGATGCCACCGAACTCTATTGCCCAAAGTGTGGCCGATCTATGCCCGTTCGCAAGCGTCTGCTCTTGGTTCTGCCTGAAGGGGAAAAGTACGAATACCTGTGTGCCTTTTGTGCTACGTCCATAGGAAACAAGGTGGTCCGCGGGGGCGAGCAAACCCGCCTGATCATCGGTTAACACCCTACAATCGTTTATCCTTCGGACTGGAGACTTGTATCGCTACGCATGGTGCGAAGTTGGGCCAACTCCCACACATAGTCGTACAGATGCAGGCCTTTGCTCGCCGCGACGATCTCGCCGTCTTCCACCCCGATCTCGCTTGCCATATATTCTTTCAAAAGCTGAATGCCACCAAGGTTGGCAGGAAAACCATTCCACAGATCCCAAGACCTAAAATAGACCATAAAATGGAGCTTCCCCTCTTGGATGCGCGTGTCGATATGACGCAGACACGGTGGGTCCCCAAGGACAATGTCTGACGGCACCGAAATGGTCATGGCAGCCTGATTCGTTCCGTAGCCCTTTGTTTTGTACATCTTGATGACTTCTTCGATTTGGTTGACCTCGCGCCTCTCGACGCCCCCGCTCAAAACTGCAGTTTCTAGGTCCTGCCCGTCCACCGGCGCAAGATAGGACCAACCCGCTAGACGCTCTCCGTACGTGTAGTCCTCGTTGGGTTGTTTGTCCGGTGTCATCAAATATGGCAGGTACTCTTCCACGTATCCTTCTGCGACTGGGTTGGGTATGCCCAAGGATGCAGGGATATCGGGAATCAACGGCCGAACACCAGGATACCTAATATAGACCGTCACATAATCAAACTCGAGGCGCTTCTGTCCTTGGTAGCTGCCGTGGTCAATCACATATGCATGCCCCTTGTCCATAATCTCATACACGCATTGAAACCAGGCGTCAGGCAAGTCTCGGGCTTCTATGGAAACCAGATTCATCATAATTGCACTAACCCCT
>Ga0315536_1000076_pt1 | contig 42710 bp, 30 predicted proteins | sample SalMarSW160230MG_FD_203093 | JGI IMG/M metagenome (GOLD analysis project Ga0315536, IMG submission 203093) | Salt marsh sediment microbial communities from the Plum Island Ecosystem LTER, Massachusetts, United States - Salt Marsh Sediment SW1602-30 ...
CTGCGCATTTCGCGGCGATGTGGACACGGCGTTCGCCTGGCTCGACCGAGCCTATGCCCAGCGCGATGGCGGCTTCAACGAGGTGAAGGGCGATCCGCTGCTCCGCAGCCTCGAGGCCGACCCGCGCCATGCGGCGCTCATGAGGAAGCTGAATCTCGACTGAGTGACGCCGGCGCCCGGGACTGCGCCATCGATCTGTTCGGGCGACTGAGCGGCGAGGTCGTCGATGCCCATGGTTTACCCGGTTGTCGCCGGCCACGAGATCGTCGGCCGGGTTACCAAGGTCGGTTCCGCAGTCAGCAACTACAAAGCGGGTGAGCTGCCATCGAAAGGAACTGGGCTGTAGCAGATCCTTGACAAAGTCAACAATCAGATTCATACTGTATTTATGTATGACGACCCAGCCGATCTGCTCCGCCGACACGGTCTCCAGGTCACGGCTCAACGCCTGGCCGTTCTGGCTGCGGTGTCGGCTCGACCGCACGGTACGGCAGACGATGTCGCCAAGGTCGTACGGGCCGAGATCGGCGTCATCTCCCGCCAAGCGGTGTATGACGCCCTCGGCGTCCTGACCGACAAGGGTCTGATCCGGCGCATCCAGCCCGCCGGGTCGCCGGCGCGCTACGAGGACCGGACAGGGGACAACCATCATCACCTGATCTGCCGCACGTGCGGCCGGATGGTCGACGTCGACTGCGCTGTCGGCGCCGCACCGTGCCTGATCCCCGTCGACGATGTGGGCTACGAGATCGATGAGGCCGAGGTGATCTATTGGGGCCGCTGCCCCGAGTGCCTCGCCCAAGCTGGAACCGCTGCCGTCCCACGCCTTCTGCGCACGAGCGACGACAGCGCCACGGACAGAGCAGCAGCTCATGATCAGACCAACCAACCATAAGGAGAAATGACATGTCAGATGATGCCAGCAGCAAGTGCCCGGTGACGGGCGGACACCACAAGAAGGCGACGACCAACCGCGACTGGTGGCCGAATCAGCTCAACCTGAGGGTGCTCCACCAGAACCCGCCCGCGGGCGATCCCATGGGCGAGGGGTTCGACTATGCCAAGGAGTTCAAGAGCCTCGACCTGCAGGCCGTGAAAAAGGACCTGTTCAAGCTGATGACGACCTCACAGGACTGGTGGCCGGCGGATTGGGGTCACTACGGAGGGCTCTTCATCCGCATGGCGTGGCACAGCGCCGGCACGTACCGCATTCACGACGGCCGTGGTGGCGCATCCACTGGCACGCAGCGCTTCGCACCGCTGAACAGCTGGCCCGACAACGCCAACCTCGACAAGGCCCGGCGGCTGCTGTGGCCAATCAAGCGGAAGTACGGCCGCAAGATCTCGTGGGCCGACCTGATGGTCCTTGCCGGCAACTGCGCCCTGGAGTCGATGGGCTTCAAGACATTCGGCTTCGGCGGCGGGCGCGAGGACGTTTGGGAGCCGGAGGAGGACATCGACTGGGGCACCGAGACCGAGTGGCTCGGCGACAAGCGCTACAGCGGCGACCGGGAGCTCGCGAACCCATACGGCGCCGTTCAGATGGGCCTGATCTACGTCAACCCGGAAGGGCCGAACGGCGAGCCGGACCCGGTCGCCTCGGGGCGCGACGTCCGCGAGACGTTCGCGCGCATGGCGATGAACGACGAGGAGACCGTCGCGCTCACCGCCGGCGGACACACGTTCGGCAAGTGCCACGGTGCTTCACCCCAGGAACCATACGTCGGCCGGGAGCCCGAGGGTGCGGGCCTCGAGGAGCAGGGCCTCGGCTGGAAGAGCACCTTCGGCAGCGGCAAGGCCGGCGATGCCTACACTAGCGGGATCGAAGGCGCCTGGACGCCAAATCCGACAAAGTGGGACAATGGGTACTTCGACATGCTCTTCGGCTACGAGTGGGAGCTGGTGAAGAGCCCCGCGGGCGCCTGGCAGTGGCAGGCGAAGGACGTTGCCGAGAAGGACATGGTGCCGGACCCGTACGACCCGTCGAAAAAGCATCCGCCGATCATGACCACCGCCGACATGTCGATGCGTATGGGCCCGATCTACGAGCCGATCGCGAGGCACTTCCGCGACAACCCGGAGGAGTTCGCGGACGCCTTCGCCCGGGCGTGGTTCAAGCTGACCCACCGCGACATGGGACCGATTTCGCGCTACCTCGGCCCGGAGGTTCCGAAGGAGCAGCTGATCTGGCAGGACCCCGTCCCCGCGGTCGGCCATGAGCTGATCGACGCCAACGACATTGCCGCGCTCAAGGGCCAGATCCTGGCATCAGGGCTGTCGATCCCGGAGCTGGTCGCGACCGCCTGGGCGTCGGCGTCGACGTTCCGCGGCTCCGACAAGCGCGGCGGGGCGAACGGGGCGCGCATTCGCCTCGCGCCGCAGAAGGACTGGGAGGTCAACCAGCCGGCCCAACTGGCGAAGGTGCTGGGTGCTCTCGAGGGGATCCGGAAGGCCTTCAACGACGCCCAGTCCGGCGGCAAGAAGGTCTCGCTCGCGGACCTGATCGTCCTCGGCGGCTGTGCCGCCGTCGAGCAGGCTGCGAAGAACGCAGGCTACGCCGTGACGGTCCCCTTTACTCCGGGGCGCGCGGACGCGTCGCAGGAGCAGACCGACGTCGACTCCTTCGCCGTGCTCGAGCCGAAGACGGATGGGTTCCGGAACTACTTCGCGCACGGTCAGGACCCCATCGTGGAGCACCTGCTGGTGGACCGGGCGCAGCTGCTGACGCTGACCGCCCCCGAGATGACGGTGCTCGTCGGCGGGCTGCGCGCCCTGAACGCCAACGTCGGTCAGTCCAAGCACGGCGTGTTCACCGACCGACCCGGGACCTTGACCAACGACTTCTTCGTGAACCTGCTCGACATGGGCACGGAGTGGAAGGAAGCTGCGGACGGAACGTTCGAGGGACGCGACCGTGCTACGGGCAAGGTCAAGTGGACCGGGACCCGCGTCGACCTCGTCTTCGGTTCGAGCTCCCAGCTCCGAGCCCTTGCTGAGGTCTACGCGTGTGACGACTCAGAGGAGAAGTTCGTGCATGACTTCGTGGCTGCTTGGGACAAGGTCATGAACCTCGATCGGTTCGACCTGGCCTGATCCGGACTGGGTAGGAGTCTGGGGGCCCCGGCGGCTCACCGCCGGGGCCTTGTTGTGCCTACCGGAACCCGAACAGCGGCGGGAAGACGAGCACCACCACCCCCGCCCACAGCGCGTAGACGGGGAGATACGCCGTCTGCCATCGCTCGAGCTTCGCGAACGCCACCCGCCGGGTGAGGAACCGTCCGTAGAGCACGGCGGACCATCCGAGGTTCAGCAGCAGGATGAGGTTCTCACCCAGAGCTGCGACCTTGTTGGGGCTGAAACCAAACTCCGAGATACGGGCGGCGATGGCCCACAGCGCGATGGCATCGACCAATAGGGCGCACACGACAAGGACGAGCTGGAGGGCGTCGAAGAGTCCCGGCTGTCTCTGTGGGTCCCGGGCGGAGATGGCGTAGAGGATCAGGCCCACCACCACGACCAACAGTAGGTCGAAGCCGATGAGCACATTGCGATCTCCGGCAACGCCGCTTCCGGTCAGCGCCGCGGCTCCCAGGAACGCTAGCAGTACGAGGGTGAAGAGCGGCGTGAAGATCAGCGTCAGCACCGGGGCCATGTTCTCGATCACGCTCTGCTTGACCTCGACGAGCGATGCCGCGATGACCACGGCGCCGAGGGCGCCACAAGGCAGGATCCAGTACCCGACGAGATTCCCCGCGTCCACACCGATGGCGTCGAAGACGAACATGGTGAGTCCCATCAGCACGCCACCCCCGAGGGCGATGAGGGAGTAGTAGATGAACCACTCGCCGGAGAAGCGTACGTAGTTCATGCGCTGATCGTGATCGCGCCAGCGGCCTGCGGCGTAGGCGTAGCCCACGGCAAACCAAAGCGCCATCGGCAGGTGCAGAGCCGCCAGGGCCTCGGTGTGCCCTCCGAGTGCAAACGGCATGAGGTTGATCGCCACCGCCGCCACCAGGAACGGCGCTGTCAGCCACAGTCGGCCCACTGGGGTGAGAGCCCGCTTCCACGCAAAGAAGGCCGCCAGAAACGGGAGCACGAAGAGACTGAGGTTGCGCGCGTAGAACTCTTCGTTCCAGTCCATACTCAGGCCGAGCAACTCGGGGGCCTTGATGGCTGCTGCCGCGGCACACGCCAGGGCGACCGCCACCAGGATGTCCCTGCCGTTGCCCTTGTTGTCTTCGCCGTCGGGAGTGACGACGAGCCGCTTCCAGAGCCGCTCAGAGTATTCCCGGGCGAACTCACGGGAGATCTCATCGAGCTCGCCAATCCGCTTCACGGCGATGAGGAAGGCCTCGTCTTCCGAGAGCCCCGCCTCGAGGAGCGCGCTGACCTGGCCGCGAAGGTGATCTTCCAGCTCGTCTGCGTCCACGGAATGGATTGCCCGCCGAGGCCGGAGGTAGGAGCGCCACTCGGCGATACCTTCCTCCAGCGAGGTGTGGTTTCCTGAAGTTGAGTGGTTGGTTTCCTGGGACACGAGTCAGCCTCCCTGAGGCACCGGCTGGAAGGAACGAAACAGCATCTGCCGCAGCGCGGAGTCCACCACCTGCCACTGCCGTCGTTGGCTCGCCAGCTCTTCCTCGCCCCTGTCCGTGAGCCGGTAGTACTTGCGCCGCCGCCCGGACTCCGATCGCCCCCAGCCGGCCGAAACAAAGCCGTTGCGTTCGAGGCGGTGGAGCACGGGGTACAGCATGCCGTCGGTCCAGTGGAGCTCGCCGCCCGACAGCTCGGCCACGCGCTTGATGATGGCGTAGCCATAGCTCTCGCCCTCCTTGAGGATGGCCAGGATCAACGGGGTGGCCGAGGCCGCGACGAGATCCTTGCCGATGTTCATGGGCGGGTGCGTCCAGCGATCGGCATCCGGCGAGCTCGGTACATAGAACTGTTATACATTGTACATCTATGTATGTCAAGGGGCGAACGCCAAGGGGACTGAGGTTGCCCAGGCTTGCCCGGTGCGCGACAATCAGCCGGCCGCTCTTGTCGTTACCAAGGTCCACCGGAGGTCCTGATGCGCCTGCCTTTTCGCTCGAACATCGTCGCTATCCTCTCCCTCGCGCTCGTCGCGAGTGCCACGTTCTGCCTCGGGGCGCAAGCTTCACAACCTCCGGATACCGAGGGCTACTACCGTCAGCCGGCGATTCATGGAGACACGGTGGTTTTCGTCGCCGAGGGCGATCTGTGGCGTGTCGATGCGATGGGCGGCGAGGCCGTGCGGCTGACCTCTCATCCCGGCGAGGAGGAGGATCCGGTGATCTCACCGGACGGCAAGACCGTGGCGTTTACGGCCACCTACGAGGGGCCGCGTGAGGTCTACACCATGCCGATCGACGGCGGGCTCCCGGTGCGCAGAACGTGGGGGAGCTCCCGCTACCTGCGGACAACCGGCTGGACGCCGGATGGCGAGCTGATCTATGCAACTCTCGCCAACAGCACCCTCCCGGGCGTCGAGCTCGTGCGGCTCTCGATCTCGAGCAAGGACACCACCCCTGTTTTCATCCCGCTCTACGGCGCGGCTGATGGCAGCTACGATCCGAGCGGCAAGACCCTCTATTTCACGCGCTACTGGGCGCAGCCGAGCCACACCAAGCGTTACAAGGGCGGCACCGCCCAATCAGTCTGGAAGTACACGTTAGGCGATGCCAAGGCCGTTCCGCTGACCGCAGACAATCCGGGCACCAGCCGCCACCCGATGTTGTGGCAGGGCCGGATCTACTTCGTCTCCGATCGCGACGGCACGATGAACCTCTGGTCGATGGACACCGACGGCGGCGACCTGAAACAGCTCACCCACCATCAGGGCTGGGACGTCCACCACCCATCCCTCGATCAGGGGAGGATCGTCTACCAGCTGGGCGCCGACCTCTGGGTTCTCGATATCGAATCGAAGGTGGACCAGAAGATTCCGATCACCCTCCGGTCCGATTTCGACCAGACCCGCGAGCACTGGGTCGACAAGCCGATGGACTATCTGACCGCGGCGCACATCTCCGCAGACGGCAGTCACGTGGTCCTCACCGCACGCGGTCAGGTCTTCGTCGTCCCCCGTCATCAGGGGAGGCTCACCGAGGCCGGACGGCAGTCTGGGGTGCGCTACCGCGACGCCCGGTTCGTGCCCGACGGCAAGTCGCTGGTGGTTCTCTCCGATGAGTCCGGCGAGGTGGAGGTCTGGACCCTCCCCGCCAACGGCGTCGGCCCCGGTCACCAGCTGACCACCGACGGCGACATCGTGCGCTGGGAAGCCGTCTCCTCTCCCGATGGCCGGTACATCGCCCACGACGACAAGAAGCAGCGGCTCTTCCTCTACGACACCAAGAGCGGTGAGAACAAGGAGATCGACGTCTCCGAGCACGACCGCTTCTTCGACCTCGCCTGGTCGCCCGACAGCAAGTTGCTGGCCTACGTGAGCGCCGCCGGCAACATGTTCAGCCAGATCAAGCTCTACAGTGTCGAAAGCGGCAAAAAGGCGATCATCACAACCGATCGCTTCGACAGCTACAGCCCCGCATGGAGCCCTGATGGCAAGTGGCTCTATCTCCTCTCGGACCGCAACCTGAAGTCGATCGTTCCCAGCCCCTGGGGCGCCTATGCCCCCGAGCCCTTCCTCGACAAGAAGAGCGAGATCTTCGCCATCGCCTTGACGCCAGGGGAACGCTCTCCCTTCACGCCTGACGACGAGCTTCACCCACTCCGCGCAGCCAAGAACGGCGAAAAGGCGGCCGGCAAGAAGGCCGAGGCCGAGAATACCGAGAAGAAGGCCGAGGCCGTGCCCGAGGTCAAGGTCAACCTCGACGGAATCGAAGGGCGGCTCGAGAAGGTCCCCGTCCCGCCCGGCAACTACCGTTCCCTCGCCGCCACCAAGGACGCGCTCTACTTCCTCTCCGGATCCGCCGGCGAGCGAACCGCGACCCTCGTCGCCCTGCCGATCAAGAACCGAGATCGCGAGGTTGAGACGGTCGTTCCCAAGGTCGACCGTTACGAGCTCTCCGCCAACGGCAAGGCGATCCTGGTCGCAAGCAAGAAGAAGCTGCTCGTGATCGACGCCAAGCCCAAGAAGGCGGATCTCGAGAAGGCGGCGCTCGATCTCTCCAACTGGAAGCTGTCCGTCATTCCGCGCGAGGAGTGGCAACAGATGTTCACCGACGCCTGGCGGCTGGAGCGCGACTACTTCTACGACCGTCACATGCATGGGGTCGACTGGCCGGCGATGCGCAAGAAGTACGAGCCGCTGGTCTCGCGCGTCACCTCCCGCTCCGAGCTCTCGGACCTGGTGGCCCAAATGGTCTCCGAGCTCTCGGCCCTTCACACCTTCGTCTACGGCGGCGACCTGCGAAAGGGCCGGGACGAGATCGACGTGGGCGCCCTGGGCGCTCGGTTCAGCCGCGATCCTGCCGCTGGGGGCTGGCGGGTCGAGCACGTCTATCAAGGAGACCCGGACCATCCGAGCGAGCTCAGTCCCCTCTCGCAACCCGGCGTGGAGGTCCGCGCTGGCGACGTCATCACCATGGTCAATGGCCAACCGACCCTTGCCGTTCCCTCCCTGGGTGAGCTCCTGCGAAACCGGGTCGGACAGCAGGTGCTCCTGCACGTGAGGAGCGGCGACGGCGCCCAGGACAAGAAGCGGGACGTCATCGCCGTTCCCATCTCCCAGCGTCAGGAGTCCAACCTCCGTTACAGCGAGTGGGAGTACACCCGGCGTGTGAGGGTCGAGAAGCTCGGGCAGGGCGAGCTCGGGTACGTCCACCTGCGCGCCATGGGTGGGCGCAACTTCAGCGAGTGGGCGGAAGGCTACTACCCGGTGTATAACCGCAAGGGTCTGATCATCGACATGCGCCACAACCGCGGCGGCAACATCGACAGCTGGATCCTCTCTCGCCTGCTGCGCAAGGTCTGGATGTACTGGACCCAGCCCGTCGGCAAGAGTGACAACTGGAACATGCAGTACGGATTCCGCGGCCACCTGGTGGTCCTCTGCGATGCTTGGACGGCCTCGGACGGCGAGGCCTTCACCGAAGGGTTCAAGCGTCTCCATCTGGGCAAGGTGATCGGGACCCGCACCTGGGGCGGCGAGATCTGGCTCTCCTCGAACAACTATCTCGAGGACGGCGGCATCGCCACCGCGGCCGAGTTCGGAGTCTACGGGCCGAAAGGCCAGTGGCTGATCGAGGGACACGGCGTCGGTCCGGACATCGTGGTCGACGACACTCCGCACCTGACCTTCGAGGGCGCGGACGCCCAGCTCGACGCCGCCATCGCCTACCTCCAAAAGCAGATCGCCGCGGAGCCGGTCCACCCTCCGCACCAACCGCCCTTCCCGGACAAGTCCTGGCACCCGGAACCGTGACGAGGTAGATAGACGACCGGTCCAGCGTCGGCGAGGTCGATCGGGGTTGGAGCTCTCGCCCGCTGCCGTGCGGAAGCGCCGGTTGCTGAGCGTCGAGGTGCCGCAGGCATGCCCTACAGTATGTTGAGGACACCGAGACGCGAGGAGCACGGCGCTGGCTGGTGTATCGCTGGTCGCAGTAGATTGCGAGTGAATGATGCGGGTTAGGGCGGTGGCCAGCTGCTTGAGGTTTCGGCCGTCCTTGAGTCCCGACGCGACTCGTGCGCGGTCCTCGTTGGTCCATGGGAGGCCGGCGTTCCTCGGCGGGCCGCGCTCGAGGTTGCGCAGGAGCAGCCGGTGGCCACTCCTGTGCGCCCCGACCCCAGAAGCGCGGCGGTTGTAAGCCGTCCCCCGCCCTCTCCGGCCGGGCTGCGCCCGACCTGCGACCCCCACGGCAACAACCACCTGCGCTTCCGGGGTCGTGGTGTTCCAACCAAACGAAAAAACCGCGCATCAGCGCGGTTTTGTTCGTTTGGTTGCGGGGGCAGGATTTGAACCTGCGACCTTTGGGTTATGAGCCCAACGAGCTACCGGACTGCTCCACCCCGCGTCACTTGCGGAGACGCAGTATAGGTGTGGGGGTGGGGCCTGTCAAGGTGCTGGGAGTCGGCGGCGGCGTCGGGGTGGCGAGGAGGATGACCTGCTCGCCGGGTCGCACCCAACCCAGGTCGCGGCGGGCCATGGACTCGACGGCGTCGGGGTCGGAGCGCAGGCTGTCGAGGGTCTGCTGCAGGCGCTCAATCTCCTGCTCGAGCTGGAGCTTGCGCTCCTCGAGGCGGCGCTGCTCGCGCCGAGCCTGGGTCACGTCCTCGAGTCCCTGGGTGACGATTCCCGACAGCACGCCCAGCACCACCAGGGCGATGATCGCGAGAACAATCAGCGAAAGCCGTTTCACCGCCCGCCGCGCGCCAGTACCGCCGACCCACGGAAGCGCGCCGCCTCCTCGAGCTCCTCCTCGATCCGTAGCAGCTCGTTGTACTTGGCAATACGTTCGGAGCGGCAGGCGGAGCCGGTCTTGATCTGGCCGGTGGACATGGCCACTGCGAGGTGGGCGATGGTGGTGTCCTCGGTCTCGCCCGAGCGATGGGAGATGACCGTAGTGTAGCCGGCCCTGTGCGCCATGCCGATGGCATCCACGGTTTCAGACAGGGTCCCGATCTGGTTGAGCTTGATGAGGACCGAGTTCGCTATCCCTTCCGAGATGCCGCGGGCGATGATCTCTGGGTTGGTCACGAAGATGTCGTCGCCGACGAGCTGGATGCGATCGCCGAGGCGGTCGGTGAGCCTCTGCCACCCGTCCCAGTCACCCTCGGCGAGGCCGTCCTCGATGGAGACGATGGGGAAGTCGTTCACCAGCTCCTCGTAGATGTCGATCATGTCATCGGAGCTGAGTCCGGTGCGGCCCTCGCCGCTGAGGTTGTAGACGCCGTTCGCGAAGAACTCCGAGGCGGCCGGGTCCATGGCCAGGGCGACCTGGCCGCCGGGCTCATAGCCGGCCTTCTCGATCGCTTCCATCAGCAGCTCGAGGGGAGCGCGGTTGGTGGGGAGGTCGGGCGCGAAGCCGCCCTCGTCGCCGACCCCGCTCGCCAGTCGGCGCTCCCTGAGCACCTTATGCAGGGTGTGGAAGACCTCGACGCCAGCGCGAAGGGCGTTGGAGAACGAGGCGAAACCTACCGGCATGACCATGTACTCCTGGAAGTCGACCGAGTTATCGGCGTGCACGCCGCCGTTGAGGACGTTCATCATCGGCACCGGCAGCTCACGCGCGCAGCAGCCGCCGAGGTACTGGTACAGGGGCAGGCCGGCGGCCTCGGCGCCGGCGCGGGCGACCGCAAGCGACACCGCGAGAATGGCATTGGCACCGAGGTTCGACTTGTTGTCGGTGCCGTCCGCCTCGAGCATCGCCAGATCGACGCCGAGCTGGTCGCGGGCGTCCATGCCCTCGATGGCGTCGGCGATCGGGCCGTTGACGTGCTCGACGGCCCGCAGCACACCCTTGCCGCCGAAGCGCGCCGAGTCACCGTCTCGCAGCTCCAGCGCTTCGCGGGAGCCGGTCGAGGCTCCGGACGGCACCAGCGCCCGCGCCACGGTGCCGCCGGAGAGGATGACCTCGGCCTCGACCGTGGGGTTGCCGCGTGAGTCGAGAACCTCTCGTGCCTGAACGAAGTCGATGTCGAACATTTCACATCCTCCAGTTGGTGAGCAGCTTCCGCGCCAGGTGAAGGAGGTAGCGCATCTCCTCCTTGGTCGGTCCTTCGGCGTACAGGCGAACCTTGGGCTCGGTCCCGGCGCGACGAATGAGGATCCAGCCACCGCCGTCGAACGAGAGCTTGAGCCCGTCGCGGCGGTCGACGGCGGCGACCGTACGCCCGTCTACGGTCGTCCACTCCTGCTCGAGGCGTCGCTCCAGTACCCGGCCGACGGCATGTGTGAGGGGTACCTGAACCCTGCGGAAGAACTGGGCGCCGACCCGCTCATGGAGCTCCTGGGCAAGGTCATAGAGGGTTCGGCCCTCGACCGCGACCATCTCGGCAACGAGCAGACATGCGAGGATGCCGTCGCGTTCCGGGAGGTTGCGGGTCCAGGCCAGGCCCGCGCTCTCCTCGGCGGCGTACTCGAGGGTGCCGTCGACCAGCATGGGGCCGAAATTCTTGAAGCCGACCGGAGTCTCGACGACCTCGAGGCCGTGATCGCGGGCAACGGCGTCGATCAGTGTCGAGGTCGCGACGGTCCGTCCTACCGCTCCAGAGAAGCCGCGCCGCCGCGCCAGATAGTCGAGCACCAGGGCCAGCATCAGGCTCGACTCCTTGAGGCGGGCGCCGCGGTCGAGAATCCCGAAGCGGTCGCCGTCGGCATCCGTGGAGAGCCCGAGATCGGCATGGGTGCTACGCATGACGTCGCGCAGGCGGCCGAGGTTCTCCGATGTGCACTCCGGGGCGTAGCCGCCGAAGAAGGGGTCGCGCGTGTTGTGGATGACGGTGACCGGGATCTGGTTCTCGAGCAGGATGTGATCGAGGTACTCGCGGCTGCTGCCGAAGAGGGGGTCGACGACGAGTGTGATGCCGCTCGAGCGGATCGCCTCCCAGTCGATGAGCTCCTGCAAGCGGTTGAGGTAGACCGGTCGCGGGTCGTAGCGGCCGAGGAGCTCGGGCCGCGGCAGGTAGACATCGGCGAAGGTGGGCTCGAGGGCGCGGTAACGCTCCTCGACCTGATCGGTCAGCGCGGTCGAGGCGAGGATCCCGTCGCGGGTGTAGAACTTGAGCCCGTTGTACTCCGGGGGGTTGTGACTGGCCGTGAACAGGATGCCGCCGGCCGCACCACGCTCGCGGATCGCCGAGCTGAGGACCGGCGCCGGGATGTCGCGCACGGGCAGCGAGACCGACACCCCGTTGCCTGCGATGAGCTGTGCCGCGGAGGCAGCGAACTTCTCCGACAGCATGCGGGTGTCGTAGCCGACCAGGATGAGGTCCGGATCGGAGGCGTTGGCCTTGAGGACATCGACGATGGCCTGCGTGACCGCCCGCACTCTGCGGAAGGTGATCTCGCGGCCGACGATTCCCCTCCATCCGGAGGTTCCGAAGTGCACCATGACGGCGCGAGCTTATCACACGGAGAGAGCGGGCGGTATTGGGATTTTTTGTCGTAAGATGTTATGGTGTAAGAAGTAAAGAGTAAGGAGTGAGAAGTAAGGAGTGAGAAGTAAGGGGTGAGGAGGTGAGGAAGTTCCGCCCATCCACCCGGTGACGGAGTGGCGGAGTGACAGAGTGACAGAGTGACAGAGGCCCCCGCTCACCCGGAGAACGTGGGCCGAGACCATCCCAGAGAAGGGGGCGCTCAAACGGGCGTGCCGGGCGCGGCATTCCTCCGAAGCGAGACGCGGAGCCGGCTGCCATGGGAGAGGAATGCCGACGACGGGCGTCTGCGGAGCAGGCGCGCGGCCGCCGGAGCTCCAGAGAATCCTCTCCCAAGCCGTTCTGGCACCGATTCCCCGATCAAGCAGCCCCACCCCACCCAGAGCCTCCCTCGCCTGCGGCTCGTCACGATGGCACGGTGAAACGGCGACTCGGAGCTCGGCCGATCCGCGTTGTTACCGTGCTGCCTTGCCCAATGCCGACGGGCGAGCGAGGGTAAACCGCAGCCTCACCCGCGGGGCGCTCTCGAGAGCCTCGGCGAGCTCGGCGGCGTCGGCGAACCGGGCCTTGGCGAGGCGTCGTCCCTCGCAGTGGACCGACAGTTGGTTGCCCACGAGGGGCCACGGTCGGAGGCGCAGAACGGTGTCGGAGGGCCTGGTGACAGCGATCTCCTCGGCGTCGCCGCCGGCGCCAATGGCGTGAGCCGCGAACCGCCCTTCGAGACCGGCGCACAGGTGAACCGCGGTCAGGTCGCAGGTGGCCAGGACACGGCGGTTGACCTCCATGCCGATGCCCTCGAGGCACCCCTCGTACCGTGAGTCCAGGCGCAACTCCGTTCGCCAGACCTCGACCCGCTCGGCCATCGCACGGCGGAAGGCGGTGACCTGCTCTGTCGCCTCCTGATCGCCGCGGTCGGCCGCATCCGCCTCCTTGATCCCGGCCAGGAAGCGGAAGTGGTCGGCCACCAGGAGTCCGGCATAGCGTGCGTGCTGGGCCGTGCGCGCCACCGAGTCGGCCCAGATGCCGAGGTGTGGAACCACCTCCATGCGGTCAAACGTGCGTGGCCGGCCATCGGCGTCCAGCTGTGGTCTGCGGTCGAAGTCTGTCCACCCGGAGTCGTGCAGCATGACCGCCGCCAGGACCTCGGCCCGCGGCGCCGGACGCGGGAAGCGGCGGTTGCCCCAGTGATCGGCGATCTGCCACGCCAGCCAGGAATGGGAGGTCTGGGGGATGACGATCGGACCGCCGGGGTCGTTCTCACCGAAGATGAACATCATTCATGGTAACCACGATAGGCGGTCCGGAGCAATCACCGGCCATCTCGCACGATGGGGTACGATGTTGCGGCCCGCGTTGGCGGGCGAGGAGGACTCCATGCGCCGTGTCTTGCAGGCTCTTCTGATCGGAACCGTGATCTTCCCGGCGGCACTGGCCGCCGCGGCCAGCCATCCATTCGCCGTCGAGGACCTGGTGGCGATGAAGCGGGTTGCGGACCCCCAGCCGTCACCTGACGGGACCCAGGTCGCGTTCGTGGTGACCACGATGGACCTCGAGGCCAACCACGGCCGCTCGGATATCTGGGTCGTGAGCGTCGACGGGTCCCGGGCGCGGCGTCTCACGACCAACGCCGCCGCCGACTGGAACCCTCGATGGCGCGGCAACGACACGCTCTACTTCCTGTCGACACGCTCCGGCTCGGCCCAGGTGTGGCGGCTGTCGTTCGCGGGCGGTGAAGCCGAGCAGGTGACAAGCCTGCCCATCGACGTCGACAACCTGACCGTCGGCCCGACCGGCGGAGCCTTGTTCGTGTCGGCGGCCATCTTCCCGGACTGCGAGGATTCCGTGCCCTGCACCGCCCAGCGCCGGGCCGAGAGGCGCGCCAAGAAGACCTCAGGCATGATCTTCGACCATCTCTTCGTGCGCCACTGGGACACCTGGGAAGACGGGACGTTCAACCATATTCTCCGCATTCCCCTCGGTGACGGCGGCGTGCCTGCCGGCCCCGCGCGGGATCTGATGCAGGGCATCGCCTCCAACTCGCCGACCAAGCCCTGGGGCGGCAGCGAGGACTACACAGTGTCCCCGGACGGGCGCTGGCTTCTCTACAGCGCCAAGGCCGTGACTGGCTCAGAGGTTGCATGGTCCACCAACTATGACGTCTACGCCGTGCCGGCCGATGGCTCGGCCGCCCCCCGCGACCTGACCTCGGAGAATGCGGCGTGGGATGCCGCACCGACGTTCTCGCCGGACGGCAAGACGGTGGCCTATCTGGCGATGAACCGGCCCGGATACGAGTCCGACCGCTTCCGGGTCGTGCTGATGGACTGGCCGGCGGGCTCCCGGAAGGTGCTGACCGAGTCGTGGGACCGCTCGCCCTCGGATCTGGTCTGGGCTGCGGACGGCAAGACGCTGCTCGCCACCGCGGACAACGTCGGCAACCACTCGATCTTCAGCATCGACGCTGCAACCGGCCGGGCAGTGGCGCTGGTGACCCGCCATTCCAACACCTCGCCGCGCCCCCTGGCGCACGGGAAGCTGGTGTACTCCCAGGACAGCCTGGTGTCGCCGGCCGAGCTCTACCTGCTTCCGCGGGCGGGCGGCGCCGTGCAGCGCCTCACCCACCTCAACGATGAGCACCTCGCGCAGCTCCGCTTCGGAACCTACCAGCAGTTCTCCTTCATCGGCGCCCACGGCGACGAGGTTTTCGGCTACCTTCTGCACCCGGTGGACTTCGATCCCAAGCAGACCTACCCGCTGGCGTTCCTGATCCACGGGGGTCCCCAGGGGAGCTTCGATGACCACTTCCACTACCGCTGGAACCCGGAGATCTACGCCGCCCACGGCTACGCTACGGTGATGATCGACTTTCACGGCTCGACCGGCTACGGCCAGGCGTTCACCGACGCCATCAACGGCGATTGGGGTGGGGCGCCCTACGAGGACCTCATGAGGGGGCTCGACGACGTGCTCCGCCGTCATGCGTGGATCGACTCCAACCGCATGGCGGCGCTCGGCGCCAGCTTCGGCGGCTACATGATCAACTGGGTGCAGGGCCATACCGACCGCTTCAAGGCGCTGGTCTGCCACGACGGCAACCTCGACGAGTACATGGCCTACTTCGACACCGAAGAGCTGTGGTTCCCGGAGTGGGAGCACGGCGGCACGCCGTGGGACAACCCGGATGGGTACCACAAGGACTCCCCGGTGCGGTTCGTGAAGAGCTGGAAGACCCCCGAGCTGGTCATCCACGGCGCCCGGGACTACCGCGTCGCGGACACACAGGGGCTGGCGACGTTCAACGCCCTGCAGCGTCTCGGCGTGCCGTCGCGGCTGCTCTACTTCCCGGACGAAAGCCACTGGGTGCTCAAGCCCGAGAACTCCATCCAGTGGCACCACGTGGTCCTCGACTGGATTGATCGCTGGACCGCGCCGCCGGCACCGACGCCCACGCCGGAGCCAGGAAGTGAGAAGGTGAGCAAGTGAGGGGGTGAGGAGGGCCCTCCCGCCCGGCCAGTGACGGAGTGACGAAGTGATGGAGGCCCCCACCCACCCGGAGAGCGCGGGCGCAGCGGGTTCCAGAGCAGGGTGCGTTCAAACGGGCGTGCCGGGCGCGGCATCCCCCTGAAGTATGAAGGGAAGCCGGCCGCAGTAGGAGGGGAATGCCGACGCCCGGCTCCCACGGCCGTTGGCGATGGGAGTATAGGGCGCACCATTGAGGGAGATAGCTGGGGCAGGCTACGGCGGTCGCCGTCAGGGCGGCGATCCCCTCTCGTGACCGCACGGCCGCCGGCGCCCCGGAGAAGGAGCCGGCGGTGCTACCATTGGCGCAGAGGTCACTCGTGAGGGAGGTCGGGGTGACGGTCACCTGCCCGCAATGCCAGACTCAGTATCGGTATGAAGCGGCCCGCTTCGGGGCCGCCGAATCCAAGCGCCTCAAGTGTCCGAAGTGCGGCATCGTGTTCGAGGTCAGAAGACCCGGCGGTGACGAGGCGGACGTGACCAACGTCGACGAGCGGCACCGGGCCACGATGGTCGGCGGCACCGTGAGCCTGGACTCCCTCCAGGCCGAGCCCGAGGCTCCGGAGCTGCCGGAGCTGCCACCGCTGGCCGACGACCTGAGACTGTCGCTGGCGGTGATCGCGGGGACGCAGGCCGGAAGCGTCTTTCCCATTGGCAAGCCGCGAATGTATCTCGGCCGAGGTGCCAACATGGACGTTCAGCTTAACGACGCCGAGGTCTCGCGGCGCCATGTCATGCTCGAGGTGCGCGACGAGGAGGCGACGGTAGTGGATCTCGGATCGACCAACGGCATCTTCGTGGCCGGCCGCAGGATTGAACGCGCCACGCTGACCAACCAGGGGGAGTTCTCGCTCGGCTCGACCACCCTCATGTTCATCGTGACCCCGCTCGGGGAATCGTCGTAACGCGAGTTGGTCGGGTTGATGCCAGGATCGACCAGCGAGTGCCGAATCTGCGCGGTGGCGGGTTCAGCTCAGCGTAGGCGCGTGGGCGGAAGTCGGCAGGAATCTTGCTAAACCGCGCAGCGGTGCCGGACTCTCGCTCAGCATCAGGAGCGGAGGTCTGTCCGCAGCGCCCGTGATAGCGCCGATTTCGTAGGAGGTGAGTACATGATCGAGGTTGAGCATCTCAGCAAGACGTATGTCGACGTGCCCGTGGTGGATGACATCTCGTTCTTCGTGCCGGAAGGCCAGGTGCTGGGTTTCCTCGGACCGAACGGTGCCGGCAAGACAACCACCATGCGCATGCTCACGGCGTTCCTGCCGCCGACCGCCGGCAGGGTCGTGGTGGCCGGGATCGACCTCGACATCGACCCCGTGGCTCTCCGCCGCCAGGTGGGCTACCTGCCGGAAAACGTCCCCCTGTACCCGGAGATGCGGGTGGAGGAGTACCTGCGCTTCCGCGCCGATATCGAGGGAATCCCGCGTGCCGAGGTCGGGACCAACACCGAGTACGTTATCGATCGTTGCATGCTTGGCGAGGTGCGGCGCCAAGTCGTCGGGACGTTGTCGAAGGGCTACCGGCAGCGGGTGGGTCTCGCGGGGGCGCTGATCCACCGGCCGCCGGTATTGATCCTCGACGAGCCGACCGTCGGCCTCGATCCCAACCAGATCATCAAGATCCGTGAGCTGATCGCCGAGCTTGGGCGCGAGCACACGGTCATCCTGTCGACCCACATACTGCCCGAGGTCGAGCAGGTGTGCGAGCGGGTGCTGATCATCGATCGGGGTGCGATCGTGGCCGACGGCGCCCCGGACGAGCTACGCAGCCGGCTGGTCGGCAACCCGGTGCTGCGCGTCGAGCTGCGCGGTGCCGACGGCGGCGCGGCCGGGCCACTCGGCGCCCTGCCGGGCGTGCTCGGGGTCGAGCACGACGGCGAGGGCCGCTACCGCGTGGAGCACGACAGCGCTAGCGATCCGCGGGAGGCGATCTTCCGTCTTGCCGTTGACGGTGGCTGGGTGCTTGCCGAGCTCGCCGCGGAGCGCGCATCGCTCGAGGACGTCTTCGTCCGCCTGACGACGCGCGACGAGACGGCCCGCTCCGCGCCGGTCGAAGCTCACGAGGAGGTGTGAGATGCGTAAGGTCACGGCACTGGTGCGGCGCGAGCTGATCGCGTACTTCTCCTCGCCGCTCGCGTACATGGTCCTGACAGCGTTCCTGCTGTTGCAGGGCTACATCTTCTACCTGATCGTCTCTTTCCTCAACGATCCCCGGACCCAGGCGATGACGCCGCTGCGGCTGTTCTTCGGCGGGACGATCTTCTTCTGGCTGTTCCTGCTGTTCGTGGTGCCGGTGATCACGATGCGGCTGATTGCCGAGGAGCGGCGGTCGGGGACCATCGAGCCGCTGCTCACCTCCCCCATCACCGAGGGCCAGGTGATCCTGGGCAAGTTCCTGGCCGCGCTGGCCTTCTACATTGTGCTGTGGCTGCCGACGTTGATCTACATCGTGATCCTGAAGCAGCACACGGCGATCGATCTCGGGCCGGTGGCTGCCGGCTATCTCGGGGTCCTGCTGCTGGGGATCCTGTTCCTGGGCGTCGGGACCTTCGCCTCGACGCTGACCAACAACCAGCTCATTGCCGCGGTCCTGGCCTTCGCGGCGATCGTGCTGCTGTTCTCCGTCGGGCTGCTGCAGCAGCTGCTGGTCTCCTCCTCGGCGCTCAGAGACGTTTTCGGATACATGAACCTGTGGTCCCAAATGGATGACTTCGCACGCGGGATCGTTGATACCCGGCATGTCGTGTACCAGCTGTCGGTGGGCATCATGTTCCTGTTCCTTGCGGTCAAGTCGCTCGAAGTGAAGAAGTGGAGGTGATGAGGTGAGGAAGCAGGCAGTCCGCTACACGGCAACCGGGATCGTCGGCGTCCTCCTGGTGATCGCTCTGGCAGTGATGGTCAACTGGCTCGGCGCCCGCCACTGGCACCGCTTCGACTGGACGGGGTCCCACCTCTACACGCTGTCGCAGAAGTCTCTCAACATCGTCAAGGGCCTCAAGGACGACGTACGGGTCGTGGTTTTCATGACCCCGTCGTCCAAGCTCTACGACCAGGTGCACGAGCTGCTCGGGCGCTACGGGTCGGCCTCCCCCAAGATTCACGTCGAGTACATCGATCCGGACAAGGAGCCGCTCAAGACCCGGCAGCTGGCGCAGCAGTTCAAGATCTCGGTCGCGAACACCGTGGTGTTCGCGGTCGGCGACCGCACCAAGTACGTCACCTCGGACCAGATGGCCGACTACGACTACTCCGGGATGCAGATGGGCGGCGCCCCCAAGCTCAAGGCGTTCAAGGGCGAGGAGCAGTTCACCGCCGCCATCCTGTCGCTGGTATCGCCGCACGTGCCGAAGGTGTACTTCGTCACCGGGCACGGCGAGGCATCGATCGCGGGTGGCACCCAGGGACGTTCGCTGGCCTCCGTCGACCAGGCGATCAAGCGAGAGGACATGCAGGTGGCCGATACCTCGCTGCTGTCGGGCAAGGTGCCCGATGACGCCGACGTCCTCGCCATCATCGGTCCGACCGCGCCGTATGCCGAGAACGAGCTCACAGTTCTCGGCAAGTACCTCGATAGCGGCGGCCGCCTGCTGGTGTGCCTCGACCCATTGATCCAGCGCGACGGCGGCATGACCTCCACGCGTCTCGAGGGCTTCCTCGTCAAGCACGGGGTCCGGGTGGACGACGATCTCGTCGTCGACCCCTCTCGCCGGCTGCCATTCTTCGACCTGTCGGCGGTCTACCTGACGGACTTCACCTCGCACCCGATCACCGACGGTCTGCAGGGGATGGCGGTCCTGTTCCCAGTCACGCGCTCGCTCAAGGCACTCCCCGGCAGTGGGTGGACCTCCACCGAGCTCGTCAAGACCACAGCATCCGGTTGGGGGGAGACCGACCTCAAGCAGCTGCTGGCCGGCAAACCGGTCGCAAAGGACAGCAACGACATCGCAGGGCCGGTGGCGGTCGCGGTGGCTGTCCAGGGCACCTCGACCAAGGCGGCCGACGCCGCCAAGGCGGATGCCAAGAAGGACAACGGCTTCCGCCTCGTGGTCTTCGGAGACTCCGATTTCCTGACCGACGGCCAGGTCTCCAACGCCGGCAACCTGACGCTCGCCCTCAACAGCTTCAACTGGCTCGCCAAGAGGGAGCAGTCGATCGGCATCCCGCCACGGGCGGTCGAGCAGGTGAGCCTGTTCCTGTCGAGCCAGCAGCTGCGGACGATCCTCCTCATTTCTCTCATCGGCATGCCCGGGCTCGCCATCATCATCGGCGTGTTCGTGTGGCGGCGGCGCCGCCACTAGGAGGTTGCGATGCGCAGCGGACGACTTCTCGTTCTGACCCTGGTGGTGGTTGCGGTGGGAGCCTTCATCTTCTTCTACGAGCGGCACCTCCCCACCAGCGAACAGGTCAAGGAACGGTCGGACAAGGTGCTTGCGAGCATCAAGCGGGACGATGTCGTCGGCCTTGACATCACCAACAGCCACGGCAGCTTCCAGCTCGAGAAGCAGGACGACCACTGGCGCCTCGTCAAGCCGATCCAGTTCGCGGCCGACGACACCGCAGTCGGCTCCCTGCTGACCGCGCTCTCCGGCCTCAAGATCGACCGCTCGCTGGCGCCGGGCGAGGTCAAGCCAGCGGAGTACAAGCTCGACAAGCCCGAGATGTCGGTCGTGCTCCGGACCAAGAATGGCGGCAAGACGAAGCTCGACGTGGGAGGCAAGGCGGCTCTTGGCTCCAACCGGGCGGTGAGCCTCGGCGACGGCCGCATCCTGCTCTGTCCCGGGTACTTCACCTCGGATCTCGACAAGCCCCTGGACGGCTGGCGGTCGCACAAGGTCGTCAACCTCTTCGCCGACCAGGTGGCGTCGCTGGAGGTGAAGCGGCCGACCGGACGGGTACAGGCGGTGCGCAAGGGCGAGCACTGGGAGCTCCTGGAGCCCGTCAAGGACCTCGCCGACCGGGACCAGGTGCGGAACGTGATCTCGGATCTCAACGAGCTCAAGGTCCAGGAGTTTCTGGATGCCGGCAGCGACCTCGCCAAGCTCGGCCTCGACCACCCGCGCTACGACGTGACCCTGGTACGGACCGAAGGCAAGGGACCGGTCGAGCTCGATTTCGGCGTCATCAAGGAGGTCGATGGCAAGAGGCGCGTTGCCTGCCGGCGCGACGGCAAGGACCTATTCTGGGTCAGCGACCAGGCCGAGGTGGCGCTGGGCAAGGCGCCCGTCCTGTGGCGGTCGAAGAAGGTCTACCCGTTCGACGCCTGGGATGTCGAGGAGGCATCTTTCACCGACGGCAAGAACCAGGTTGATCTCAAGCGTGATGCCGGCGTCTGGAAGCTTGCCGACGGTAAGGACGCCAACTCGACCGCGGCGCTCGGGCGCCTGTCGAAGCTGTCCGGGCTCGAGGCCGAGGCGTTCGACCTCGTCAAGCCAACGATGGCCGAACGCGGCCGCATCACGCTGACCCTGTCGGCTGGCGGCAGCGCCAAGGATGACAAGGGCGCCAAGGCGCAGAAGGTCACCTACATGTTCTACCCGCCGCTGGCTGCCGGCGGCAGGGCGCTGGTGACGGTTGACGCTCGCCCGATGGTGATGAGCGTTGAGGCGTTCAAGGTCGATCAACTGCTCGGCAACCTCGACGAGCTCGCCACGCCGCCGACGCCGACCCCGGCGGCGACCGCGACGCCAACGTCCAAGAAGTAGCTCGCGAGTGAATGATCCGGGTTAACATGCGGCCATGATGCGGCGCGGCCGGCTGGGCCGGCAGACGGGTGTGGCGTGACCGAAGCGGGTTGGCGGGAGCAGTTCGACGATCTCAAGCGTCGTCGGCCGGAGCTTGCACAGCGCGTTTGTCGCAAGCTCCTGGTCGACATGCATCGGCAGGGTCTACTCGACCTCGATGCACTGGACGACGAGGTCGCGGGGCTTCTGAGGCTGGGTGTCGTCCGGCATGATGACGATCCGAACCGGCCGCTGCGGCAGGTACCGGGAGGCTCCAGCGCAACACTGTATGATCTCGCGCTGCAGCATGCGGAGCGCCACCTCAGCCCGGAGCAGATCTCGGCCGCGATCCGGATCACCGAGAAGCGGCACCTGGCGTACGAGGTCTCACGATTCGCCGAGGACTTCGAGTCGCCACTTGTCGACCTGCGAGCGAAGATCCGTGAGTTCCTCGACTTCGCTCCAGGTGAGGGGGCCGAGCCGCGCGAGGACGTCATTGGAACCCGGGCCTCGCTGGTGCGGCGGCTGTTGACCGATCAGCTCGACTTCATCTCGGTGGCCAAGCAGTTTATCCGCGTTCGCGACTTTGCCGACGTGCTCGACCACACGGTGCCCACGGCCGGCAACCAGGGCCGGCTGGGAGGCAAGGCGGCGGGTCTCATCCTGGCATCCTCGATCCTGAGCCGCGCGCAGCGTGAGGGGCGCTTCTCGGGCCAGTTCTGCGTCCCGAGATCGTTCTTCGTGCCGGCTAACGGAATCCTCGAGTTCATCGAGCACAACGGTCTCGAGGAGCTCATCAACGTCAAGTACCGGCCGCGTGAAGAGGTCCGCGACGAGTACCCGCTGGTGCAGCGTCTGTTCAAGAGCGGCGAGTTCCCGCCGACGTTGCACGACGGTTTGAAGGCCCTGCTCGATGAGGTGCGTGATCGGCCGCTCGTCGTACGGTCCTCGAGCCTGCTCGAGGACCGCATCGGGCACGCCTTCTCCGGCAAGTACAAGAGCCTCTTCATCTCGAACAAGGGCACGAACAAGCAGCGGCTCGAGATGCTGGAGAGCGCAATCGCCGAGATCTATGCCTCGATCTTCGGCCCCGACCCGATCGAGTACCGGCGGGAGAGGGGGCTGCTCGACTTCCAGGAGCTGATGGGGATCCTCATCCAGGAGGTCGTCGGGCCCGAGGTGGCAGGGATCGTTCTGCCGGTATTCGCCGGCGTTGCTTTCTCGCGCTGCGAGATGCGTTGGGCCTCGCGAATCCGGCGCACGGACGGCATGGCGAGGATCGTCGTCGGCCTCGGCACCAGGGCGGTCGACCGCACCGGCGACGACTACCCGGTGCTGGTCGCTCTGGAGCAGCCGACGCTGCGGGCGACACAGCAGCCTGAGGAGGTCTACAGGTACTCCCAGCACACGGTCGACGTCGTCGACCTGCGCGCGGGCCAGTTCGACTCGGTGCCGCTGGTGGACCTGATGGCCCGCGTCGGCCGCCAGCTGCCGATGACCGGCAAGGTGTTCTCCATCTACCGCGACCGCCAGATCCTGCCCCTGATAGGGATCATGGCGCAGTTCGAGCCGGACGAGCTCGTGATTACCTGTGACGGGCTGCTCCGGTCCGGCTTCGCCGCCGAGCTGAAGAAGATGCTCGACATCCTCGAGGGGGGACTGGGCGAACCGGTGGACGTGGAGTTCGCCCACGACGGCAGCGACCTCTACCTCCTCCAGTGCCGGGCGCTGAGTCACAGTCTGGCGGTGCGCCGGGTGGCGGTTCCGGGTGATGTCCCTGACAGTGACACGGTGTTCACCGCCAACCGCTACGTCCAGACCTGCCAGCTCCGGGACCTCGAGTGGATCGTCCTGGTGGATCCGCGGGACTACGAGACCATGCCCTCGGAGGCGGCAATGCGGCGGGTGGCGGACGTGGTGGGGGCGCTCAACAGCGCCCTTCCCGAGCGCCGTTTCATTCTCATGGGGCCCGGCCGCTGGGGAAGCCGCGGCGACATTCGGCTCGGTGTTCCCGTCACCTACGCCGACATCTGCCACACCTCGCTGCTGGTCGAGATCGCACGTCAGCGGGGGTCCTACCTGCCGGACGTCTCCTTCGGCACCCACTTCTTCCAAGATCTCGTCGAGTCGTCGATCTACTACCTGCCACTCTATCCGGATGACCCGGAGGTGGTCTGGAACGAGGCCTTTCTCGACGATGCGGACAACTCGCTCGGGCTGATGCTTCCCCAGTTCGCCGACATGGAGGGGGTGGTGCACCTGATTCACGTGCCCGAGGTGGCGGCCGGCCGTCTCCTTCACGTCGTCATGGACGGCGAAGCGGAGCGGGCGCTGGGATGGGTGAAGTAGGAAGCCCTGCCCACCAAGAAGTGACTAAGTGATTAAGTTGTTAGGTGATTAGGTTCCACCACCCATTCAGGACGCCGGACACGGGGGTTCCCCGACTCATCCATAGCGATTCGCGCAGCGAATCGCTGGCGGCGTTACCATGGCGCGGATGAACACGAAGCAAGAGAAGCCCGCGAGAGCGAAAACGGATGTCCCGTGGTGGGCGCCGCAGCCCGGTGCCGCAAGTCCCCACTCGCGCTGGTTGTCGGCGCTGCTGCTCGCGGTGCTCCTGGCAGTGGTGCTGGCCAGCCGAATGGCGGCGCTTCCCGCCTCCATCTGGCACCAAGACGAGGCGGAGTTCGCGTCGTCGGTCATCAGCTTCGACATCGAGTGGGGGCGTCCGCACCCGCCGTGGTTCCCGCTGTGGATCCTGATCGGCAAGGGAGTGCACGCGTGCGGAGTGCCGGCCGCCCGCTCGCTACAGCTGGCGAGCCTGGTTCTGTCCACGGCGACGGTGGTTCCGCTGATCATGCTGTGGGGACTGTGGCTGCGCAGGGAGCTGGCGGTGGCGGCGGCGTTGCTGTTCCTGTTCCTGCCTGGGGTGTGGGTGCTCTCGGGGCGAGCGTTCTCGGACACACCCGCGGTGGCGGTCCTCATCGCGGCGATCGCATGCTGGCTGGATTCGCGAGCGGGCCGCGGCAAGATCGCCGCCGGCTCCCTGCTGGCTGGTCTGACCGTGCTCCTGAGGCCCCAACATGCGGTGCTGCTGGCGGGCCCTCTGATCGTGGCCTGGCGTCGCGGTGCCGACCGCACGGCCCTCCTCGGGCCGGCGACGCTGTGTGGGGCTGCCGGAGTCGCCGGCCTGCTAGTGGCGGCGAAGGGTCCGGGCCTCCTGCTGCAGTCCGTTCACCTGCAGTCCATCTACCAGGGTGCTGTGATGGCGAGGGCGGCGGGCTCCTTTGCCGCCTCGGGCCTGGCGCGCACGCTTGTCTACCCGCTGGCGGCTCTTGCATGGCTGATCGCCGCCGCCGTCGGCGCCCACGTGCTGGCCCGCCACAAGGATGCCGGCGCCTGGGCTCTCCTCGCCGGAACCGTGGCGCCGAGCCTCCTCATGCTGGCGATGTTCCTGGACCCCGTGGAGCCCAGGTACTGGCTACCGTTCCTCGCTCTCTCGAGTGGCCTGGTGGTCATCGGCCTGGCGAACGTTTCCAGGCGGGCGGCTGTGCCGTTGGTTGCACTCGCGATCACCACCTCGGCGTGGGTCGTGGTGCCGCAGCTCGGCCGTTTCCGGCACGAGGTCTCGCCGCCGCTCCGGGCGCTCGCTGCAGCCGACGGCCTGGCCGCCGGCGAGGGTGGCGTGGTTGTGGGAGACCTCGACCTGAGGCCGTTCGGCGAGTACCTCCGATTGTCTGGCCAACTGCGTTCACGAGTCCTGTACGACATCGAGCTGGGCCGCAGGACGGGGGTTCCGCCACCGTGGCAGACCGTGGCTGCGTACACCGATGACAATGGCAGCTTCGTTCAGTCCGGCGAAACGACGCAGCACTTCACCTGCGGCGTGCCGCTGCTCGAGCGCCTGGTGCCCGGTCCCTACCTGACCTCGACGGTGGTCGACAACGCCAGGGTGCGACCCAGGCGGTAAAGCCCGGCTTGCTGCAAGCTCCAAATCCCGAGCTGCCGCCCCGCTCGCCGGTCCGGCGTTGTCCGACGTCAGGCTCGGCTCCGTGCGTCGCTGCCGTGCCGTCGGCCAGCGTTTGCTGGCAGGTTGCGGCTGCCAATCGGAGAAGCTCTGCGGGGCGGCACCGCCGCCCCGCAGAGCTCTTCGGTACCGCGAGGAGGCGCCCTTCAGTGCTGTGTGGGACGGTCTCCAGACAGGCCCTGGTCTGTCACGCCCTGTATCTGCTGGGGGTTGAGGTGGGCCCAGTCGAGCCCGCGCTCCGCCGGCTGACCGTGGAGCTCCGGGTGCAGGTAGGTGCCCTGTTCTGCCACAGGCTTCTCCTCCTCTACCGGGATACGATGGGCCTCCGCGTACGCATCGTGGCGGACGCCGGTCACCTGCCAGGAAACCTCCATTCCCGGCGATCCGCCGGCTATCCTGAACCGGTTACCGGCGATCTTGTCGGCGATGTAGAGGTTGGGACCGGGTGCTCCGATTGCGGTGAGCTGGTAACGGAAGTCGCGGTTGAGCGCCTCGAAGTACCCTGGAAGATCGACCCAGGCGGTACCCTGGTCATCCAGCACTACCACGCCGTCGTACACGTTCTTCATGTCCGGCGACTCGACGAAAGAGTGCGACAGGTACTTGTGCGCGGGGTCGAGAGGGTGGTCGATCTTGAAGGAGCCGGCGGATTTCGAAAGCGTGCCGGTAACGTGGACGTTCCCGACGAAGTACCCGGCGTATCCGGACGACGAGCTGCTTGTACCGTACACGCCGTAGTTGACACCGCTGGTGCCAGTCGCAAAGCCGAAGACCCCCGACCCAGACGTTGCGGTCCCGTACACGCCCCAGCCGGTGCCGTTCTGGCTTCCCCACACACCGATGCCACTACCGAGGGTTCCCATGTTGGCTCCTCGAACGGCTGCCGAATATCCTCCCGGGGACGTGGATGTGACGACCGCGTCTACCGCCTTGGCGTAGGACGCGGTGCTGGCCGTTGCTGCGTAGACGCCGGTGCCGGTGATGCTGTGGCCGCTGAGCCCGTAGCCGCTGCTGCTGGAGCCGTAGACGCCCGTCCCGCTGGCCGCCGCGCCCCAGATCGCAGTCTCGGATCCCGTTGTAGCCGTGATCCCGCGGCCGCTGCCAGTGTTCATGAGATCGAAGAGGGGTGTGGAGCCGGACGTCGAGCCTGACCCCGAGTACGGCAGGGTGAGGCCTCCTCCAGCAGGGTCCTGCCAGGCAACGTCGGTTCCCGTGGAGGTCAGCACCTGTCCGGCGCTGGAACCGAGGGCCGAGAGGCGGTTCGGGACGATGGTGCCGAGGTGAATGTCGCCACCAGTAATCGTCCCGTCGTAGATTTCAGAGCTGGTCACGCTGCCGGCCATCAGGTCGATCGTTGCGATGCTCCCATTGGCGATCTCGCGGCTGGTGACAGTTTCGGCCGCTATTTTTCCGGAAGTGACACCGTCGCTGGCGATGGAGAGGGTGACGTCGCCGGAGGTGCCGCCGCCGGAGAGACCCGAGCCGGCGTTGACGGCCGTGATGTCGCCGCTGCCGCCGCTCGAGTTGGAGGCGAGCAGGCTGTCGGCGTAGCTCATCTCGAACACCGACGAGTCGTTTGAGCGGTTGCCGATTCCGGTGCCGAAGGCGACCACGCGGCCGGACCCGGACACGACCTCGACCCGCAGGCGCACGTTCTGCACTCCCGGAGCGGCGATCAGCTCGGTCAGGTTGACCTGCTTTGGCTCGTTTGCGTCCAGACTGAAGTCCCGGGACCCGAGGTTGGAGCCGTCTGCGTCGCGGGCGGTCACTCGCACCAGGCAGGAGGCGCCGGCAACTTCGACGAAGCCGAAGTTGTAGCGGAGCTCGGAGTTGTCCAAGGGCGTGGTCTGATAGACGCCGAGGAGGTCGGTGCTCTCGCCGCGCGCGATGGCGAACTCGACCGGAACGCCGGACATGAACTGGCCTACGGAATCGCCCTCGGCCATGCCGGCCGGGGTAGAGGCGATGCGGCTGTTGACGATCACTCGATCGCTCGCGGTGATGCGCATCGCCCCGAACTTCGACGCAAAGCCGAAAAGGGTCTCGGTGGCGTTGTCGTACTTGACCGTATCACCGGGCTGGATGGTGACTGAGTAGGTGCCAGCCGGAGTGAGATTGGAACGGTCGCGCTCGTAGAAGGCGATCTGAACATCCACCGAGCCGTCGTTGGGGTTGTAGATCCAGAGAGTGGTCGCCCAGTGGGACTCGGCTCTTCCCGTGCCCCGCCCTACCGAGGGGAGAACTACGTCGGTGCCTGCGAACGAGGCAAGCGCCGGCGTGGCGGCCGCTGTCAAGATGAGAGCGATGGCCAGAAAGGTGAAAGGTCGAAGATTACGGCACATGACATCCTCCTTGTTCCTCTTGGCGCCGGTTGGCGGCGCTGCATCTGTTGTCCTGATGAACCTCGGTCAAGGATGACGCGTGCCATTGCCAGCCGCCATCGCACGATTTGGTGAGGTTTGCGAGCGGGGTGTCGCCGGTTCAGCGCAGGCCGTTACGGAGGGCCAAGGTCACCGCCTCGACCACGCTGTGGACCTGGAGCTTGCTGTAGACCGACCTGATGTGGGTTCGCACGGTTTCGATGGAGATGCCGAGGCGGGCGGCGACCTGCTTGTACGGAAGACCGTCGACCAGGCAGTCAAGCACCTCGCGCTCGCGAGCTGTCAGGCCGGCGTCCACACGTGGGCCGTGGGATGGCGTAGGTTCATTGCCGTCGCGGACCATTCCGAGCAGTGTGCGAGCGACTCCGGCGGACAGGGGGGGGCCCCCTGCCATGATGTACCTGAGCTGGTGGAGGAGCTCCTCGGCGGGGGTTCCCTTGGTGAGGTAGCCGTCGGCGCCCGCACAGATGGAGCGGAGAATGGTGGCCGGGTCCTCGAACACAGTAATCACCACCACCCTGACGTGCGGGACACGCAGCTTGAACTCGCGCGTGGCATCGATCCCGTTCATGCCGGGCAGCTCGATATCCATGAGAACCAGGTCCCAGGCCGAGTCGGCGGCCGACAGCGCAGACTCGGCGTCGGGGAACGTCCCCGCGCGCTCGAAGCCCGGCGACAGCTCGATCAGAGCCCCCAGGCTCTCGCGGAAGCGTGGATCGTCCTCGATGACTGTGACTCGAGTTATCGGCATCTTCCTCGGCTCACTCTACAAGCTCGGTTGGCGACGCAGCTTGGTCCATCACATCTTCATGTGATGCGACGAAGCGTCCGCAGCCCAGCGACCTCTTGGGCCGACCACGGATCGAAGACCAGCGTGACGATGGTTCCGACTCCGGGCGACGAGTCGACGTCCAGATTACCGCCGATCGCACGGGCCCGCCGCCACATGTTGCGAAGCCCGAGCCCCACTCCGCTGTCCTGGTAATCGGCGGGCTGAAACCCGACGCCGTCATCGGCGACTGAGAACCGCCACAGCTGTCCATCGGACGGAACGACGGTGAGTTGGACCTTGCTCGCGTGGGCGTGGCGGGCAGCGTTATGGAGAGCCTCGAGGCCGATAAGCAGGAGGTTGCGACGCACCAGGAGCGGGAGACCCCCTCGGGGCCAGGTCTCCGGCATCACGACCTCGAGTCCGTCTTCCGTCCCGCTCAGGAGCTTCGCGCCGTGGTCGGCCAGCTGGGCCATCGTGTCGCGGAGGTCGGCGTTCGGGCCGCGCAACGACCAGACGATTGCGCGCAGGGTAAAGCTCAGCCTCGCGCTGACGTCGGCGATGTCGTGGGCAAGTCGGGTGCGTCGCTCCGGTGGAACAGCTCCACTGCCGCTCAACGTGGCGAGAATGCCGATGCTGGCGAGGCCTGACCCCACTTGGTCGTGGAGGTCCCGGGCGATCCTCTCGCGTTCCCGTTCGACGCGGGCCCGGGAAGCCATCTGTACCCGATGGGCGAGGTATGGAGCACCAGCGATGGCCGCGGCCAGCATGAGCAGCGCCCACCAGGTCCGGTACCAGGGCGGCCTGACCCGGAAGGTCAAGCTTGTGGGCCGGGCGCCCCAGCGGTCGCCTCCTACGGATGCCTGGACCTCGAGCACGTGCCGTCCTGAGGACAGACTGCTCAGAGAGAGGCGAGAGCTCACCGTTGCCGTGGACCACCTCCCGTGGTCAATGCGGCTTCGGAAGCGGACTTGGGAAGGGTCGCGGAACGACAGCGGAGCGAATCTCAGCTCGAGGTGCCGTGCATCCCAGTCGAGGACGAGCGGAGAGGGCCCCTTCCACAGCTCGCCGTTGCGCAGTGTCTCCGCAATGACAGGTGACTGCGGCTCGGCCGGACGTGACCTTGCCGTCGGTGGAACGCGGACCAGGCCTTCGTCGGTGGTGACCCACAGTGTGCCGTCCGCGAGCTCGAGGACCTGACCGCCGCTGCGACCAGGCAACCCCTGCCAGGAACCGAGAGTCTCCGCAACCCGCCATTCGTCGGTGCAGCTCGGACAAGCCACAATCCGTTGCAGAATGCCCTTGCCTGCAACCCAGACACCACCGCGCGCAGAGGGGGTCAGCGAGAACACGACCCGACTCGGGAATTCCGCGACGCCTGCCGGCGGCTCGGCTCGGCCGCGGCCGAGTCGCAGGACGCCGAAGTCCTGGCCTGCCAGCCAGACCTCGGTTCCGACCTGTGCAAGATCGAGTGCCTGAATGATGTTCGGCTGCTCCCAGCAGGTGCGGTCGGCAGGAGAACCGGCGACGGCCGCTGCCACAGGTTGCCGGCAGATTCCATGTCCGGCAACCCAGATGAGCTCGCCTTGCGCAGTCTCGAGCACGGCGTCCACAGGTCGGCGACCCTTCTCGCCAGAGGGTACGTTTACCGCCACCGGTGCGCCGTTCCTCACCAGCAGGAGTCCTGAGTCGGTAGCCAACCATAGCCCCGTTCCTCCACTCCTGCAGCCGCGGACTGACGCCGGCCAGGGGAGAACACGCCGGGCCTTTCCTTCGGACCAGCGGTAGAGCCCGCTCCGGCTGCCAAACCAGACGGCTCCGGAGTTGTCCCTGCAAAGCCGGCTCTTCGAGAGGGTCGGCTCGATCGTTGCTCGCCAGGTACCGGCGGCAGAGGTGACCCGACCCAGTCCCTGCCACGTGGAGACCAGGACCCCGGATTGGGATCGGGCGACGAAGCGGGTGTGGGCGGACGGGAGGCCCTCGAGGTCGGTCCAGATGGCGGTGTCCGGTTCGGGGAACTGGAGCAGCCCGGAGAAGGTCCCCATCCAGAGTGACCCCTCGCGATCTACAAGCAGCGGGCCACCGCTCGGGATGCCCTCCGCGAGCCCCATGATCTCGGATGCGCCACTGGGGTCGATGCGTGCCAGGAACCGATCAAAGGCTGCCCAGACCGCTTGCCCACGAACCACCAGCGCGATCCCTCTTGCCGGGAGGTTCAACGCCTCGTGGAACCGATCGGCCGCAAGATCTGCAACAAGCACCTTGCCGGTCCCCTCAAGCAAGACGAGGCTGCCGTTTGGGCTGGCCACGGCATCAACGGCACCGCCGATGGGCAGGAGCCTGACGAGCTTTCCTGAACGGTCGATCAGCCGTACATCGGTGGCCGTCAGCAGGGCAACCGAATTCCCCAGGGCGCGAACGTACCTGGGGGCATGCTGTCCAGTCACCTCGGCCAGGGGTTGTTGCCAAGATTGCGCCCGAATCCACAGATGATGGCTGCGAATCACCCAAAGCCGTCCACTCGAGTCGTAGGTGGCTCCAGAGACTCCTGTCAGGGGCACACCGCCGGGCCCCCGAACCGGCTCAGCACCGCCATCCGTCGTCCGGTAGAGGTCTCCGCGCAAGGTCATGGCGAGGACGCCGGTGTCCGGACACGGCACCACATGCTCCACCTCACCGCTGATGATCCCGGGCGCCCAGGTTGAAAACTCCTGGCCGTCGAAGCGAACGAGCCCTCCGGCTGTCCCGATCCACAGAAAGCCGGCGTGATCCTGCGCCAGCGCTTCAACGGTGCTTACGGTGAGCCCTGAGGTCTCGTCGAAACGACGGATGAAGCGGTGCGCGGCATCGACGCCGGTCGTCAACGTGAGCACCGCCAGGAGGGTGACCCCGATTCCCAAGGCGCCCGCGGTACGGTACCTGCGCGGGCAGGGGAGGCCGTTCCCAAAGAAGCTCATATGAGCAAGTGTACCGTGGCGCCTACCAAGGAAAGGCGCCCGCGCGGCCTCCAGGCCGCGCGGATCGGATACCTTCGCCGGACGGGAGGGTCAGACCCAGCCGCGCAAGCGGCAGGCGGTCGCCACCCGCTGGATGGCAATCATGTATGCGGCGTCGCGCATGTACTCACCGGTCTCGTCGGCGAGGTCAGCGACTGCGTGGAAGGCCCGCGTCATCTTCTGGTCGAGGCGCTCCAGCACCTCGTCCTTGGGCCAGTAGAAGTTCATGTTCGACTGCACCTGCTCGAAGTAGGAGCAGGTGACGCCACCCGCGTTGCACAGGAAGTCGGGGATGAGGAAGATCCCGCGTTCCTTGATGACGGCGTCGGCCTCCGGCGTGGTCGGTCCGTTCGCGCCTTCGGCGATGAGCTTCACCCGGCGATGCATCTGAGCCACGTTGTCGCCGGTGATCTGATTCTCGAGTGCCGCCGGGATGAGGATCTCCGCTTCCTGCGCGAGCCAGGCGTCCGCCGGTAGGATGTCATACCTGGCGGCGCGCGCCTCGTTCTTGTCGATGGTGCCGAAGCGGTCGGTAATCGAAAGCAGGAACTCGATGTCGATCCCTTCAGGCTTGACGAAGGTGTAGGCGGCGTGGTCGTCGTTGTCCCAGCAGGCGACCGCGACCACGGCGCCGCCGAGCTCGATCAGCTTCTTGGCGGCGTACTGGGCGACATTGCCGAAACCCTGGATCGACGCTCGCACACCCTCAACCGGGATGCGGAGACGGGTGAGCGCTTCACGGACGGTGTAGATGACGCCGAAGCCGGTGGCCTCGGTGCGGCCGAGGGAGCCGCCGACCTCGACCGGCTTGCCGGTGATGACGCCCGGTTGATGGCCGCCGGTGATCTTCTCGTACTCGTCCATCATCCACACCATGTGCTGGGGGTTGGTCATGACGTCCGGGGCCGGTACGTCTTGAATCGGTCCGACGTTGCGTACGACCTGCCGGATCCAGCCGCGGCACAGCGTCTCCTGCTCACGCGGGGAGAGGTTGTGAGGGTCGCAGATCACGCCGCCCTTTCCGCCGCCGAGCGGGATGTCGACGACGGCGCATTTCCAGGTCATCCACATGGACAGCGCACGCACGGTGTCGACGGTTTCCTGCGGGTGGAAGCGGATGCCGCCCTTGGCCGGGCCTCGAGCGTCATTGTGCTGAACGCGGTAGCCCTTGAAGACACGGACGGTGCCGTCGTCCATGCGCACCGGCACCAGGAAGTGGTACTCGCGCAACGGCCAGCGGAGGAGCTCGTTGGTCCCCTCGTCCAGCTGCAGCTTCTCAGCCACCGCGTCAAACTGCTGTTGGGCCATCTCGAATGCGTTGAACTGCTTGACCATCACCGCCTCCTCCCTCAGCCGGGCCTTATACGCTCAAGGCGCCACAAGGTCAAGCTTAGCCCGGATCATTCACTCGTGATCTGCTGCGAACGGCGCCACGCCGGCAGTCGCCGATGAGGAAAGGCCGGTCGTTGTCGATGCTGACGGAACCGGGGCCGTTGGTGGTCCGGCCTCCTCTTTGCCGGGGGCGGCCGAGCGCGCTACGCTGGGGCTCCTTAGCGGAGGCTCCCCCGGGGCCGGGAGCCGGGCCGCCCGTCGGCGGGCGGTACGGAGGGCTCATGGCGGTCGCGAGACATCTCGGTCGGGCGGCGGCGGCCGTCGTATTGACGGCGGCGGTTGCGGCGTGGGCCCAGGACCCGCCGCGTCGCGTGGTGAGCTTCGCGCCGTCGCTGACCGAGACCGTGGTCGAGCTCGGCTGCGGGGATCGCCTGGTCGGAGTCGGCGACTACGCGACCTGGCCGCCCGAGGTCGTCCGCCTGCCGCGCGTCGGCGGGTTGTACAACCCCAACCTCGAGAAGCTGCTGGCCCTGCGCCCGGACCTGGTGCTGGTGCCGTCGCCGATGGCAAGGGTGGAGGCTGCCTGTGCGAACCAGGGGATCCGCGTGGAACGAGTCCGGACCGAGACCGTTGCCGACGTGGAGGCGGCGATGCGAAGGGTCGCTTCCTTGCTCGGCAGGTCGGCCGAGGGCGGGCGTCTGGCGGCCGGGCTTCACCATCAGCTGGAGGGCGTGCGGGGCAGGACAAAGGGCCGCGACCGTCCGCGTGTGCTCCTCGTGCTCGACCGGCCGGCGAGCGGTCGCCTGCGGGAAGTGGTGACGGCGGGCCCGAGGACGTTCCTGGACGAGCTGCTGCAGCTGGCCGGAGGTCGGAACCTGTTTCACGATGCGCCCCGGCGATACTTCACCCCGTCGCTCGAGACGGTGGTCGAGCGCCGGCCGCAGCTGATCCTCGAGCTGCGGCCGGGGGCGGGCGACGCCGCTTCCTTGGAGCGGCGGGCGCGCAACGAGTGGGCGGAGGTCTTCGGCAGTGGCAAGGCGCCGCCGGTCCGGGTCCTGACCGAGTCCTACCTGGTGGTCCCGGGCCCACGTCTCGGGCGTGCGGCCCAGCTTCTGGAAACGGTGCTCCATTCGCACTCGGAGGCGCAGTGAGCCTCGAGGCGCGGGGGCTGACGTTCGCCTATGCCGAGGACGCCGCACCGGCCGTATCAGGTGTCGATCTCGAGCTCGAGACCGGCGAGCTGATCGCGGTCGTCGGACCGAACGGGTCGGGCAAGTCGACGTTGCTCGCACTGCTGGCAGGATGGCGGAGGCCGCAGGTGGGTGAAGTGCTGCTCGACGGCCGGCCGCTTGGAAGTCTGTCCCACCGCGAGCGGGCGCTACAGGTTGCCTACCTGCCGCAGAGCGTGGTGCCGCTTTACGACCTCACGGTTGGCGAGGTGGTGGCCAGCGGCCGCCATCCGCACCGGGGGCCGTGGGGGCTCGGCAACGGCGGCGACCGGGCCGCCATCGCCGGGGCGCTGGCGGCGACAGCGACGACCCAGCTGGCGGCGCGCGACTTTGGCTCCCTGTCGGGGGGCGAACAGCAGCGCGTGCTGGTGGCGTCTGTATTCGCCCAGCAGCCGCGCTGGCTGCTGCTCGACGAGCCGACTGCGTCGCTCGACGTCCACCATCGGGTGGCGGTGCTCGACGTCCTGCGCTCGGCAGTGGGACGCGGTAGCGGGGTCATTCTCGTGACCCACGATCTCAACCTGGCGGCGCTGTTCGCCGACCGCGTGGTCCTGCTCGTCGAGGGCCGCCGCCATGCGGTGGGGACACCGACCGAGGTACTCGTGCAGCCCGTCCTCGAAGCGGCCTACGGGCCGGAGCTCATCGTCGTCGAGCACCCGGAGGTGGCACGCCCGGTAGTACTGCCGCGCTCGGGGCTCTCCAGATGAGCCGCCGGCGACGGGCCGTGGTGCTGGGCCTGGTTGCGGCGGCCGTCGTGGTCGTGGTCGTGGCGCCGCTGGTGGGAACCGTGCCGCTGAGGCCCGGTCTGGTCATCGAGGCGATCGTCCACCCCGCGGCCGCCGATCCACTGGCGGTCCAGATCGTGAGCCTGCGCCTGCCGCGAGTGGTGCTCGGCCTGCTGGTCGGAGCGTTTCTGGCGGTGGCTGGCGCTTCGTTCCAGACCCTGCTCGGCAACCCGCTGGCGACGCCGTACACGGTCGGGGTCGCGGCGGCGGGCTCTTTCGGCGCCTTCCTGGCCCTGGCCTGGCCGCTCATCGGCCGCCTCGGACCGCTCGGGGCGGTTCCCGCGCAGGCGGTGGTCTGGTCGGCGTTCGAGCTCCTTCTGCTGGCGTTCCTGGCGCGCCGGGCGCGCTGGGGCGGCACCGCCCTGATCCTGGCCGGCGTCACGTTCAACTTCCTGTTTGCCGCCGGCACGCTGCTGGTGCGTCTCCTCGCGGACCCGTTCCGGTTGCAGGCGATGGACCGTTGGCTGATGGGAGGGCTCGACATCGTCGGCTGGAGGGCGCCGGTGACGGTGGCGGTGATGGGGTTGCCGGCGCTGGTCGTTCTTCTCGCAGTCGCACCGGCTCTCGACCAGCTCGCCTTCGGCGATGCCGTGGCACATGGACGGGGAGTCCCGGTGGCGAGGCTGCGCGGTCTGGTGCTGGCGGCGGGAGCGTGGCTGACCGCCGCGTGCGTCGCGCAGGCCGGCCCGATCGCGTTCGTCGGTCTGTTGGTGCCGCACGGGGTACGCCTCCTGATCGGCAGCAGCCACCGCCGCGTACTGCCGGCGAGCGTGGTCGCCGGCGCCGCCTTCCTGGTCGCGGCGGATGCCCTCGCCCGCACTGTGCCGCTGTTGGGGCGCGGCGCCGAGCTGCCGGTGGGCGTCATCACGGCCCTCGTCGGCGGCCCCGTGTTCCTGCTCTTGCTCGCCCGGCGCAGCAGCGCCAACCGCTCTTCCATCGGCGGCTGACCCTGATCCTGCCGATATCCGCAACGGCAGATCCGCGGCCTGCGGCCGCACCCCTCGGGGACCGTCAGTCCGTCCTCGAGGCAAGCCTCGGTCCGTTCTACCGTCGCCGAGGGGCCGCTCCGCTCGGATCTGCCTCCCGGGTTCTCCGAGAGGTTGTGAGCCCCCCTTCCTATCGATAGGGGAGGGATCGAGCAGGAGCGCCCTCTCGCACCCCGCCGGTGCGCTTGCTTCGTCGTCGCGACCACGAGGTCAGCGACTCCTCGCTCGCTGGCGGCGAGGCGCGAGGCGAACGCCCTGCGCGATCCCGTCTGGACGGGTGTTGCGCGATCGCATGTCCCGTGCGGGCGTTGCCCGCAGCCCGCTGCGCGGACCGGCGGGGCGGGAACGGAGCGGCGCGTCGGCTCACGGCTGCACCTGCCGAGGACGCCAGGGGAACCGTGCTCGGAGGCTTACCCTCGTGAAACCTCGGGCCAAGCCACCTGCGCTCGGTCCCCCAGCCGCCCGCGGCGGGATGACCGCTCGCCTCCTTCCGCTCCGCCCTCGCCCCGCCGCGGGACCGTTCCTGGGGAGAGATCAGGGCAACGTCCTGGCTCTTGCTTGTTGGAGGTTCCACTGAAGAGCTCTACAGCTGCAGAGCGGCGATTGAATCGCGAGGGCGTTATAGACCCCAAGAGAAGAAGAAAGAGAGAATTCTCGAGGCCGGGCTAGCCACGCGCGATCATAGCGAGACCGGCGAGACGTGAAGAGCACGGCTGTGGCCGTCGTTTCGCCGATCCCTGCCACGGCAGATGCGCGGCTTGCGGCCGCACCCCTCGATCAGGGCGCCGTCATGCAGGTTCTGGAGCGTGACGAAGTCGACGCCGTTCGCCTGCCAGGCCCGCCCCAGCGGCACGCCGTGGTCGGTGATGATCCGAGGCTCACCGTCGAGCGTCTCCCCCGGCACGGCGTGGATGATCCACCCGGCCAGCCCCTCGCCCCAGGGCGGGTGGCCCTCGACGTAGGTCACGGGCCCATCGGGTGAGATGCCGCGCGCCCGGAACGCCGCGGCGCGCTCGGCCATCACAACGCGCTCGACGCTCAGGCTGCCGAAGATCCGCTCGCGAACGATCGACAGGTTGTCAGAGGACAAGGTCTCGGCGGCCCAGCGGAAGCCGGCTGCCTGCGACCGTGACGCCTCCGCGCTGCGCGGAGTGTGGCCTACGAGCCACGGGTCGCCGGCAGCTGCATATGACATGTGCAACGGGGCATTGACGAACTGGCTCATCCATCAGCTCACAGTGGCCAGAAACGGTTCTCCTTTTCTGAGCCTCCAGGCAGCGACAGTCCTCGATGGGCAGACCGCCACGCCATTCCAGGAGACCATGCTGCTCATCCAATCGGGCATCCAGGGTTTGTGCTGAGCGATAAGGGTACCTCCCGGGGCGCTTCAGTCAGGGTAAAGCCAGAGGATCAAACCTAAGGCGGTGGTTGCAAGAACCAGAAGCAAGAGGAGAGCACTGACACCGCAGTAGAACGCGTGTTCAGCGCGAAGAACACTCCCTGACCGTGCTCTGAGAAAGAAGCGCCAACCAGCCCAGATGGTGAAGGCGGCAAGACCAAGCTGAATCGGGATGAAAGTCGCAATGGCGATAGTGTCCGGTTTCACGGCAAAGTGCTTTAACACAGCGGCATCAATGATGTCATGGGCAGCTAACATCACGGACGATCGCGGGAAGAAGATGGCGTTTACGGCGACGACGCACAGAAACAGGATCCTGTCTCTCATGAGCCTGACTTGCTGCAGCAGTCGTAGCACAACAACAGATCGTCGGCTAGCCGGCCGAATGTTTGCTTGGAATGCCAGAACACCCACCAAGAGCTAACGCTGACTCCCCAGGTGACCGTCGAGCCGACGCTTTCTAGCGCTTTCCCGTTGGGGAATTGAACACTCATGTCATCGGTGGCATACGCGGGAATGATCAGCCGGCGAAACTTGGGCGTGCCAGTGTCGCAGTGACCGCGGAAGCTGATGAGGTTGAAGTTCTCCGGATGGGTGGGATGGGCGGTTTCCTCCTCGTTTTCGAAGTGGTGCCCGAAGAACGCTGCGGATCCACCGATGTAGTGATAATAGATGGAATGCACGCACTTTTCCTGACCACTAGGGTCGAAGTAGTTGCTGGGGTCATTGCCAACGTAGACGTAGAGGTAGGCGCCAGCGCTCGACCGCTGTGGGTCCTCGCTCGCAAACCTCCCAATTCCCGGTTGGTAGTACCTCGCCCGGTAGTACCCGAGGCCCGCCTCCCCAAACTCCCTCGCGGTGTACCCGAAGTCGTTGACGATGCTGCCGGTTTGGCTCCTGATCTCGCCCCAGGCGTCGTAGAGGTAGGCGTCCTGCACGGCGCCGGACGTGTCCGTGAGCAGGTATACGGAGCCCAGGCCGTCCACGCTGTCGTACGAGGGGACCCCTCCCTGGACGCTTGCCAGCGGCTCGTCGATGCCGGGGCCGAAGAGGTAGTCAACCGTGGTCAAGGCGCCCGCGGCCTGCACGAGGTTGAGGCCGTCGTAGAGGTAGGTCGTGGTGGAGCCGCTCACGCTCTTGCCGGTGCGCCGGCCCTGGTAGTCGTACGCGTAGCTCGCGGTCGCGCTGCTGAGCCCCTGGCTCGGGATGGTCATGGCGAAGCTCGTGCGCTGGCCGAGGAGCGTCGGCTGGCCGGTCGCGGGGTCGATGTCGTACCCGTAGGCGAAGCTCGCAAGCGTGCCGGCCGCTCCTCCATCGGCGGCTGACCCGAGTTCACTCGGTATACTGCGCCTGTGGTGGGAGAGCTTCGCATTGTCCACATGCTCGAGAAGAACCGGCTGACGACCGGCTCGGTGGTCCAGATGATGGAGGCAGCTCGCGGGCTGGCCTCGCGGGGGCACCGGGTGACGGTGGTCAGTCGTGCCGGCGGCGACCTCGAGGCCGCCTGCGCCGATGCCGGCGTCCGGATGCTGACCCTGCCGCTCAGAAGCGAGTTCGACGTGGCCTCGGCGTGGGCGTTGCGGCGGCTGCTGCGGTCGGAGGCGGTGGACGTGATCCACGTCCACAAGGGCGGCCCCCACGCCGTGGCGCTGCTGGCAGCAATTGGGCTCGGGCCGCTGCCGGCGCTGGTGGTCAACCGCGGCGTGTCGTTTCCCCTCGATCTGTTCAACAAGTGGAAGTATCGGCACCCGCGGGTGGGGGCGGTGGTGTGCGTGGCCGAGGCAATCCGCGAGGTGGTGATCCAAACCGGCGGCGTGCGGCCCGAGCGGGTCCACACGATCCACGCCGGGACCGACACCGAGCGGTTTGATCCCGTCCGAGTTGATCGCCGGCGGGTGCGCGCCGAGCTCGGCCTGACGGCCGATGACCTGCTTGTCAGCCAGGTCTCGGTCCGCGACTGGAAGGGGTGGCGCGAGCTCATGGCGGCGTTCGCCCGGGTGGCGCCGGCTCATCCCCGAGCGCGCCTGCTGCTCGTCGGCTGTGAGCCGGATGACGAGCGCGAGAAGGTCATCGCCGCGGCCCGCGAGCTCGCGATCGGCAATCGGCTGCTGACGCTGCCGTACCGTACCGACATGCCCGAGGTGCTGGGGGCGTGCGATATCGTGACCGACGCCTCATGGGCCGGCACCGGGATTACCGGTACCGTGCGCGAGGCGATGGCGATGGAACGCGCCGTCGTCGCCACCGACTGTGCCGGCAACCGGGAGCTGGTTATCGATGGAGAGGTGGGCCTGCTGGTGCCGCGGAAGGACGTTGGCGCCCTGGCGGGCGCGCTCGGCCGGCTGCTGGGCAACGCCGAACTGGTCCGACGCCTCGGCGAGGCTGCCCGGCGGCGCGTGGTCTCCGCGTTCTCCACCCGGGTCCGCCTCGACCGTCTGGAGGCGCTGTACTCGCGGTTGGTTGCTGCCTCCTGTTGACAGGAGGTATCTCGTGGATCGGTACGGCGCCGCCGGCCCGGCCGTGCCAGAGTAGGTTGAAACGGCCATGCCAGATGGAGGCGCCGTTTAGCCCGATACGCATGAATCGTCCGCACGTACGGCACGCCGGCCGTCGATCGGGAGTAGCATTCTCCTGGGCTTTCGGTGAGCGCGGACGACCACGGACGCGTCCGAGGACGCGACAGGAGGCACCATGTTCCGGATCCGCCGCATCTACGACGACATCCTGCCCGCCGACCGGGCGGCGATTACCGCGGCGCAGGAGATCCTGACGACACAGTTCCCCGGCCTCGACCGGCGCGACATCCACGGTCTGCCCGACAAGCTGCGGCGCCCGGCCGTCCACGGTTTTCGCGCCATCATGCTGGTGGTGGAGTCCGCGCGCGGCAAGGTCCGTGCCTTTGCCATGCTCTACCACGAGCCCGATCTCCGCTTCGCCTACCTTGACTACATCGCCTCCAGGCCGGGCCGCTCCGGCGGCGGCGTCGGCGGCGCCCTCTACGAGCGGGTGCGCGCAGATGCGCGCGAGCTCGGCTGCTACGGGCTCTACTTCGAGTGCCTGCCCGACGACCCGGCCCTCAGCCCGGATCCGGCGACCCGCCGCCAGAACGCGGCGCGGCTGCGGTTTTACGAGACCTTCGGCGCCAGGCCGATCGCGGGCACCGCCTACGAGACGCCGGTCAGCCCGGGCGACACAGACCCGCCCTACCTGGTCTTCGATGACCTCGGAGTCGGCAAGCCGCTGCGTCGCCGTGACGCCCGGCAGGCGGCGCGCGCGATTCTGGAGCGCAAGTACCGCCAGCTCTGTCCGCCAGAGTACGTGGAACGGGTGGTGTCGTCCTTCAGGGACGACCCGGTCAGCTTGCGGCCGCCCCGCTACGCAACGGCGACCTCGGTGTCGCCGGTCGGGCCACAGCCGATGCGGCCGGAGCGACGCATCGCTCTGGTGGTCAATGACCGGCACGCGATCCACCATGTGCGCGAGCGAGGCTACGTGGAGTCGCCCGTGCGCATCGCCTCGATCCGCAAGCAGCTCGAACTCACCGGGATCTTCGAGGAGCTGCCGGTACGGAGTTTCTCAGACACACATATCCTCGAGCTGCACGACCCAGGCTGGGTGCATTACTTCAAGCGGGTGTGCGAGCGCATCGGAGACGGCCGTTCCGTCTACCCTTACGTCTTTCCGATCCGCAACGGAGCGCGACCGCCCAAGGAGCTGGAGATCCGCGCCGGCTACTACTGCATCGACACCTTCACCCCCCTCAACCGCAACGCCTACCTGGCGGCGCGGCGGGGGGTGGACTGCAGCCTGAGCGCGGCGCAGGCCGTACTCGAGGGCCACCGGCTTGTCTACGCGCTGGTGCGTCCGCCGGGCCACCACGCCGAGCGACGGGCCTTTGGCGGCTTCTGCTACTTCAACAACGCCGCCATCGCGGCCAACTACCTGAGCCGCCACGGCAAGGTGGCCATCCTCGACCTCGACTACCATCACGGCAACGGCCAGCAGGACATCTTCTGGGAACGCGCCGACGTCCTCACCCTGTCGATTCACGGCCACCCCAGCTTCGCCTACCCCTACTTCAGCGGTTTCGCCCAGGAGAGAGGTGGCGGCGCCGGCCAAGGCTGCAGCCGCAACTACCCGTTGCCCGAGCAGGTGAACGGAGAGACGTACCGCAAGACCCTCGAGCACGCACTCGAAGGGGTGCGACGCTTCGGCACCGAGCTGCTGGTGGTGGCCCTCGGCCTCGACACGGCGCGCAAGGACCCGACCGGGACATGGAGCCTGGAGGCCCGCGATTTCGCCGCCAACGGCCGCCTTGTCGGCGCCCTCGGGCTACCTGTGTTGGTCGTTCAGGAGGGCGGCTACCGGGTGCGCAACATCGGCGTCAATGCCCGCCACTTCTTCGTCGGGCTGTGGGAGGGCGCGTTCCTGCCGCCGGGCGCCGGCCGGCGGTAGCTCGACGTTTCGTGCGGCGCCTGCACCTGAGATGCTGCGGCAATGGCGTGCGGATCTGCGATCGGAGTAGAAAGCTGCGGGAAGCCAAGGGCTGTTTGGCTCCGCAGGAGGGATTTGAACCCCCAACCTAGTGGTTAACAGCCACCCGCTCTACCGTTGAGCTACTGCGGAGCATCGCGGGCAACGCGGGATTGTATGCCAAAGAGGGCAGTTGTCAACCGCGTGGGGAACTGTGATGGAGCCGGCAAGGGACCTTCGGGAGGCGCCGCATCCATGCTACCCTGCGGCGCCGATGACCGCTCTGCCGCGCCTGCTCTCTTCGCCCCGACGCGCGCACCTCGTGCTCGCTGACGGGACGGTGTTCTCGGGCTTTGCTGCCGGGGCGGCGCGAATTGCCGATGGCGAGGTGGTGTTCAACACCTCGATGACCGGGTATCAGGAGATGCTCACGGACCCTTCCTACCACGGGCAGATCCTGACCCTGACGGTGTCGCACGTGGGGCAGGTGGGGGTGAACCGCCTCGACGCCGAGTCGGACCGGGTCTGGGCACGGGCCCTGGTCGTCCAGGACCTTGACTTCGACCCTTCCTCGTGGCGCGCGGAGGGTGGGCTCGAGGCCTGGCTCGAGCGGCATGACGTGGTGGTGGGTTGGGGTTTCGATACCCGTACCATCGTGCGCCATGTGCGGCATCACGGTGCGGTCCCCGGAGTGCTGGCGGCTGACGGGATGCCACCCGAGGATCTCCTCGCACGCGCGCGGGCGGCCCGCGGCACGGACGGCCTGGACCTCGCCCACGAGGTGGCGTGTCGCTCCTCCTACCGCTGGAACGAGGGCCCATGGCCGGCGGCGGCGCCGTCCCCGGATGACGGGCCGGCGGTCGCCGTAGTCGACTACGGGGTCAAGCGCTCGATCCTGCGCCGACTTGTGCACGAGGGGCTGCGGGTGACCGTCGTGCCGCCTTTGGTCTCCGCCGCCCAGCTCCTCGAGGGCGGCTTCGCAGGGGTGGTGCTCTCGAATGGCCCCGGCGACCCGGCGGCCGT
>Ga0315536_1000077_pt1 | contig 42607 bp, 56 predicted proteins | sample SalMarSW160230MG_FD_203093 | JGI IMG/M metagenome (GOLD analysis project Ga0315536, IMG submission 203093) | Salt marsh sediment microbial communities from the Plum Island Ecosystem LTER, Massachusetts, United States - Salt Marsh Sediment SW1602-30 ...
CATATCCTAATGGTAAAATATACAGGAGCGTTGATTATGGTGCAACCTGGACCGATCTGGGTCAGCAGGGTTCGGAAACATATATTTATTCGCTGTCTTATCTAGGCAATGGTATTGTCCTGGCGGGTACAGCTCTTAATGGAAAAATATACAGGAGCGTTGATTATGGTGCAACCTGGACCGATCTGGGTCAGCAGGGTTCGGAAACATATATTCGTTCGTTGTCTTATCTAGGCAATGGTATTGCCCTGGCGGGTACATATCCTAATGGTAAAATATACAGGAGCGTTGATTATGGTGCAACCTGGACCGATCTGGGTCAGCAGGGTTCGGAAACATATATTTATTCGTTGTCTTATCTAGGCAATGGGATTGCCCTGGCCGGGACAGGTGCTAATGGGAAAATATACAGAAGCACTGATTATGGTGCAACCTGGACCGATCTGGGTCAGCAGGGTTCGGAAACATATATTTTATCGCTGTCTTATCTAGGTAATGGTATTGCCCTGGCGGGTACATATCCTAATGGTAAAATATACAGGAGCGTTGATTATGGTGCAACCTGGACCGATCTGGGTCAGCAGGGTTCGGAAACATATATTTATTCGCTGTCTTATCTAGGCAATGGTATTGCCCTGGCGGGTACATCTCCTAATGGAAAAATATACAGGAGTAGACCTTAAATAAATACATGATTAAATGGTTCATATATAACAAATTGATTTTATGTTTAAAGTGAGTTATGAATTTGAAAATATACTGTATCGACCTTATTTATTTTCGGAGAATTATATATGAACCTAATAGAGAGTATAATTGGAGGAGTGTTAATCTTGGCAACTGGTGGAACATTTAAATGGCTTAATTATAAAGTGGACTGTAAATTGGATAAAGATGTATTCATGGCAGAACACAAAGCCGTTGTCAAAGACCTTGAAGAAGGCAAATTGCGTTTTGAAAAAATAGATCAAAAACTTGATCGTCAAACAGAATGTTTACATAGCCTGGATACGACCGCCCAATTAATGCAGCAAACCTTAATCTCTATCAGAAATAAAATGAACAATGGAAATACGTTGTAAAATAATTCGTTTAGAACAAACTGACCAGGGCGCAATTGGCGCTATGGTTTTATTTAACAGAGGATAATATAGTGATAAATGGATACAGTGCCTTTACGTGACCACTTTAACGAAGTAATTACGCTAAATATCAAAAATATTGAAACAAGACTAAACGCTATGGATAATGCGCTTACTCTTGCAGGGAAAGAAGCTGAAAAACAGTATGAATTATTAAATAATACTCGAAGAGACATGGTACCAATAGAAGTATATAGAGTCGAACATGAAAATTTAAACAACAAAGTAGATAAAAACTCAAGATCAATTGCTATCGGTATCGGAGTTGCACTTGCTGTGCAAGCTCTTATTGGAATTATTCTTTATCTTTTAAAATACTAGAGGTGTTTATATGAAATTTGTGAATGTTCAAAATATAATTATACTATTAGTATTGAAATGACCCTCAGAGAAAAGCAATCTAAATTTGTTTTATTGATCAGTAAATTAATTCAGTGGGCATACGATCAGGGATATGAATTGACATTCGGGGATGCCTGGGCTTTAACTGGTCACATAAATAACTCTTTCCATAATAAAAGATTGGCAATTGATTTGAATTTATTTAAGGATGGTGAATGGCTACCTGAAACTGAACAGCATAGACCTCTAGGAGAATATTGGAAAAGTCTTGATCCTGAGTGTTCATGGGGTGGGGATTTTAAGAAAAAAGATGGTAATCATTATTCGTATTCTGAAAGATAATCATATTGAAACAATGTGAATGAGTTTAATATTGAGTTCGTAAACTTTTATTAGGAGATAATAAGTTTAAGGCAATAAGGAAGAAAGATAGTGAGGTAGATAAATGTTTGTAAAAGTAATGAAATGGAAAGTATCAAAAGGGAATGGAAAAGAAATTGTATATGATCGATGTTTAAATCAAATTTTATATGACTGTGAAAGCGCTGAATTAGACTCCTGTCTGCCGGATGCAAATATGAGAACAGGAAATATGAGATTATCACTTGATGTTGGCAACCCTGATCCCAAGGAAATTTATTTTCCTTGGGATCAGGATGATGAAATAACAGAAGTGTACTATATGAATAATGAAGGTAAAACAATAGAAAGATTCGTTTATTAACAATTTTATCCTTATTGTCTTAATTTTAGCCTCATGTACCATGAGTACAAGGAGATATCCTCCCCGAAAGGTGGGGATCAAATAACAATTTAAAGGAGAAACAACATGAAAAAAGCACTGAAGATTAATCTTGTTTTGCTGTTTGTGATTATGGTGATGATGGTGATTATGGCATGTGCAACCGTTGGGCCATCCGGGCAACCTCTTTCTTTCGATGCAAAAATGTATCAAATCCTGGATAGATCACAGGTTACCTATAACCAGACCAAGGATACTATCGTGGATCTGAGAGATAAGAAACTCATTTCGGAAGAGACTTATCAGAATCTAAAAAAGTATGGTGATATATATGCCGACACTCACAATGCTGCCAGTGAATCCATGGCTCAGTATGTAGAAGGCAAAGCATCGAAGGATGTCGCTAATGCAAAAGTGCTTGCGATAACAAAGGCCCTGACTTCTTTTATCGAAGCAGCTACTCCCTATTTCGTAAAACTTGAATAATTATAATGGAAAAAGGACATGAAACAATTGACGCTTAGACAATTTGCAACTAGCAAAAAAATAAAAAAAGAAATTCAGCGTAGACTTAAACTTGCTGAAGAATCAGTAAAAGTTTTAAAACATGCTCGCGAAATAGAGCAATGGATATTAACTAAACCAATAACAATTTAAATAAATGGTTATTATATAAAGGAAGGTTGATATGGATAAGAAAACAATAGATTTAATTGTATCTTTGATTGGGGCAGTTGCCGAAAAAGGTGTACCGATCTTTATGAAATTCACTGATGGAACAGTTCTTGAAAATCCAACTGCTGAAGATTTTCGGAAATTGAAAGTCGAAAAGATGCCTGTATAAAGGGGTGAAATATGAAATGGGTAACTAAATTTTGGACTACTCACGGGGAAAGGCTTGTCTTTATGGGGATGGCTACAGTTTTTGGTCTTGCATTCTGGTTTTATTTTCCGGACATGAAGGGTGAAGCGAAGACGATATTGATTGGTATTGCTATGTTACTTTTTAACAAAGCCAGAGGCCCCATAGATAAAGAACCCGACCAGGAGAATAAATAAAAAAATCCCCGGGCACATCATACCGTCCGGGGGCTTCCTTTCCCTAACAATTCTCATATTAAATGATTCTTAGAACAGTCAGGGCAAAAACGCATGTAATCCCAATCTGTTTTTCCCCTTAATCTTTTAAATCTCCATACCCATCCTTCGTTTATGAGCCGAATATTAAAACTGTCCTGTGACTCACCCGGCATAGGTGTAGCTGTAGTTTTACATGCGTGATTAGGACATTTATATTTTTTTGATTTTACCATATTTCCTCCGAGATCCTAACATTAAGTTAACCGGCAGCTATGCTGTCCGGGTTGACGGGGATTATAAAGCAGCATATTCGTACTTGCTTCCTACTGTTTCAAATAAACATTCAAATGGTATTGAGCATTCTTCCTGTCTATTTGCTTCATGCCGGATATTATAACAAATCATGCAGGTTTTAAATGTAAGCCATTCATCTTCCCAAAGCCCTTTTATTTTTTGATATATTTCTCCTGGATCAATATCCGATCCACACTCACAGCATATATGTTTCTTGCGTGCTTTCGGGAAGGTTTCTTCCAATATTGATGGGAAATCTCCATCACAACTGCAATTACACATGAGTTATTCCTTTAGCCTCATAACGCCCAAATAACCAGCCGGCGGTTAAAGCACCTTACCACAAGTTTGACAATAAGGCGCTCCTTTTAAATAATAAACTAAAGGATGCGTACATTCTGCCCGGTCTGCGTTTATTTGATGGTTAGAAAAAACGTAGTCTCTAAAATAACGGATGTAATCATAACATTTTTCCTGAAACTCAATGACGTCTTTATTATATTTAAATTCAATTTTACCGTCTGGGTGCAAAGTTATTTCAGGTATAGATGTCATCATAATTTGAGATAATGTTTTAAATACTGGTTCACATAATTTTTGAAATTCTATCTGTTTTTGTCTGAATTCTTCCATTTTTTCCTAATTTTACTTTTTCCCTTGCATTAAATGTCTCAAAATAAAATACTCCTGAAAATGGTTTATCAGGCGTTATCCCGAAATATGAAGCAACTTTTAATAAATATTCTTTCCTTTTAATACTCTTTTCAGCCCTTGGATTCTTTGGTAAAGCTTTTAATTTTTTATGTAATATACTTATTCTATATCTAAAATTCCACCTTGTGTTATAGCAGTCGTCAATAAGCAATTGTCGCTTGTAATGGTTGATGATTCGCTGACATGGTATAAGGTTATTTATATTATCTATATCGTTTTTCAAAAAATGGCTCTTACTTTTTGGGATAACATGATCAATTTGCCAGTTATCCTCAAGTGGCGTGCCAGAGTATCCGCAAAGACCATTGAATTTATCATATACTTGCTGGCGATCGATCATTTTATCCCTCCATTGCATTCTTGCTAATTATTTCCTGCGGTATAATTGAATCTGGCACATTGAAAAACCTCTGTTGTCCCTTATATGGAATGGGATTAATAGGTTCTATTCCATCAAGCATCCACATATAACGACCATGGTCATAGTTGCCGAATTGATATTCCAGGCTATATTCATCCGGGCAGTTATCATCTCCAATCTGTTGGCAATCTATTAGATTTGCTTTACATACTAAGGCACCTAATGGAAGGGATTGTATTTTGAATCTGCTTTTATGCAATGTTAGTATACCATTTACATGCATCCACTGAAAATCAAACATTGGTCTTTTTGCTGCGTGAATCAGAAGTGGGCCTCGGTAATTTGTTTTCCACCCTCTTGTCTCATTTTTTTTAAGGCCAAGAGCGATCAGTCCTGCGAATGGCTGGTATAATGTTATCGCCTTCATATCAATATTCCTCCTCATCTTTAATTGAGCTAACTATTCTTCTTTTGCTTTTTCCTGAAACGTAGCAAGCTCATCACAGAAATACATTATCTTTACAATAGGGTGATGATACCAGGCATTCGCCATTGATCCGCCTCGAAGGGAATATTCACCTTTTTTCTCATCAAATTCTATAAGGCCATAAATCCCCATATGATAACGAATCATCTTTTCTTCCAACTCAGTAAGATCAATGAACTTTTTAACCCTTTCAATGGAGAGGGTGGCATGCCCTGATGGTTGCCTTCGGTTCCAGCTATATGGTTTACATACGCCTATATATGCCCCAACCTTACAAATATCATGGAGTAAAGCAGCTATAACGATATTCTCTCTGTTGATATCCAATTTTAAAGAATCGTTATACCCTGATAATAATTCGTAAACACCTAATGAATGATCAGCCAATCCTCCGGAATAGCAGCCATGAAACCGGGTGCTTGCAGGAGCTTCGAAAAACCCTTCATCGACGAGATAGTTAATCAGATAACCTATTCCATCTCTTTTCGTTTCATTTAACAACGTGATAATTTTCTGTTTTGTTTCCGACATTGATCTCTCCTTTTAAAATGTTAGCTTTTAAAATGTTAGGCTGTATCCCTCTTTCATAATTCAATCACGAATGATCCCGGATATACGAGAAGGACTTGGTTTACGAGGCGTCAGCCTATCACCCTTAGAGGCTCCGGGTGCTTTGAAATATCTCTTTATATGCATAAACATCAATTTATCCATGGCACTGCCTTAGTAGGTATTAATCTGGCTCTTTTCCTGACTTTCTTTTTTGGCCTCTCAACTAATGAATAGAAATCTTTGACATATTCATAGCAGCGCTCGAGTTCTGAAAGTTCCATTAGGTCCCGAGACTTTTTAAAAACAGTCTTTATCTCTCCATTCACTTTTTTATGCTCTGCCATATAAACGCGGCAGAAGCTTTTCACATGGTCATCTATCTGTTTTCTTAATGAGTGTTCCTGTTCGCTGATTGTAGGGGGCGGAGTATAGCCTGACGGGATCTCACCAAGTGATATTTCACGGGCGCCGGATATGGAGCCGTTTATAAACGTGATGCCTGGCCCTCTTTCTCCTCTGCCATTTCTCTTTTTTTCTGGTAATTCGGATTTATCAGAATCATTTACAATGATATTTGATTGTTCCTTTTTTATTTTTTCTACTACTCTTCTGAAAGGAGGATCATCAGGAGCGAAGATATAAGCCACCTGACTTTCATAAGGTCCGGCCTTTTTATTAACCCGTACAGCCCTGGATACAAGCTGTTCAATATATGCTTCGGTGCGAAAATGAGTGAGAACTATAATATGTGTCATTTCAGGAACATCGAGACCTTCTGAGCACATACCACAAAAGACCATAGTATCACATGATCCAAATCGATATTCTTTTATTGCTTTTAGAGCTTCCAAAGAATCATCACTTGTTGCTATTAAAGGATTAAAACCCCAATCCTTAAGGATTGATAGTAATGATTTGGCATGTTTAATATTTGCTGCGACAATCGCTATTTTTGATCCTGGATCATATTTTTTATATTCGATCCAATGATCAAATCCATTTTTCATGATATGATTTCCAAATGTAGTATTTAAAGCCGTTTGTATTGCATCTCCGGAATGTTCATAAGCCTTTGACAGTTTTGTTTTAAATTCTTTTCCTTTCCTTTCCCATTCAACATCGCCGTCAAATAATGTAAATTTGATGGGGAGTATTGCTTTTTCTTTTAATGCATCACTCCGGGTATAGCGTATAACACGGGTATAATCATTTTCACTAAGGTCAAGGCAAATATTATTACCTCTGTCTTCGTAATCCATGAAAGCGATTTTATCTTCATCGCCTCTATTGAGTGTACCTGAAAGAAGTATTAATAAATTACATCTTTCTACTAAAGGGGATATCGATTTATGCCATTGACCATTATCTGCGGCTATATGATGATTTTCATCAAGGATGAGGATATATTTCCTTTGTTCAAATTCCCGAACGTTATAAAAATTAGAATCCTGTCCTATTGCCTGGTAGGTTGTTGTGTAGCCTGTACAGTTCCGTCTTGGGTTATATTCGTTTGTTGCTGCCCTGATAATCATGCCATGATTGAGCTCTTTCTTAAAAAATGGATCAATCGCATTGAGTTCAGCCTGATATGCTAGGGTTAATCGTGGGACTACCCAACATATTGAATTTGAGTGGCCATATTTTATTAACGGCCAGCATAATAGGGAAAATAAGGATTTTCCACCTCCAGGAACAACATAAGCTACAATTCTATTTATAGGCTTCCCGCTTCGGATTTCTTCTACTATTTGACCAAATTCAAATTGGTGTTTGCGTAAAATTAAGGACATCAACTATTCCCTTTTATTGCTTTTTCACTTGCACTCATTCCATCCCCTCTTCTGGTGCAGGATTTGAAATTACAATGCTTTTTATCCAATTCACATTAGAACCAAATTGCACACAAGAATCGGGTATTGGCGCATCATCAGATGTTTCAAGTTTACATTCATATTCACAATCATCACATCTATATCGTTTCATTGTTGTTCTCCCTCAAGGGTTTTAACTGATATCTCGATTTCATACTTCATTACCCCATACATCCCATCCTTCTGTTTTTTCCCTTGCGAAAAGCTCTATTCTCGGTAAATCGCCAAACAGTAATTCAATGTTTCTTCTTACTTGTTCTGGTTTTTTACTGTGCTTCGTTCTCTCAGCGGTAACTTTTTGATAAAGGTTATTAACTTTCTTATATTTTAGCATCGCTCCCTTAGTTCCGAGCAGACATAATTCGTAGTTCTTCATAGTCCACGCACCTAGATTTGCCACAGTCTTACCAGTTGAAGTTAGCTTCTCCCAAACAAAAGCAACAGTAATATACTTAAACCCCCAACTTCCCATTGTCTCGATAGCCTCTCCTAAATGAGCGTCAGTTGACCACATGAATAAAGAACAATCAGACTTAGAAATTTTATTTACTGGCAAATCTTTTATCCAGTTTTTGCTCTGTGTTTGATAATGCTTATCCATGCTGGTGAATCTTACACCGCCATATTTTTGTAATTCTTTACTTGAGAACGACCAAGGAGGGTCTGCATAAATAATATTATATTTCTTATCTGGGAATGGTATCATCTCACTCTCCCCTTAACTCTTCAATCGATATCCCGAGAACATCAGCTATGGTTTTTAAGGTAGATGGGTGAGGATATACTTGATTGCTTTCAATTCTAGAAATGGTCAGCGGAGATACTCCGGCCTTTTCAGCAAGATCATATTGATTTAATTTTAATTTCTTGCGAAGTAAAAATATCTTATCGCCTAAGCTTAGTATCCATTTTTCCATGATTTCCTCTTGACTTTTAAATGATTATATTATATATTATGTTTATTTTCAAACAAATTCGTATTTTATTTTTACTCCTTCCCGGTCGAGTACTATCCGGCAGCGGGAAAGGCAGACAAAAGCTGGCTACTGAGGGAAGCATCGAAGCCGGCAACCTGGGCAGCACAGAGGGTGATGCAGAGTGGCAAGGTTCCGCAAATAGTCTAGTGCTAAGTTTATCCAACTTGTGGTGATAAACTGCCGAATGTGACGAGCTGGCTCCGACAGACATAGGCATAAAAGCTGACTGCCAATTTAATTTGGATAGGGCTTTCATGCCTTTTATTCTAAGCTTCACCAACAGACATATTATAAGAGAATACATAACTATCCCCACAGCAACACCGCAGCCCAAAATAAAAAGGGCAGCACAATAAGAATGGAAATTGCTTCAGTGCTCCTTGCAGTTTCTCTCGGAAATTCGCCTATCCCCAACATAATCATTCTCAAAATCAGGCCAACACATGCAATATAAAACCAAACTTTAATAAATAGTTCCATCTTCTCCCCCTATGCCTTTACTCTTGTATTCCAGGCTATCCACTAATTAAATAATATGGATGTCTATTTTGATTATGATATTCTTTAATTAAAGCAAGGGTATCAGCGTTCGCTCCGATTGAAAATTTAATACCATTAAAAGAAAACCTGATTTTAGCCACATTCAATCTTGATGCTAAATCTTTGGCTTGATCAATGACGTCTTTAATATCAATCCCGGCAAGAAATTCTATTTCTATTGATGCTGATATTTTCATTATTCATCCCCCTCAGCGAGCTTTTGCATTAAATGATCTTTACCGCTTAGATACTTTTGTTCCCTTAATATTTTTGCTATTCCGGCCAGCCTGGACTCAAGAAAGTCTATGTAATTCAATAATATCCCCCTTGTTTCGTCTTGAATATATTTAGTGTAATCACTTTTGTATATTTCTATAGGAGGTCTTTTCATTTCCTCAATCCTTCCTCAACATGTTGGTCAATCTCCCGATGCATCTTATCCCCCTGTAACCTGCCTGATAGTTCTAATCAGCCGGATAGCTTCTTCGCAATCCTTACAAACCGCGCCGACCATTAAAACTATATTTTCACGTGAAACTATAGGGGCTTCATCTGTATGACTCTGTGCATAAAAATTTTTAACAATCGCTGTTATTTCATCAACTACCTGTGTATCTTGTGATTTTTTTGGCATATTCTCTCCTTTCCAACTAACATTAAGTTAACCGTCAGCTATGCTGTCCGGGTGGTTGAATGAGTATTATGCTTGAAATTAACCACTGACTATCTCATGCCAGTTCTTATTAATAAGATCGATTATTTCTTTGCAAGTTCTTTTGCGCTCATAAGCTTTTTCCATGGTTATTTTAGCTCTTTGTATATAGGTCTCATCGATAGGATCTTCATCCTTATTTAAAATAACTCCTAAATCAGGATATTCCTCAATAGCCCTGACTGATGCATCAGAGACCGATTTGTCCAATGAATTTGATATTTTTGTTATTTCTTCAATTAATCGAATTCTATCCATATTCCCTCCGAAGGCGTAACGCCCAAATAACCAGCCGGGCGGTTAACGTTTTAAAGTATGAACTGGACAACTTTCATGCACTAAAGTATCTGGTTTAAAACAATTGCATTCAGGGGCCTGGTCTGAGTTTATTTGTTGGTTATCTTTCTTCTCAAGTTTTAATTCAACTGGATCAATATAAAAAGCAGGTCCCCTAAAACCACAGGGGCACCATATTCTATATGCCTCCATGCTATTATTATCATCCCTAAATCCTTCAGGCCCGTGCAATTCGTGCCCACATTCTTTTTCAAGATGTTCAAAAGGGCACTTATACTTTGAATAATCTGCTTTATTTTTCATTTTTGCCTCTCACTAGATAGCATTCACTCTACCGTGATCCCGCCATCAAAGATTATTCTATGATCAGCCATATCCACACACTCAGACTTATGAGATATATAGAAACAGCTTTCAAAAGTTTTTATGCCTGTTTGTTTATCCGGGGACAACATGCCGCGATAAAGAGATACAAAATTTTTAGCATTTTCACTAGATAGGGCTCCATCTTCCTCATCCGAAAGTAAGGTTAAATAATTTTTCCCGGATTTCTCCTTATTGATGCGGGCCATTGCTAATTGTAGCGCCTTCAGGGGCCAAACCTGCTGCCCTCCGGATCTATTTCCCAGGGAAACCTCCTCACCGTCTTCGTCAATAATTCTTATGTCGAAAATCTCTTTACCGTTGTCATCTTGAGTAACGATTTTTATAGTGGAAGAAGGGCCAAAAGAATTGACTATCAGGTCGTTCGCATAATGAGTGATAGTTGGTCTCACCGCATCTATTTCAAGCGCCCTGAGGCCGTCTTTTGAGCACATGGCCTGAATATATTTAAAGTCGGATATCGCATTCATGATGGCAATTTCATTTTTATTCTGGGTACCAATATCCTTTTGTATCTTCTCTTTTTCCTGAGACTTGACTTTCAAATTTTCGATTTGGCTTTTCTCCTTAGAAATCTCTTCCTTCTCCTGAACGATCAGTTTTTCCGTTATTTTGAGATTATCTTTTTCGTATTGAAGTTTCTGATCAATGCTTTCAACGATATCCTTCTTTATTGTCTCAATTGAATCCTGATTCAATGATTTTCGGGCCAATAAATTATTGATTCGCTGATCCCATTTCTTTTTAAGTTCTGTGCCTTCCCGAGTTATATCTTCTCTCTGTTCTCTAAGAGACCCGAGAGTGCTTTCGGCTGTCTTTATTTTATCAATCATAGCTGCCTGAGGTCGCAGTAGATTTATTTTAAGGACCAAGTCTTCGAGATTTTTTATTTCAGCTGCTTTTGTTCTTTGATCCTTATCATAAAGGTCCCTTTCAACTTTTTGCCTATCAATATATCCAGTATCGGCTTCTTTATGTTTATTGGCCATTCTTTTTAATGCGATGCTTTCATCAGATATCTTAGAGTCAAGCTCCTTTATTTCCTTAACCGCATTTTCCCGAGCGAGCTCCAGCTCCTTTATTTTGTCTGATATATGGGTTTTTACTAACGGAATCCTTGTGCTTGCCTCCATTGCTGTTTTTACAAAAATGCATGCCGCTGTATGGTCCGGACAAAAGGGATCTAGGTTCCTCTTTCCAAGTATCTCGGATTGTTCCCGTAACGCTTTTAATTCAGCTTCGAGCGCAGCCGTAGCCGTAGGGTCAAGGGCTTTATCGAGTTTTGTCTTGGCCTCCCTACGCTGCTTCTCAAGATCGTCGATCCTGGTGGATATTTTAAGTTCATCGGCCTGGGCATTTTTATTTGCTTCGATGCGCGTGGTATGTAGTTTATTTATTTCTTCGGACCTGGCGGCTATATTATCATTGCATTGACTGATTAAGGCTTGAATCCTAACTTGATCATTTTCTAATTTTGCAAGTTCTGATACTGCTAATTCAATTTTATCCTTGCTTCCGATAATATTTTCATTCTCTTTTATAAGAGAAATAATCTTTGCGGCCTTTTCCCTGATAGTTGCCAGTTCAGATTCTGACTGCTTTTTATCAGCTTGAATATCTAAATCGATCTGCTGAATTGATTTAACAATTTCGACCTTAGACGCTTTAAGTGTTTTGTTATTTTGTGCTATTTTTCCAAATGATTCGATTTGTTGAATAAATTTTTCCTGCCCTTCAGCAAGCATTTTAAGACTTGCCTCTCTATTCGCAATACTTATAGAAATGGCTGTTATTTCATCATTGATATTTTCGGGAATCTGGTCCGCATGGTCCTGAAGTATGAGTAATGATTTTTTTATACCTTCCGCCCTGCCATCAAGTATATAAGATGCTCTTTTCGCCATATCTTCGTATTTTATATATCGATCCAGGCGCAGAAATTCAGCAAACAAATCTTTCAGTTGCGCGGGACGCAAATCTGATAATCTCTTACTGTTTTGGGCGTGCATAACAGAGTTAAAAAAAAGGTCAGAGGTGCCGAATATTTCATTGATGAGGCCTTTATATTCTGAGATTTTACCTGTAGTTTTTGGCTGATCATTGATCCAGATATAGCCATCAGGTGTGTAATTTGTTCCGCCCCTAATATCGAGACGCGTTCTGATAAGATCCCCATTAAAAAGATATTCCTGTTCTCTGAAACTATCCTGCAGGAAGTAATGATTCTGAATAGCTCCATCTTTACTTGCCATCATTGCGTATGGTGGTAAACTTTCAAGCACAGTGCTTTTCCCTTTACCATTCACGCCGGCCAAAGCTATAAGTCCTGAAAGGTTTGAAAAGTCAAGATTAATTTCTTCAATTCCTATGCCTTTTTTAAGCCCGACTAATCCCTTTGCCTTTAATGATAGTATCTTCATATTCTTCCTCGTTTAAATTAAATAATGTTTTTCGTAACCATCGATTACATGTCCGTGACGGTGCAGGCTTATTATTGTTGTCGAATTGATTCGGAAACCATTTTTGATAAAGCCTGCAATAGCTTTCTCCTATTTCCGGATTACCAGCTTTGTATATGAAATGTTGGCAATATCCACACGTTTCATCAAGATGCGGATACCCCGGGACCTGGCCGGTCGTAATCTCCGCTTGTGACTTTTCCATATATTTCCTTTTCTGGCAGCGTTTCAAAATCATGGGCGATATCAAGGACTCCTTCCGGAATTGATTCCTCCTTTATCTTTGCCCCTTCTTCGATTTTATCAGGCAGAGTGGAAAGTTTCATAATCGATTCACTTCTCACATTCTCACGCGGAATATGTGCCATTATCAATTTTACTTCTGTGGCGCCGGCATCAAGGTACTGTTTTTTAATCTCATCAAGGTTGATCGAAAACTTATCATCCTGGAACATGCTGAGTTCAATTTTTATTGAGGCTCCTTTAACGGATTCGTCGATGATAGGGTCAAAGTTTTCTTTTGTAAGATTTGCTTTCACTGTTACCAGTTTCTTGGCAGGAGTTTTTATAAACCTCGATTGGATATCCCACTTATTAAAGGATGGTTCGAGAGTTCCCCTAGGTTTATTTATATTGTGGATATAAAATCCTTTATCCTCTTTTTCGCCAAAGTTATTTGCAAAGAGGGACCCAGCATAAAAAATATTATCGATCTGCTGCGCATTATGGATGTGCCCCAAGCAAACAAGGTCAAAGTTACCTAAAGCAAGTTGGTCCTTACTGATTTCAATATCTCTCCCAACCATGATCTGGGTGTCCGAAATCGATGCTCCTCGAACTGAGAAATGACCGATCAAGATGTGGGGGCATTTATATTCTGAGGCGGTGGCCCCGAATCCTGCGAATATAGGTGTTAATGCCTGAGCTATTTCATCATTTGTGCCCTGCATCCATTTCTTTGTTGGGGTAGGCATCATAGAAATGATGGCATCGGGAAAATGATCGATACAATCGGCTCCGAGGAAATCTAAAAGAGGATATAATTGGCCTTCCATTAGAGCAAGTTGTTCTGGTATTGAAGATACAATCACATTATGCTCAAAGGCCGAGGCATAGATAAGGGATTCCGTAGCAGTGCCCTCATGTGTCGGGGTCCCTGTGACTATACTGACAGGGGCAATTTCTGATAAGATATGAATCTTTTCAAAAACCAATTTACAGGTCTCAGATTCAAGCTTAATGTCACGGCTGTTAAAGATATCGCCTGCAATAATGATCAGGTCTGGATTTTCTTCTTTTGCTGTGGCGAGGAGAAAGGTTGAGCATTTCTTGAATTCGTCCAAATTAGCGTCGGCATGCCAGTCTGAAGTTTGTAGACATTTCATTTATAAATCCTCCCATGGTTTAGTTTCTTCATTTTTATCAAAACTCTGATGCCCCCAATAGGCACAAATACCGACAATAATTAATAAAATAATTCCCATAAATAACTTCTGATGATGGCTGATAAAAATCATTATTTGATATATCATATCACCCTCCTTAAAATGGGATTTCATCGCTAATTAATTTTTTATTAAGCTGCCTGAACGCATAAAGCCTTTTATCGGTTATATTGTCAGGGAAAGTCATATCTTTCAAAGTAACCTTAACTTTATCTGCAAGAGTTTTTAATGCGATATCCTGAGTTTCCTTATCAGCATTAATGAAATCAAATTCGGCACTGCTTAATTCTTCTTCCTGTTCGGGCATATCATCATCAACCGGTGTCAAATTTGGATCATTATCGGGGTCAAATGGTTCCATCGCTTTAGGTGCCGGGATAGAAAAGTTTTGTGGTGATGGAAGTGACGGAGTATTGTTCACCCCGTATACTCCCAGGGCTGCCTGGATCTTCATTCCCAGGACCATCTGTTTAACCATCGGATCTTTAAAATCCATGTAGATGGTAAATTTGAGAACAAGGAAGGGTTTTTTGAGTTCCGCCAATGTGTATTCATTTTTGATATTGAATATTTTCCGGATGACTCTATTTTTTGCCCCAGTCTCTGTAAGCTTCAAAAGATGTTGGCGTTTGGCTCGATAATCTCTATTAACACAATAATCAATGTAACTCTGATCTTTTCCATCCTTTTTTGCCTTTTCAGTGTATTGGTCGATGAGATCATCTTTTATATCTGCAAGATTCAATGGATAATATCCTGATTCCTGGTGAATATTTCCTGCTGAATTAACCACTCCGCCCACCGCCCTAAATATCTGTGTGCCGTCCTGATCCTTTGCGTATCCAGTGAAATCATTATTCCATTTTAATTCGCCGGCAATAGCGATTCGGTTCAGAGCTGCGGCATGAAGACGAAACTTAGTACTTCCTGCACCTTTATAAATATCTTTTGAGCCGTCTGCTGTATCAATTTCAACTTTTTCCAGGCAAGGGACAAATAGACTTTCAGGCGTTGGCGAGATAGGAAAAGATGGTAATAATAAATTCCATCCATCTTTTTTTGCGGTTTCAATTTGAGTATGAACCGCATCAAAAATATTTTGCTGTTCTGTCTTTTCAAACATAATTGCCTCCATAAAATTTAAGGTGAAAGGTGGGATAATCCCTCCCGAATTATCCCACCCATTGAACTTGTTCCAAAACGAGATAACCGCTCATCGGGGAATCGATCTTTATTGCGAGCCTAAACGTCGGGAACAAGTATAATTTTAGATGTAACTGAGAACATAAATCATTGCGATCAAGAAACCGATTGTAAACCAGATTTGATTTTTAATTCGTTTATCCATGAAACCTCCATTTCGTAGGGCGGGCGCCGTACTCACTCAAACGCCCGTCCTGGTGCCAGCGAACCCCGATGTTATCAGATTCGACAATTGGTCAGGCATTACACGCTGACGTACTAATTGTGGTTGCGGGAACCGGATTCGAACCGGTGATGTCGAGATATGAGCCCGATGCCTTTGACCGCTAGGCGATCCCGCGTTAAGCCTCCCTTACCGGTCCCGGCGCCGGTAAGAGTGGTAAGACAATAAACTAGTTATTATTACTTCGCCTTTACCATCCGGGAATGATGGTTAAGAATTATTTCATACCTGATATCTGTTGTCAAGATAAAATTTCATACTTGACATATTTTTTTTTATATGCAAATATTTGTCACCATGAAATTTAAAAAATACCTACATCTAATAAAAAAGAAGCCTACGGCCTGGGCGAGAGAAAAGAAATTATCTCCGGCTACTATCTGGAGAGCATATAAAGAAAAAGGTTTTCCAGATCCTAGCACTATTCGGGCAATTGAGGAAGCGAGCGCCGGTGCTGTTAAGCCAGAAGACTGGTATTAAGCTTTCCCTGTATTCCGGTAGTCCATTCAATCCTCCTGGGTTATACGACCCCGGGCAGAAGTTTGTTAAGGAATAGCAAATGTCGCATGAATCAAAGGTTATAAAAAATTTATACAGGAAAATACCGACTTTTAAATGTAAGCCCGGTTGTCACGGCTGTTGCGGTCCTATACCGTTTTCTCAGTGGGAATGGAATAGAATAAAGGATAAACGGGAACATAGATCTCTTCTACATTGCCCTTATGAGTCAGAACAAGGCTGCGATATATATGAAACCAGGCCTTATATGTGCAGACTATTTGGAACTGTTAACGATCCAAAGTTAATATGTCCCCACGGATGCGGGCCGGCAGTAAAACTTACAGCACAGCAGGCTGATAAAATGACTAGGGAATATATCTCGGTGATGCAGAATGAATAATATTTATAAAATAATCAAATAATATTTTTTTATTGACGCATGGTAGAAATTATAATAAAATACGCAAATGCAAGAATACAAATATCATTATAATTTCAAAAATAGATTACTGGCTTCCAGGGGCACACCTTGGTATTTGTGTTCTTGCAGACCTTTTCCCTTGGCCTTGGAAGTCAGTAATGTGTATTTGAGGTGCTATTATGAAGCCTATCCAAGAAATTAAAAGAAAAATAGAACTACTTGAACAAGCAATAAAATTATCGAAGGATGCTTATCAAAAAGCCATGTGGAGAATTATGATTCAGGATCTTGAGTGGAACCTTGAAAATGAAAACTGATTCAATAAGGATACCTCCTCACAATATAGAAGCTGAACAGTCAATTCTTGGAGGAATTTTTGTCAATAACCATGCCATGGATCAGGTTATGGATATTCTCACGCCTGAATGTTTTTATCGTGAAAGTCATAACATAATTTTTCAAGGTATGATTGATTTATATAAAAAGAATGAAATTATTGATCTTATTACCTTACCCGCATACTTAATGCAAAAAAACTTGATTGAAAAAACGGGCGGCCAAGAATATATGATTTCGCTTACTGAGGCAGTTTCTACCTCTGCAGGTATTGAATATCATGCTGAAATAGTCAGGGATAAATATGTAAGGCGTGAATTATTAGGAAACTGTTCAACTATATGCGAATCTTGTTTGCAAAATTGGCAAAGTACAGAGGAATTACTTGAAGTTGCTGAAAATGCAATATTTAATCTTGCTGAAAAAAAAATAAAAACTGATTTTATACATATTTTAGAATGCGTTAATGATAGATATAAACACTTAGAATCAATATCTGTGTCGGACAGTAAGATTACTGGGGTGACTACAGGCTTTATTGATTTAGATCAATATACGGCTGGATTTCAACCTTCAGATTTAATTATTATTGCTGGCCGGCCAAGTATGGGCAAGACGGCCTTTGCCCTTAATATCGGATATAATGCAGCACGAAGGACAAAAAAGGGTATTGCTGTATTTTCTCTTGAGATGTCAAAGGATAAACTAACCGACCGAACACTGGCAAACTTTGCAAAAATTGACTCCAACGAACTAAGAACTGGAAATTTGAGTGATCAGGACTGGACAACATTAAAAAATGCTGCAGGTGAAATATCAGACCTTAATATTTTTATTGATGACTCAAGCACATTAAGCGTTTTAGATATGAAGGCAAAATGTAGAAGATTATTTAAAAAGCATGATATCTGCATGATAATTATTGACTATCTCCAACTTATACAAGGCAGAAAAAATGCAGAAAGTAGACAAGTTCAGGTTTCAGAGATTTCTCGGGGATTAAAAGGACTTGCTAAAGACTTAAATGTGCCAGTGGTTGCATTGGCACAACTTAATCGTAAAGTCGAAGATAGAAACGATAAGAGGCCAAATTTAGCGGATTTAAAAGAATCAGGAGCAATTGAACAGGATGCCGATGTTGTAGCCTTTATTTATAGGGATGAAGTTTATAATCCGATAACAGATGAAAATAGAAATATAGCTGAAATAATCATTTCTAAGAATAGAGATGGTGCAACCGGGTTTATTAGACTTACATTCCAAAAAAAATATTCTCTATTTTTAAACTATATCAAGATGAGATGATGTCGTGAAAGAATACAATCCTGGAGCTGTAGATAATTATTTTTATACTTGTGATATGTGTGAAATTAATGATGGAAGACCGAGTATTGTATTTAAATCTCTTCCCAAAAGAAAAGGCCATTTTGCTATTTGTTTATCCTGCCTTTCAAGTTTATATATTCAATATCTTTCTCCAATAGATAAAGCAGATGAAAAAATATTTATTAAAAGGCATACGATATCTGAACGACAAAGAAATAATATATTTAAAAGAGATAAATATAAATGTGTGAAATGTGGAAATTCTAAAAATTTAACAATAGATCACATTATCCCTTTTTGTAGAGGAGGAAAAACAGAAAATAAAAATCTTCAAACTTTGTGTCAAAAATGTAATTCAAAAAAAGGTGCAAAAATTGAATGATAGAATTTTTTATGGAGCCACGATCTGGGCACGCCAAACTATTACGTCAGCGATTTTTTTTTATAAACCTGATAAATGGTTCAAAATATGGTTCTTCATCGTTAATAGAGTAAACCATTCAGATACAAAGCTCTTTCCGAGAGGTTCTAACTTAATGACATATGCTGAAATTTCCGAACATACAAAAGCTACAAAACACCAAATTGATATGTTTATGCGTTGGGCAAAAAAAGAGCAAATGTTAACGACACAAAAAACGACACGAGGAATGATAGTAACTATTTGTAATTATAATTATTTTCAAGATTTAGATAATTATAAAAACGGTACAGAAAACGAATTGCGACCGAAACGCAACCGAAATGGAAACGACACTATAAACAAGAATGATAATAATGGTAAGAATGAAAAGAAAGACACTATTACAAAAGAAAGAGTTTATTCTGATGATTTTGAATCTTTTTGGAAAAAATGTAATTGGAATTCTAAAGGAAGTAAATCGTCTGCATATGATCAATGGAAAAAATATAAAAAAGAAATACCTCCAATTCTTGATCTACTCAACATAGTTCAATGTCAGATAAATAATAAAATTAAAAAAGATAGAAACAAAGAATTTTGTCCTGAATTTCCTCATGTAGAAAGATGGATAAAAAAGAAAAGATGGGAAGATGAAATAGATAACACATTTAAAAGTAATAATGGGATTGGCCGGTGTCCTAAATGCAAAAGGAATAATATTGAATTGTTAGAAAACGGATTTTGTAAAGATTGCAGTAAATAATTACATCTGGGGAGCTATGCTAAAATTTAACACAGAAGAAGAGGCCCTGGCTTGGGCAGACAGGTTCGCTCACAAGCCAGGTATAAAATCGCATATTAAAAAATCAGTGTCGAAACAATTAATTCCATCAGAAGCTGAAGAGCAGCGCTCCCTTATTTATTGGTGTGAGGTAATGAAATATCAATATCCTGATCTTGATTTAATATTCGCGGTGCCTAACGGGGATCTTAGAGATAAAAAGACAGCCGCGCTCCTCTCTTCAGAAGGAGTTAAAAGTGGAGTTCCGGACCTGATATTACCAGTTCCCCGTGGAACATATCACGGCTTATACATAGAAATGAAACGAAGTGATGGAGGCTCCGGAACTTCTAAAAACCAGGACAAATGGATCGAACGGTTACAGAAACATATATACTGTGTAAAAGTATGCTGGGGTTTTGAAAAGGCTAAGACTGTCATTACCTGGTATTATTCATTAGGTGAATATCATGCGGATTGACAATGATATATTAACAAAACTGTTTAACATCGTGCAACCATATCTCAGGGTTTGTGCTTCAGACGATTGTAAAACTATATACCTTCAATTTTCCAAGAGAAAAAGGAAATATTGTTGTAATAGATGCGCATCAAAAGATATCCATGATCGACGCAGACAAAAGCAAAAAATAGAAAAATATGTCAATGATGTTTGGGGTAAAGATGGACGGGTTTAAACATTTGGATGCCTTCGCGGGTCTCGGTCTTTTCACCTTGGCAGCTAAATATGTGTGGAGACAATCACATCAAAACCATTGTTTCATTGAGATAGATAAATTTTGCCAGAAATGGCTTAAAGCAAATTTCCCGGGAGTACCAATACATGACGATGCAAAAACTTACAGACACGATGGAACAACAATTGACCTTTTTACGGCAGGCATTCCCTGTCCACCAGTCTCCATCGCAGGTAAAAGAAAGGGCGATAAAGACGACCGCTGGAAGTGGCCGGAAACTCTTGGAATCATACAGAATGCTCAACCCGAAAATATCATCCTGGAAAATGTCTATGGTCTCCTCAATCTTGACGGCGGACTACTTCTCGACCGAATCTACACTGACCTGGAAAATGAAAACTACGAAGTCCTCCCGCCGATTGTTCTTCCAGCTTGCTCCCAAAATGCGCCCCACAGGAGAGATAGAGTATTCATTATGGGCCACGCCGACAGTCAATGGCAATCACAATCGAAAAGGAGCATCAAAAACGAGTCAGGACGGATTGTCAACACAAACGAAAATGGCAATGTGGAATACACCTTCAAGCAGGGATTGGAAGGATACTCCGGGGATGGAGAAGGAAGGGAAGAATCCAGATGGCAGCAGTCGGCAGAGGATAGATCAGCTCCCGCGGCAAGTCTTTGCGATGTGGCCGACACCTTCAACGGAAGATCACAAAACCGATGGATTAAAAGTGAAGGAACGCTATCAAAGCCAAACTTTAAAGACTTGCGACCAGAGGTTAAGAAACTTTGTTCAATTTGGGATGAATACGACTGGGTCACAGGATACGACGGAAAACAAAGGCGAATCCCTCCGGCTTTCTCCGAGTTTTGTTGCATATTTGATGGGTATTCCGCTTTCAATGATAGAGAAAACTATGAATTATTTAAAGGAGGACAAATAGATGGCGCCGAGAATCAAACAAGACCCTATAAAATACTGCGAATTTTGCGGAAAGCAATTAATCAGGAAAAGAATGAACGGGAGATTGGAAGATCGTGGGGTGTTCCTGCGGAGGAAATATTGCAATCGTATTTGTGGAAATTCGAGAAAAGTCGTGAAAGAGAATCAATATCACAAAAGAGCCAGGCAATATCTGAAACCTTATTGCCAGAAATGTGGAGCGGAGAAAGACCTTCATGTTCATCACAAGGATTTTCAGCCTATCAACAACGACCCGCAGAATTTAGAGACTTTATGCAGCTCATGTCATCTGAAATATCATTGGAAAGAATATCGGAAGAGACCAAAGGTAAAGCTTTATTGCAAATTTTGTGGAGTGGAATCATCGAAATTATCAGTGGGTTATTGCGAAAAACATTACCTGAGATTCAAGAAGTATGGACAACCATATCTGACGAAAGTAAAAAAAGGATCTGGGATGGTATTGGTGGAATGTTTTACGTGAAATATATTCCAGTCCTGGCTCATGGGTATCCCCATAGAAATGATCTCCTGCGCGCGTTTGGAAATGGAATAGTATGGCAGGTAGTAGTGCCAATAATGAACGCTATAAAAGAAAACCAACTTATTTGAGAAAAAAATGCAAAAAAGAGTGTTAATGATTAGAAAAGATACATGGGCGAACCGGCAATTTAAGCCAAGGAAGCGCATAGAGTGCATTGAACGCCCGCGCCCCTGCCCTTTTATCAGTTGCTATTATCACATAGCCTCGATGCTGATGGAAAAAAAAGTAAAAAAAGCTTTGAATACAGTCACAATTGTCTGGGAAAAATTACAGCATAGATCTGGGGCCTGGTTTCCTGACGAGGACCTGGATGAATATTTTATAGACATGATCTTTTCCCTTCCGGAAACATGTGTGCTTGATATTGCTGATAAAGGAGATGGTACTCTGGAAGAAATCGGCGATTCAATGATGATGACCCGAGAGCGGGTCAGACAAATTGAGGGATTAGGAAGGGTAAAAAAAGGGGGGGCGATGAGAAAATTACGGCATCCGATAAAGGCCCGGCTATTAAGGGAATATTATGAGAATTAAAGCGAAATGGCCGAAGATCTGGGGTATGGAATTATAGAAAAGAAACCGATTTTAAATAATTTCTAAATAATTGGTATGAAAGTAGATAAATATGACGAATATTAATTTTTTATTCGATTTAGAGTTGCAGCGACGCATTTATAAAAGCTGTACCCAGTGTAAAAGTTTCCAGTGTAGTATCAATGATAATCCTTGTAATATTTGCCTTCATACAGAGCCTGCAGGCCGTGACAGGCCGCTATGGCGATGGATTGGTGGTTGTAATAGTTTGGACGATGTTAAACGATGGATGTTGGATTCATTCGAAAAGGGTAAACTGAAACTATTGGATACAGCGATACCCGCGTTAAGAGAATATGTGCAGCAGGAAAACAATATCTTGATGGGGATTAATCACAAAGTTGAGGCCGGCGGTCAGATGAAATTATTTTAATACGCTACGGTCGCGCTTTCAGCGGCTCCCACCTTCTTATATGTTTTTAAAAAGTGGGTCGCGCGTTCGTACCTCCGAAAATAGCATGGAATTTTAAATCTGTAAAGTTATGTTTAAAAATTGACAAAAATTCACAATCATGGCTACACTTTTCCAGACGTTAACTTAAGATATAAGGGAAAATATGGCTAATAAAGATAAATTAAGTATAAATGAAGAGATATATTGCCAGGAAAGAATCAATCCATTAAATTATAATGTTAAATCCACTGCCTTCCGGAAAGCTTTTCCAAAATCAGAAAAATGGAAACAAAAAACGATACATGAAAAAGCCTGTCGCCTTGATAAGCTCGACAAGATTAAGGCAAGGATAAAAATCCTCAGAAAACAATTGAATGAAGAAAAAATCGCCTCTATTGAGGAAATATTGGTTGGGTTAACCATGGAATCTCGCTTTGATCCTCGAAAGCTTATGGACGAGGATGGAAATTATAAAAGAATCAATGATTTAGATGCCGAGACAGCACTTTGCTTAATGGGGTATGAAGAATATGAAACTACCACTATTTCTGAAAAAGGAAATGAAACAGTTAATAGACGCTTAAAATATAAATTTCCTGAAAAAAATAAATCCAGAGATATGATGGCTCGATACCATGGTTTATTTGAAAAAGACAACAAACAAAAAGGACAGGCGCTAACAGAACTTACCGAAGAGATCCGGAAAGAATTACTGATCCCCAGGACAGCGGAGCGCGTCGCAGATATAAATCGGATCCATGACATTATGCTGCTGAAAGACATAAAGGCGGTTGAAGGCATAGATGATGGGGATTGAACTTAGCGAATTTCAGCGTTATAAGCTCGTTTTAAGAGAGCAGGGGAAAGAATACAGTCCGGAAGCGGAGGAAGCTCTTAAAATAACAAATGCCTGGTATTGGGCTTTCTCGAATGAGATTAAACTTGTTGCTGCAAAATTCTCATGGAGCGGGCATGAATTCCAGCAGCGCCCCATGAGCGTCAGGCCCCCAGAAAAAGTAATCAGGAAGTCTACCCAGGGAACATTCACGGAGGGTGAAGTATTAAACACTCTTCAGGGGATGATAACCGGCTACTACAAGAAAGGCGTTTATTACCTTTTCCCCTCAAAAGATAAAGTTTCAGATTTTTCCAAATCAAGGTTCAAACCCCTTATCGACGATAACCCGGATATTATAGGCCAGTTTGTTAAAGGTACAGATTCAGCGACTTTAAAACGTATCAGGGATGCTTTTCTTTATTTTAGATCGGGTAGACTCGGACAGGATATTGGCGGCCGAGGTGATATGAAATCGAGCGCAAACCTGAAAGGAGACCCCGCGGACCATGCCGTTTTTGATGAGTATGACGAAATGGATATGAAGTCGGAGGAGTTTGTTGACGGGCGCCTTGCTAAATCTGAGATAGGAACAAAATCTTTTCTCGCAAATCCGACTATCCCGGATTATGCATCAGATACTAAGTTTCAGAAATCAAGCCAAGAGTATTGGCATTGTAAATGTATACATTGCGGCTGGTATACGTGCCTGGATCTCGAAGAGTACTGGCCCGAGGATGGATCTCCGTGCCTGGCGATTCGCTGGCGAAAAGACGGAACGGCGTATCGCGCCTGCAGGCACTGTGGAAAAGAACTCTATCCTCAATTGGGTCAATGGGTTGCAAAAAAACCTGATATCAAGGACATTCTTGGATTTACTATCGGTCATGCCTCTTATCCCTGGATTAATGTTACAAAATTGCTCAAAGTATGGGAAAGCCCGGATGTAGACCGTGGGAATTTTATCCGGTTAAGACTTGGGCGCCCATATATCGAAGCAGAGAACAGGCTGACACATCAGCAGATATATGATTGCTGTGGTAAACAGGGTATGTATGATAGCGATGCAGGCTCCTGCAGTATGGGGGTTGACCAGGGCGGCGGTGAAGGGGACCTGTTTCATGTCGTTGTAGGCAAAAAGATTACGATTCACTCAACAATAAAGGCCCAGATCTTGAAATTATCGATTCTGAAAGGGTGGGATGAGCTTGATAAATACATGAAACGTTTCAACATTTATCGGTGTGTAATCGATGGATTACCAAACCAGAAAGACGCCTATAAATTCGCAAATCGTCACAAGGGAAAAGTTTTCCTCTCATTCTTTTCAGAGCATCAATCCGGTCCGTATAAATGGGATGAAAAAGATTTCAAAGTAAACAGTTACAGAACCGACGCCATGGACGAGAGCCACGAGGAGCTGGCGGCCGGCGCGCTTCTTCTGCCTCATCGTTCCAAATTGGTAGATAAGTATGCTGATCATTGCCACGCCACAGCAAAAAAACTTGAGACAGATGAGAAAACCGGCACGAAAAGATACATTTATATCCCTAAATTGGGAGGCCCTGATCATTTTAGACTTGCACAAGCATACGAAACTATGGCAAGAATGGGTAAATCTAAACAACGATATCAATGAAAAAGATAAACATGGTGCAACCACGAAAGGATTGAAACAATGGACATGATAAAAATTAAAGCGATACGGAAAAAGGCTAACATTCTTCGAGCAGAGACTGTAAAGAAATGCAAGCTTGACAGTTTACCCCCTAGATTACCTCAGTCCCTTTTAGACACTCAGGACCTTATCATAGAATTGATCGATCTTGTGGACCCGTTGGAGTCATGACCGGAATGGTCGATTTCGTCAGGTTTCACCAGCTGCAATCTGTCCATTTTTGAGCAGCGATTGGCGATAAAAATTGTTTGCGAGGCCTCGAAAATGGCCAAAAAGGTTTTAACATGAAAGAAATATATTTCATACAGCGATACGGTACCGGATTCTTGGCAAAAGGAATGTCGGACAATGGACAGAATGTCGATATTCAGTTGATAGAGATCCGAGCCGCTGTAATCCCACCCCAAGATGTTTATCCAGGCTATTATTTGTTTTTGGGGATGCTCAAAAAGCCTAATACCTATTTAAAATATCCGCTCCTTTTTCTTCATGAGAAAACAGTTGAAACATTTCATGGCATCCTCGAAGATATCAGTGATGATGCAAGCCGGCTCAAAGCTTCAATAATTTATACACCTATCCCTACTGAAAAAAGAGCTGTTCAGGGTTTTTATAAAGATTTATGGGATTATAGATATAGAAATAATCTGCCATACCGCGTTAAACCTGCGATATCTGTAAAAGATTATCGATATGGGGATGCTTTGATCAGGGAATGGAGAAAAGAAAAGGCATTGATTTTACCAATTTTCGTTGATACTATTCTAAAAAATCAGTTATTTACAGATCATGGCATGGATATTGACAGCAACTTGAAAGATCCGAAATGGTTTTGTTTCCATGCGTTAAGAATTCTACTGGCGGGATTTGTAAAAGAACCACCAAAGACTATTATGCAGCAATCAAGTACCGGATGGGGAGATAGATACGATTCTGAAAACATCCTTTCATACCAAAAATCGAATAACAGGAGCCTGAAAGCATGGACATGACAAATAAATCCGGAGGGATGCCACTTGGCCTGGGGATCAGGGTCACGGAAAGCATGCTGCAAAAAAGAGAAAGAGCCCAACAAGATGAAATCGATAACGCGTCGAAAGAAAACAATAAGCCATATCTCTTAAACCTGCATTCATATGTTAGAACTTCTTTTGATGCTGCGTTAAGGGCTAAGACATCAAACCAGATTGATCAGAGAATGCTTGATTGCGCCAGGCGCAGGAAAGGTATCTATAATCCGGATAAACTGGCTGAAATCCGACAAACCGGGGGGTCCGAAATTTATATGCAACTCAGCTCGGTAAAATGCCGGGCTCTTGAAAGCTGGGTCCGAGATGTTGAACTTCCTCCCGGAGATAAGCCCTGGTCGTTATGTCCTACCCCAGTCCCCACCCTTCCCGAAGCGATAGAACTTGATATTGCGAATCAGGTCATATTGGAAGCAAGTACCGTTATTCAAAATCAAGGCATACAATCAATTACTACTCAAAATATTCGAGATCGTATACAGGAAATCAAAGATAAAACAATGAAGGAAAAGAGAAAACGGGCCAAGAAAGAAGTGAAACGAATGGAATTGCATCTTGATGACCAGCTCGTCGAAGGAAATTATTATGGAGCTCTATCTGAATTTATTACAGATCTTGCCACTTTTCCCACTGCATTTTTAAAGGGACCTGTTGTTAAAAGAAAGCCAAAATTGAGTTGGTACGAAGATCCTTCCGGCGATTGGCTGCCTAAAGTTGAATTTAAAGCGGTCAGGGAATGGCAACGGGTATCCGGCTACGATATTTTTCCCAGTCCAGGAGCTAAAAATCTTCAGGATGGCTCTTTATGTGAGAGGGCACGGCTTAGAATAAATGATTTGGATGAAATGATCGGAGTTTCCGGGTTTAAAGATTCTGCCATCAAGGCTGTTATCAAAGAATATCAAGGAGGTGGTATCCGGCAATGGTTAACGGTTGACCAGGAAAGGGCAGTTATTGAAGACAGGGGAAATGAATATGAAGACCCTAATCCGCTAATCGATACAATAATTTTCTGGGGATCGGTCCGCGGCCAGATGCTGCTCGACTGGGGAATACCTGAAGAAAAGATTGACGACCCTACAAAATCATATCAAGTCTGTTGCTGGTTAATTGATAACTGGGTAATAATGGCCAGGCTCAACCCTAATCCTTTGGGGAAAAGAGATTATTTTTCAGCCTCTTTCGAATCTGTGAATGACAGTATATGGGGTAAGGCTCCGGTTGAATTATTTTCAGACTGTCAGGACATATGCAATGCCGTTGCCCGTGCACTCTGCAATAATGTTGGAATATCATCAGGACCGCTGGTTGAATATTATAAAAATCGACTTGCACCAGGCTTCGATTTTCAAACTCTCTACCCATGGATGATTATCCCGACTGAAGATGACGGGATGGGTTCGAATAATCCGGCAATAAATTTCTATCAGCCTGACGATAGATCCGCTATGTTATTGCAGGTTTTTAAATTTTTCTTTCAGCAAGCTTCGGAACAATCCGGGATTCCAGCTTATATTTATGGGAATGAAAATGTCGGGGGCGCCGGCAAAACAGCTTCAGGACTCGGCATGCTGATGAATGCCGCAAATAAAAACCTTAAAGGAGTTATTACTCATATCGATGAAAAAGTAATATCCCCGAGTATTAAAGCTCTTTGGATACATGTTATGCTTTATGACGATGATATCGAAAAGAGTGGTGATATCAATGTTGTGGCCCGGGCCAGCCAGCACTTAATAATAGAGGAGCAACTACAGCTCAGACGCACCGAAATGCTTCAAGCCACAAATAACGACTGGGATCGAAAAATTATTGGAGATCGTGGGCGGGCGAAAATGCTCGAAGAAGCTTTTGAATCACTCCATCTTGATACTGATGGCATCATTCCTGATGAGGATAAAATGGATCAGATGGAAGAATATAATCAAATGATGGCAGAGGCTCAACAGAATGCGGCGGCTGAATTGGGAATCAATCCGGAGGACATGCAACCTGGGCCCGGTGGACAACAGCCAAATACTCCTCACCCAGCCGTGTTAGATGCGGCGGGAGGTCGGGCAGGATCTCCTCCCGGGAGGACCATGACACCGATCAATAGACGTGCCGGCATGAATTATTAAAAAGGAGAGTCATGATAAAAACGGTTAAACTTCCTGAGAATGATCGGGAAATATTTGAAATTTCCAGGATACAAGAAAATGATGATTTCATTTCGTTGCAAGCAATGATAAAACGGGCTGAAATCCAGGCAAAAAATTATTGTGTCACATATGACGGGGCACCCCTTTATCGAGCCCAGGGGGCGGCAACAGTACTTAAAGAACTTTTGGATGCCTTAGACGATGCAAGAAGAATAAATGTTTCACCTTTTAAACCAGAATAGGTACGCTCCGCAATTTCTCATCGGGAGAAAATGGCAGGCGTTGGGCGATAAACTTTTAATCGGAGGGTTTTAAAATGGCAAGAATTGAAGAGCTTAGTACTGGACAAATTTTTAAGGAAGGAATAGGAAACGCGGCACTCCATGTAACTGAAATTGACAGAAATGGAAATATCAAGGAATGCTCAGGTACATCTATTCCGGCTGATGGTGTAACCTATTTGCCAAATAAAGGCTTTGCGCCTGGTTGTGTATTTGAAAAAACAGACGCTGCCTATGGGCAATATCCCAGATGGATCAATCTCGGATCATCCACTTCATGCAAATTCAGACCATTCGGCCCGGTTATGGGGTATGGATTTTTAACTGGCGGAGGTCCCGTCACAAGTTTGGGTTCAGATACTGCTGAATCAATCTCTCTGCAGGGCATTATCATGGATAGTGATATCGCGGTTGTAGGTCATGAAGTATCCAATGATAGCGATACTATTGTTGCAGCTATTGCAAATGAAGGATCGATCGACCTCACTCTGTCAGTTGATCCAAGCACAGCTCACGGATATGTTTATGGAGTAATGCGCGATAAATGCTTACCTGCTTTCGATATTGTCGCGGCTGGCACGCATGTAACTACGGGAGGGGCTGCCGCTGAAGCAATTACAGTTACCGGAGTCCTGGCCACTGATATCGCGTTTGCATCCTATAGCGTAACCGATGATTCCGATGTAATCGCGAAAGTAGTCTGCACAGCAGATACTGTAACTGTCACTTGTTCAGTAGATCCCGGCGCGACGCATTCAATCGATTACATGGTATTGCGTCCGAAAGGAGATTTTCAGCCCTCTCATTATATCGTGGGCGCGGCAGTTCATACGACAACGACCGCGGTCGGAGCCACAAACGATATTACTATTACCGGAGCAACATCGGGGGATGTTGTCCTGGCCGGTTATGCAGGAACAAATGATACAGATACAATAGTTTCGGCAGCGGTAAGCGCGGCAAATACTGTTACAGTAACAATGTCGGCTGATCCAAGTACGGCGCATAAGATCTGGTGTGTAGTTCTCAGGGCTTATTAAAAAATAGGGTCGCGGCCCTCTCCTCTCCTAGATCGCGCGACCCTTCCCCGGGGATTTTTCCTACGGTAGCGTCCCGTACTTTTTCCCCGGGGACCCCTATAAAAATGGAGGAGTAATTGGAAAAAATTTTGAATACTGATACAAAAATATTAGTGAACGCATTTATCAGAATTTTTAAATACGCTATTCATATATTGGAAAAAGTAAAAAAAGGAGAACCAGTAACATGAATAAACCAGAATTAGAAAATGAAATCCTTGTAGTATCAGATGATGAAGAAGCAAAAAGGGCTGCCGCAGAAATATGCTCTAAGGCCAAAGCTATTCTTGATTCTAAGGAAGAAGAGCCAGAGACCTTTTCTTCTGATCGAAAACCGGTTAAAATTCCGCGCAGAATTATAAAGATTAGACCAGGCTATGAAGACCCTTTAGCTGTAAAAGACATGATTTTTGGTGTTAATGGGTTTGGGTATAAAGTATCTCAGGTCTTAGGACGCATGAGACGCAGGATTGAATTGCTTGGCTTAATCGTTCCCAATCCTCAATCTGGGCAACCAGAACTCAGAAAAATACCGGATGGAGTCCGTGATCCACTCGTCGAACATAATTTTGTTTTTAGTATAGCGGCCCATACCGCTGATCCCGATCGGGGAGTTCAAATTGGTGACAATGTTGCATACAGGATAAATAATTCTAATGGTAGGTATCGAACCATTAAATTTATGGGCAAACTTATTTATGATGTTGATATGGGAGAAGCATAATGGCTGAAGACTTCCGGCGCGACGCAACCGAACATATGTACCTGGAAGACATTAAAGCCAGGGATATTGACAACCTGAAACTTGTTCACCAGAAACTTAAAGAGAAATGGTTCGATCATGAAAAAGTTGCTATGTTTTTTATGGGAGCTTTAACAAATGCATGCCTTTCAAAGCTTGGGATCGATCAGCTTTCAATGATGAAAAAATATCCAAATCGGCACCAGAGAGCATTTCTTGAAAAACTTATCGATAAAGAAATGAAAAAAGCTGATGTGAAAGTGGAGCGACGACGATATCCTGGAGAAAATTTCTGGAAGTCCGGAATCTATTTCTATCATCATAATGAAATAGCATATTGGATCTCCGAACCCCTTAGAATTAAAGGGGGTAAGAAAAAATCTTCAGGCCTTATTATTCCGACCAATATTCAATATTTGGTTCGTCATAATTATCAGTAGGAGACGCGTATGATTTTTAAACGAAAAAAAAATAAGTATGATGATGACCAGGAGAAAAAAAGAAGAGGGATTGAAGTTAAAACCGGTACGAGTCGGCGTGGATTCTTGAAGTTTCTTGGCATCGGGTCAATTTCCGCTTCTTCAGCTTTGATATCTAGCGCTATTCCAATATCAGCAAAAACAAAGCTCATTATTGAAACAGAAGATAAAAAATTATTAGATTCAGAATATTCTGAATTACCCGCACTTTATAGAGAAGGCAAAGGCTATTTATATCAGGAGGAAACTGGACGTTTCTATGTCTACAATGATAAACTCGCGAAACGATCCGATATGAAAATATTAGCTCCTGAATTATGTGAAAAGATTCATTCAGATATCAGGGTTGTCCAGGAATTTGAACGTAATTTCGAAAATAATCTGAAAAGATCCATTGAAAAAAGAGTAGAAAGAGAAATTGCTGGACCAGATGCAACAAGAAGCATGCTTAATAAAGAAGGTGATACCATATTATCATCTTCAATTCAGCGGCTTCCACTCAAGCATTCTTCAGGTCCTGTTAAGTGGGCAAAGCCTGAGGAGCTTATCGAATCCGATATTATGAGGAAACCATATAAATCATGAAGCGGCATAAATTTTTCAAAATATCATTTTATAGATAAAGCAAATGATTAATATATGTCCTCAATGTGGAGTAAACGAAAAACATCCTAGGATTGATATTTGTTTGGATTGTCACGAACAGAATGTCAATGGTTTGAAAGAGATTCTTAGTCTTATTGAAAAAGGCCATTCCGATCACTGTGCTAAAAGGCAGGTATGGGGAGACGGTGAATGCGAATGTGATTTATACAAGAAAGGATATGATCCTTATGCTTGGCAAAACCTATAACCCACGCATCAACTCGGACCTGGCTAAAGACTGCCAGACCGGTTATGCGTAATATTTTCCTTTTCAGTGGTAGCAATAGAATCTTTCGGATTTATAAAAAATAGTTGATAAAACTTAAAATATTTGCTTATCATATGCAAAATTAATGATTTAATACATACCCCTTAATTCCAAGCTATAAAGCCTCGAATAAGGGAAGCAGACCCCGCTCACAAAGCCAAGTCTGGAAATATGAGTAATATCATGTTTTCGGCTTGGCTTTTTATTTTTGTCACCTGGAAACAACCGGCTATGAGCAGGATTCCGGGGATAAGACAGCGAATACCCGGGAGGGATCGCACAAAGGAGGTTACCACATGGAAGGTAACGTAATGGAAAGGAACAATTTATCAGGGATACCAACAGCAGTATTGATGCAAGGCAATCTTGCCAAGACAAGGCAGAAAGAGTTTGCCGAGGGAAAACCGGAAGATATTCAGGATCCGGAGAAAAAAGAGATTATTGATAGGCCCGAAAGTGATGATACTGATGATCTGGACATCGAAGCCATTCTTGCTGAAGATGAGCCGGTCAAAGAACCTGATAAGCCAACAGAAACAAAAAAACCGGATGAACAGAGAGAATCTGTTTTACAGGGCATGTTTGACAAGCACAAACGTGAGGCCCAGGCAAGGGAAGATGAACTACTTGGAGAAATAAAAAGTCTTAGAAAAGTTATCGATAATTTGAATATGATAATTGAACGAGGCGCATTTAAGGCAAGCCAGGAAGAAGACGACCCAGGAGCATCGACCCAGAAAGGAAAGGTAAACAGATTAGACCCTGAAAAGTTTACTGATTATGGCGATGAGATCGTCGATATTGCAAATATGGTCAATAGCCTTGTAGACGAGAATGAAAAGCTCAGAGCAGATCAGGTATCAACCAGTTCTAAGCTTGAGGAAGATTCGAATAATATTAGATTAAGAGATTTCAAATCTGATATGTCGAGATTGGTAAATCCTGCATGGGAACAAATCAATCTAGATCCCCTTTTCAAAAACTGGTTACTTGAAAATCCTGACCTAAATGACGATATATTCCATTATGGTATGAACCTGGATGCGGTCAGGGCAGCAAGAATTTTCAATCTGTTCATTAAAACTACCGGGTACAAAGTACCAACGCCTCTTTCCAAACCCAGGATGGAAGATGAGATTTTACCCGACCTAAGCGGAACGGGAGAGGAAAAGATTGAAACCAAAGATACCCCAATTGTGACCCGAACGCAATATGCCACGGCATGTAAAAAAATGGCACTCGGGAAAATCACAAAAAAACAATTCGATAAGATTCAGAAATATTTCAACGAAACAGTAAGGAAAGGACTGGCATGATGAAAATTGACCTGTCTCCCTTGCTGATAAAATTATAAGGAGGATTGCATATGGCAGTTCAAGTAGCGGCAGGGACCCCTCAGTATAGCGGAAATTTTATCCCCGAAATATGGTCAGGTAATATGCTGATCAAATTTTATGCCACGACAGTGCTCGCGGCTATTTCCAATACCGAGTATGAGGGTTAACTTTTGATCTGGCCCTCACTAAACGCCTCTAATTGCTGGAACACCCTAAAACCTGTGTGCCACAGCGGAACTGGTAACAGTAAACGTAACGGCTCGAAAAGTCACAGGATGGAACAATGGGCAATCAGCAGCGAAGTGACCGGAAAACCGGTTAAACGTTCATCGACTAGGAAAAGTAGCCTAAACGAAAGCATGGCAAAATTCCCACGAACGGGGCGGATAATTTTCTCATTTTACAAGAAAATTATCATGATATAGTCATTTCTACAGTGAAAGCTGTAGGGTTAGGATAAAGAGCCTAACTGTAAAACCAAAGGAGATTAAAACCAAGGGTGATAAGGTCAATATCCGGACCGTTCCTGATATTACTATCAGGAAGTATAAAAAGAATCTGGATCTTGAAATAGAGCATCCTGATAGTCCAATGGTAGAACTTAACATTGACCAGGCAAACTATTTTAACTTTATCTGTGATGACATTGATAAACATCAATCCGATCTTCCCCTGATGGATAAATTTTCGGATGATGCAGGTCAGCAAATGGGTATTTTTATTGATACCGAAATCCTGGCTGATATTTATGCCGACGCAGATACCTATAATGCGGGTATTACAGCTGGCAAAATAAGCAAAGACCTTAACTTTGGAATAACTGGGACACCTCTTCCAGTTACCAAGGCAGCTGTACTTGAGATTCTGGTTGATTGCAGAATTGCTCTTTCTGAACAGAATGTTGCGAAACAGAATAGATGGGGTGTTATACCTGAATGGATGGCGGGTATGATCATGAAATCAGACCTGAAAGATGCATCCCTGGCCGGTGACGGGACCAGTATTATGCGTAATGGTCGGTTAGGTATGATAGCAGATTTAACTCTTTATGAGTCGAATCTTCTGTATTATGTCACTGATGGCAGTTACAGGGCTTATCATGCGCTTGTGGGCCATAAATCGGCTCTGAGTTTTGCATCTCAGATGACAAATATGGAAACCCTGCGTACATCCCGAACCTTCGGAACCCTTGTAAGAGGACTCAACGTTTATGGTTATCAGGTCCTTAAAGGCGAATCTCTGATTGATCTTTATATCAGAAAAGGTTAAGGGAACCTTAATACCGGTTGATTAACACATTTTATGGAGGCTTTCGGGCCTCCATCCTCGAAAGGAGGACAAATGGCAGATACATATAAATTTTACCAGGAAGGAGCCGGCATACCATACAAAGGTTCTGACGCTCCTCCATTTAAAAGAAGGCTCAACGTTCCGGACCTGATCGCGAATAAAAAGCTTGCAAATACAACTGACGAAACCACTGCAGTAAAGCTTGCCTCAACAGGATTTGGTGCAGCCGATAAGCTGGAACTTTTTCAAATCCCAAAAGGTTTTATCGTTTATGGCGTAGAATATTATGTCGTAACCGGTGAAGGGGCTACCTGTACCATTGATATCGGTCTAAATTCAGCCACTTCAACGCACGGTCTTTCAGCCGATGATGATTTATGGGAAGCGGCGGGATCTATAGAAACTGCGGGCGTCCTGCTTGGAACCGGTGACGCGGATGCGGGTGGAACCGATAACAAGATCGGAGAACTTTTCATAACTGATGGGAATATTTGCGTTCTCTTTAATCATGCCACTGATACAGCCGTGGTAGATTTCTGGGTTCGTGGAGCGATGGTTTCCGCAATATCATAATATAAATACAAATTAAAAAGGCGGGTGAGATCCCGCCTTTCAGGAGAGTAAAATGGAACAATTTGTAAGACAGGCAAAAACTGGCCGAATCTATATAGTTAATCCCAGGCATCCCGGAACAGAATCAATGCTTAATCGCAAAGATTTTATAAAACATAATCCTGATGAGGCCCAGATTCGAATAAAAGCCCTTCAGCGTAGACTTAAAGAACTTGAGGAAACTTCCCCGCAGCCTATCGATAAAAAAATCAGCGTCGAGGCTGCTGAGATAGCCAGTCTTGAAGCCGAGATCGAGGCAAAGGAAAAGAAGAATCTTGATGAAGCTTTGAAGGAAGAAGGGGTAGATATCAAGAAAGAGGATAAAACTGAGGAAGAACTGGCTCAGGAAGAAAAGAAGCGTATCATAAACGAAGATCCGGATATCAAAAAGTTAGAGGCAATGACAGATCCAAAAGATATCATTGATTATATTGCAATAGAGTTTGGGAAAGAAATAAAGCTTGATAACCGGAAATCCCCCGAAACTTATAGAAATGAAGCAATTTCTTTGCGGATAAACAGATTATTTGAAGCTTAAGCCATGGCATCAATAACGGTAAAAAAATTAATTGATACAGTAATAGATATTCTTCAGGATCTGGACTATGATCAGTGGAGCCTTGATCAGCTTATCACTAATTATAATCTGGCAACCAAAGAAATCATATCTATGAACGATTCCGCGAACGCTGTTGAAGAATCGATTAAACTTGCATCTGGTTCAAAACAATCTATGCCCGCATATGCGTTTAAAGCTCTTGATATTATTTGTAATATGGGGACGGATGGTGAAACCGAAGGGGATACGATATCCCAGGCTGATCTTATGTCCATAAAAGCATTTGATCGGAGTTGGCGCACAGCCGACGCGGATAATGTCATTATTAACTGGATATCCGATCCAAATGACAAAAAAACATTCTATGTTTATCCCCCCTCCGATGGAACAACATATGTTCTGGCAAGATTCCCTAAAATACCTGATGACATCGTTTATGATGATGAAGGTGATTGGGAAAATGCATTAGTTGGCATTATAGATGATTTTGTTTTGACTCTGCAGGAAAAAATCATAGAGCTTTCATACAAGAAAGATTCTGATATTCCTGGAAATAAAGTCAGAGAAGATGATGCAAATAAAGAGTTTATGTCAGGTCTTGCAGCCCGCGCAACTTAGGAGCGCGTGTAATGTCAAAAACATTTACTTTATGGTATCCGGAAATAGAGCCGGATATTTCTAATGTGCCATTTACCGGGCTTCGAGAAGCAGTTCGAAGCGCCGCGATAAAGTTTTGTGAAAAAACCCATCTTTGGAAAGTCGATCTTGCCCGTATCACCACGAATATAAATGATAGAGATTATTCATTGACAGTGGATGCCTCTCTGCAGGCGGAGATAATTGTTATTGATGATGTCCAATATAAATCTGATGGAGAGGATGACGATCAATTCAGGACCGTTTATCCCGTCTCAGAGGTTCAGCAAAATAGAAACAGCGGAGGCGGCTGGAAGTATTCTGATATTGAATCTCCATACAATTTTTATGTTGACCCAGTAGATAAAACCACTCTTTATTTTGTGGGTAATCCTACGGAATCAAGTACTGAGGGGCTGCTAGTCACAGTTATTTTAAAACCTTTAAAAACAGCCACCTCTTTACCGGATTTTCTTTATAATGAGTATAGAGAGGAAATAGGCCATGGGGCACTCGCGAATCTATACATGAAAAAAAATATGCCATGGTTTGATCCCAATATGGCTGCATATCATAATGTACCTTTTATGGCTGCGTGTAATAATGGTAAAAGCAGGAGAATAACCGGTGCTACAAATATGAATCTACAAATCAAAATGAGGCCTTTGGCATGACAGAATATATTTTTTCAAATAATGCTTCTGGAACGCTACTCTCCGCCATGGGTGGATCAGATACCACATTGACATTAAATAGTGGTGAGAGGGTAAACTTTCCTGATCCAGGTGCAGACGAGCAATTTGAAATATATGTAAAAAATGGCAATACTGGCTCCTGGATGATATGCACTGGAAGAAGTTCGGATACATTAACAGTTTCCAGAACAGATTCAAATTCATTTCCAAAAGGCTCGACTGTTATTCACGCGATAAGTGCCACTGTTTTAAATCTCCTCCTTCAAAAAGGAGTTTATAGAGAGGTTGATGGAAGCCCAGACGGTACCCTTGCTGCAGAGTATACTGGCGAGGAGGTTCTGGATACCACAAACAGCCTTTGGTATAAGCATATTACAGGAACTTCCTGGAAGCTTATGAGTTCATAATTTAATGAAAGGAATTGAAGAATGTCTAAAGTAATACACTCACAGAATCATTTTGGCGCTCATCCCGGATTCAGTAAGGTTCAATCAAGCATAGCAAAAGAGATAAATCCTAAAACCGGAAAGCCTTATGGAGAAGAGGTGGCCGGCGCCATACTTGCATCAAAAACCAGGGGCGCGAGTGCTAAGGCAAAGAAAGCAAATCCGAGACTAAACCGGGTAAAAGGGTAAAAGGAAATTTCGTTTTGATTGAAAATATTAATGATTATAAGTATGATCCTCATCTTTCAGGAGAAACGATTTGCCTTCAATGTGGCCATGAAGGTATTTCTATAGCGCCAATAGGAATAACTTTCTTAGAATGCGAAAAATGCCATTGCTTTAAAATGGTATTTAAAAATCAAGTAGAAAGAGAAGGATTACATTGGACTTGTAATTGTGGAAATTCACTTTTTCGCATATCCCCGGAAGGAATTTATTGCCCAATGTGTGGCGAATCGCAGGAAGGGTTTTGATTATATGACAGAACTTAGGTTTAATACAAAGGCTTATGGCAGGATTAAGGGCGGCATAACCGATATCGATACTTCGATTGAACTTTATCCAGGCTATATTCATACATTGGCAACGAATTGGGTCACGGCAAAATCATTACACGCTACCATTGTGGATCGTCTGGGTAACAGGGAAGTTATCACTATTACAGATATCGATTTCAAAAATAATAAGCTGACCGCTTCACGCGGAGTGAGCGCCAGGTCCTGGGCAGATGGTTGTATAATTTCACAACGAATCACTGAAGATGATGCGGGCCAATTTATTCAACGTCAAAATTTTCGACAAATAATTTACAATCCGAACACTGTATTAACAGCAGATTACCCTGGTGAAAAAATTCTTCAAATAGGAACTTATAGTTGTGAAAAAAGATGGTGGAAAAATGTATCTGGAACCGAATGGCAATTAATCGCCGGCGATAAATGTGATTGGGAGTCATATTCAGGAGGATTTATCGTTTCTCCTTCCAGTGATATCACTTACAGCACAGATCAGTTAATGCAGGATGAATTAACAGCAGCCTCTATTTATGGTGTCTGCTGGAGCCCGGAACTCGGAATTTTTTGTATTGTGGGGAATGAAATCATTTTTACAAGCCCAGATGGAGCGATATGGACAAAACAGTCGCCTCCTACTCATACTGGATCATCAAATACATGGGAAAAAGTTTGCTGGAGCCCATCATTAGGCCTTTTTTGCGCTGTAGCAAGTAGTGGAACACAACATGTAATGACAAGTCCAGATGGAGTAAGTTGGACATTGCATAATATTCAATCTACCTCATTTTATGATGTCTGCTGGAGTCCGGAACTTGGATTATTTTGCGCTGTCGGGACAAATTATATATGCACAAGCCCAGATGGAATAAACTGGACTACTCAAACCGCACCATCCGAACATTGGTTATCAGTCATATGGAGTCCGGAGCTTAATTTATTCTGCGCCTGCAATATAAGCACTTCAGTGGGAGGCATAGCGATTAGCGCTAATGGTGAAACATGGACACAATATCAAATTGATAGTACAAATCAAGGTGGTTATGGGATAGCGTGGAGCCCGGCACTCGGACTTTTTTGTGTTGCGGGATACAATACCGGAAATTATAATATTGCATATTCAAATAATGGCTCTTCATGGGCTAGAATGATATACGCAAATAGATTATCGTCAATTTGTTGGAGTCCGGGAACCGGCTATTTTGTAGCAGCATGCGGATATTATAGTTCAAGCAAATTACTTGTCAGTGATGATGCGCTCACATGGACAGAGGTTGATATAATTGATCCATATTCTTCGGGAGGATGGAGAGATATTTGTTGGAGTCCTGATCTTTTTAAATTTTGCCTTGTTGGAAACGTAAACAATGCAATCAATACCGCAACTGTTTTAATCGTTCCAGGGGCAATATAATGACAAAAATATCAATACCATTCTTTCAGGGCATCCGCCCAAGCGTTTCGCCTGACAATATCGGAAATAATGAGGCTCAAATAGCTCAGAATTGTAAGCTATGGAATGGGAATTTGAGGTCATGGGATAATTATCTGATAGCCGATACTCTTGATAATATAGGGATTGTGAAAAAGATTTATCTCTATCAGGATGAGTATTGGCTCGAATGGGAGGCAGAGGTTGATTTGATAGAGGCTCCCGTTTCCGGGGATACCGAAGGGAAAATATTCTGGACCGGATCAGGTATACCAAAAAAATCAAAACGAGACATGATAATTACCGGTACCGGGGCTATGCCCAGGGATGCTTATCCACTTTCGATTCCGACACCCTTACTGTCTCCAACCGCATCGGCAAGTTCTCCTCCTGCGGGCTCAGGCGATGACAGGTATATAAATTATATCTGGACTGTTGTAAGCGAATGGGGAGAAGAGGGCTATCCTTCAAATGCAAGTAGCCAGGTCACGGCTAAGAATGGGCAACTGGTCAATTTATCTGACATGTCTATGATATGGCAGTCCGCCACTGAAGTAAAAACCTCAAATTCAGTATATAAGACTACAGATGAAGGCGGAACTTATCTTTTTAAATGTGTTCAGCCCGGAACAACCGGTTCAAGCGAACCAACCTGGAATGAAACTGTGAATGGATATACTTATGATGGTTCTGCGGTATGGCAATGTTTTAATAATAATTTATCTTATAAAAGAATTTATCGAATAATTATAGGGAATGAGACCGCTACATATCAATTTGTAACTCAAATCGCTATTTCAACCACAACGTATGCTGATAGCAAAGAAGATGCTGATCTTAGTAATTCATGTCCTACCATCAGTATTTCCCGGGGAGGGGCGGGAATAGCTGATTATGATCCTGCTGACGATGATTTGCTTGGACTTTGCTATATCGGAAATGGGATAGCAGTAACATTTAAAGGGAAAGATATATATTTTTCAATCCCATATAAAATGTGGGCTTTCCCTATTGAATTTAGCCAGGCAGTACCGGAATCAATAGTATCCATTACCTCTATCGGTGAAGGTGCAGCCATAATTTGCACAACAAAAAAAGCCTATATTTTACAGGGCACTTCTCCTGCAGCCATAACTATTGATCCTCTTGAACACACCAAACCGAACTTATCCAAAAGAGGCGCGGTTCCATATGAAAATGGCGTAATATATCCAGCCGCTGATGGGCTTAGGTATGTAGGAAATGGTGCCAATAATATCATAACTAAGGCCCATTATACTGTGGAGGAATGGAAAAATCTTTACCCATCAACAATGCATGGAGCTATTCATAATAATAAATATTATGGATTCTATTCCGGGGACAGTGAAGGGGGATTTGTATTTGACCTTTTATCAAATTCAGAACCGACCACACTGGATTTTTATTGTTTTTCCACATATGTAGGACCCAACGACAAACTTTATTTTATCAGGAGCACATCGATGTCTCAGTTTAAAGAATCTTTACTAAATCCAGATGCCAGGGCAACTTCAGGGAAAGCCACCCAATATGATTTGAGCGGAGGAGCCGGAGTGATGGCCAGCATTTCACAACCAGATTATCCCAGAAATGTTGTCCTTACTATTACTGATGGTGATACTTCAATTTCCGCCATAGATATTACCATTGCTGGAACACTAGCGGATGGGTCTGCAGGCTCTGAAAATAAAACATTGACCGATCTTATAATAGGATCAAACGACCTGAACGTAGCTTTTTCACATATTGATTCTATCACTATAAACTCAGTAACAGGAGCTGGTGCCGGTGATACCTTAGATCTGGGATATGGTAAAAAATTTGGTCTCGGGAATAGTATTGAGGTAGAATCAGATATCCTTAAAGTTAATATAAATGATGATGATTCGCCGGTCGCTTCACAAACAATAAGTACAACTTATGGAACGGTTCAATTTGCAACAGATCCTGATGGCTCAAATGATTACCAGGTAATGTATCAAACCACTTAATTTTTTCCTCAATTTAAGTGTAAAAACGAGAAATGTTAATTTTGATATAACAATTAAGGTCAATATGAATTATCGAAACCGAATATATCAATGGCAGGGAGACAGTTCTCAGCCCTATCCAAATAATTATATTTGGAAAAGTCGAAAGTGGATATTCCCTTTTAAATTGAGCTTTACCCGGGCTCGGGTAATCGCCGATACCGGAGATAGGCAGGATTATTATGATTCGATCATTGCCAGAAATGAAGCCATTGAAAGAAACGTGAGCCGAATATCAGGACTTGCTATTCATGGCGCCGTTGGTGAAGATGTGATTGGAAAATTTTCAATTAACGGGGACCTACTCGAAACAGTGCCCACGGTTGCTGATTATTCAGGAGATTTTAATCTTTCTGTAAAATTTTATGTAGATGGATCCTTATATTTTACAAAAGAAGTCTATGCAACTGATATCCCTTTTGCTATTAAAGAAAAATATAGAGGAAGGATATTTGAAGTTCAGCTAGAGGGTAATGTTCCGGTTAAAAGATTTGTTATGGCGACATCTGTAGAAGAACTAATGGGAGGATAAAATGAATGTAATAACATCTCATAATGGTGCATGGGGACCTCAATCTACTATATATGGAAAAGATGGTAGAACATACCCAACTATTGAAGCAGCTCAGGCCGCAGACCATGCCTATAATCTTCAGATGGGAAATAGAACTAGCACCTCAATGACAGTAGGTGGAAAGTCATCGGGGGGAGCCGGAAGCGGAAATTATACGCAGGAATTTCTCAAAAAATGGGGCGATATCAATGATCAGGTCTTAAGTACATTAAATGGAGCCATTAATGATATCGGAAGCGGAAAATCAATGTATCCGGGAAGTGAGCAACTTCAAGGGTTAATCTCAGACATAGGCCAACAATCGAAAGATTTTAGCCAGAAATATGGCGGAGTAGAAACTTCATCAATAAATTCAGCAATGAATGATATCAATGCCAGAAATGACCTAACAAACCAATTCATGGATCTTTCTAAACCAGATTATGCCGGTGTGGCTGGTAGAGCATCTGCAGATGTACGGGCATCCACTGATAAAGCTTTGGCCGAAAATACAAGGC
>Ga0315536_1000079_pt1 | contig 42156 bp, 35 predicted proteins | sample SalMarSW160230MG_FD_203093 | JGI IMG/M metagenome (GOLD analysis project Ga0315536, IMG submission 203093) | Salt marsh sediment microbial communities from the Plum Island Ecosystem LTER, Massachusetts, United States - Salt Marsh Sediment SW1602-30 ...
AAATATCTTAATCTTGAAGCTTATGAAGAGTTGGTTAGAAAAGTTAAAGCAAAAAGGAAAGAGCGTGAATCTTATATAAAGAAATTTGCAGAACCTATTAAAAAAGAGCTCGATAATTATAACTTAAAATACGAATTGAGCGGCAGACCGAAACATCTTTACAGCATTTACGGAAAAATGATCCACCGTAATAAACCGTTTGAAGAAATTTATGATCTGTTTGCTGTAAGGATCATACTCGATACGGAAAATAAAAATGAATGTTATACCACTTTGGGAATTGTAAACCAGATTTACATTCCGGTTCCGGATAGATTTAAAGATTATATCTCTATTCCGAAAACAAACAATTATCAATCAATACATACAACCGTGGTCGGTCCCGAAGGAAGACTAGTTGAAGTACAGATCCGCACAAGATTGATGCACGAGATTGCTGAAAAAGGTGTGGCAGCACATTGGCGTTACAAAGAAAGCAAGTCAACATCAGATAAAGATCTGGAAGAATGGGTAAACTGGATAAGAGATATTTTTGAAAATGCAAGCAGAGACGAAGCAAGAAAAGATTTGTTAGAAAGTTTCAAATTAAATCTCTACCAAGATGAAATTTATGTCTTTACACCGAAAGGGGAGTTACGGAGACTTCCAATTAATTCAACACCTGTCGATTTTGCTTTTGATATTCATAGCAAAGTTGGCTTTCATTGCATCGGAGCAAAAATAAACGGAAGGATTGTGCCGCTCGATACGGTTATGCATAGTGGGGATCAGATCGAAATTATTACTTCAAAAAATCAGAAGCCAAATAAAAACTGGCTCAATTTTGTACAGACACATAAAGCAAAAGCAAATATTCGTAAATGGATAAACAGGGAAGAGGATAAAATTATTCAAACGGGCAAAGACATCTGGGAGAAGAAAACGAAAAAAATGAAACTTTCTTTTACTTCAGGTGAGATATCCAAACTTGTTCAGAGTTCCAAATTTGAAAATCCCGATCAGTTCTTTTCTGCAGTTGCAAACGGAAAGGTAAACCTGGATGATATTCTGCTTCCACCAAAAAAGGAAGAGAAAACGGATGTTGCTTCAATGGAATTTGATGAATTTGCTGATTTCGCCAGAACTGATGCCGGTGGAATTTTAGTCGATGGCAAAAAGACACAAATGCTCTATTCTTATGCAAAGTGCTGCAATCCGATTCCCGGCGATCCAATTATCGGTTATGTTACCGTTGGGGAAGGAATAAAGATACACCGCAAAACATGCAACAACCTGTTAAATCTTTCAACAGGCGATTCAAGTAAATTAGTATCTGTTGGTTGGCCATATTCAGAAGGATCATTATTTATAGCAGGCTTGATTGTAAAAGGTGAAGACAGCCCTGGAATTTTGAATGACATTGCACACACAATAGCTTCATATAGAAATACAAATATCAAATCGATCAACATCAATACAAACGACTCAACTTTTGAGGGTAATGTTACGGTTTATGTTAGTAATCTCGATCATCTTAACCGGTTGATGGATAGGTTGAAAAAAGTAAAAGGTATTCATACTATTGAAAGATTTGAAGGAGTTTAATGGAACAGGGTCGTTTGCTTGGAATCGATTTTGGGGAGAAAAGAATCGGTTTGGCTCTAAGTGATCCGCTTTTAACTTTTGCTTACTCTCTCGATACATTTCAAAATGATAAAAATTTCTGGAAAAGATTTGAAGATATTATCAAGAAAAATGAGGTTCATAAAATTGTAATTGGTATGCCGAACGAAGAACGAAATAAAGATTTAGTAGCGGCTGTTGAAGCATTCAAAACAAAGATTGAGGATAAATTTCATATCGAAGTAATAACCTGGAACGAAGAGTACACATCAGTAATCGCACAGCAAAAAATTATTCAGTCGGTGTCTAAAAAGAAAAAAAGAAGAGATAAAGGTTTGATTGATAAATTCTCTGCTGCTATTATACTTCAGGAATATTTAGACAGCCTGTAAATGCTCCCGTCAAAATCAAATTTATCAAAATTGATTCTGAAAAAGATGTAAAAATAGGATTTCATAAGTCTGTGAATAATTTTTAGGGTGATATTTTCTTTACTAATAATAATTGACATTCATAATCCAATAAACTATTTTTCTGTATCATAAACTTACAAATGGGAGCACTACTATGACACTTGACGCACTTGGTATGGTTGAAACAAAAGGATTAGTTGGTGCGATCGAAGCTGCCGATGCAATGGTCAAAGCTGCAAAAGTAGAATTGATTGGTAAAGAAACAATCGGCGGCGGTTATGTTACCGTTATGGTTAGGGGAGATGTAGGAGCAGTGAAGGCTGCTACGGATGCTGGTGCAGCAGCAGCTCAGAGAGTTGGCGAGCTTGTATCAGTACATGTAATTCCACGTCCTCATGCTGAAGTAGAATCTATTCTGCCAAAAAGAAAGTAAATTATGCAACAGGCATTAGGTTTGTTGGAAACCAGAGGCTTGGTAGCTTCTATTGAAGCTGCAGATGCAATGTTAAAAGCTTCTAAAGTCCGTTTAGTTAGTAAAGAAAAAGTAACAGCTGGACTTATAACTATAGTTATTGTGGGAGATGTTGCAGCAGTTAAAGCATCGGTTGATGCAGGTGCAGCAGCGGCTCAAAGAGTGGGAGAGTTGGTTTCCGTACATGTTATTCCAAAACCCGATGATCAGATAGCCGATATTCTACCAATCGAAATAGAAATGCCAGTTGAAACAGAGAAGAAAAAAGAGGCAAGGGAAAAACCGATAGAGCCTCAACAAACTGTTGAAACAAAAACGAAATCCAAGGCTGAGCCTGAAACCAAACCTGTTTCTGAACCCGAGCCTGAAATTAAACCTAAGATAAAAACTAAAGAAACTACAAAAGCTCCGCCTGTTAAAAGAACTCCTCGTACGGTACCCATAAAACCTGAAAGCACTACTATAGACAGGTTGAAAAAGGAAGCATTGGGTGGGAAGGTTGAAGAAGATAAAACAGGTGAGACTGAGGAGAAAACCTCTTCGACAGATTTAAAAGAAATAGAAAAGCTTAATGTACATCAACTAAGAAGATTAGCAAGAAGCACAGAGAACTTTCCCATTCAGGGAAGAGTAATTTCACGTGCAAACAGAAAAGAACTTCTTGATTATTTCGAAACACTAACGTAATTATTTGTGATCACTTTTGATAACCAAAACTCCACTAACTGTGGAGTTTTTTTATGCTCAAATTCCTTTATATTTGAAATGTGAAGAAGAAAGTACCTATAATAATCATTGCCGTAATATTCTCTTTAATTGTCTGGGGAACTATTTCGCTTTCCGGAGAATATTATTCCAATGTAGAAGTACCGTTAAAGATAGTTGATATACCCGATGGATATACAGTCGGTTCAAATTTACCAAAAAATGTATTGCTAAAACTTAAAGGCGAAGGTTGGAAATTATTCTCCGTAAATATTGGGAAAGATATTAACTTCAATGTTTCGGTAAAACAGGAATCAGGAATCAGGGTATTAAATCTCGCTGATCATATTGCAGATAATCGTTGGATACTTTCCGACCTTGAAGTTATCGATATTGTTCCGCCTAAAATTACATGCAAAATAGAAAAAAAGATAAAGAAAAAACTTCCTGTATCGGCCGACCTTGATCTGGATTTTAAACCGGGATACGCACTCGCAACCCCTGTAAATCTTGATCCGGATTCCGTAGTTGTTGAGGGACCCGGTTCGATACTTAACTCTATTAAATCCGTTAAAACCCAGGAAGTAAAATTATTATCGCTCGATAAAAAAACGATCAAGAGTATTGGATTTGCAGATTTACCGGGTTCTGAGTTCGATACAAAGTTTGTCTCAATCACATTGAATGTTCAACGAATTGTTGACCGACGCTTTAAAGATATAAATATTGAAGTCCTCGATGTTCCGCCAGACAGGGATGTTATTTTACTACCAAACAAAATAGACTGTAGCATAAGAGGTGGAATTGATATTCTTGGAAAACTCGACAATTCGAAATTCAGAGCATTCGTTTATTACGGGGATATAGTTTTGGATACTTTAGGAAGTGTTGTTCCACAGATCGATTTACCTGATAACACGAGTTTGATGTATATTAAGCCTGAACATATTAGGTACATTATAAAAAAATACAGATAAATGTCCATTTTGAATCAACATAAATTTTATAATCCGGAAAGAAATAATTAAGATAAGAAATGTTTATCTCTTTTGAAGGAATTGATTTTAGTGGTAAATCCACACAAATAGACCTGTTAAAAGACTATTTAACGAGTAAGGGTAATAAAGTAAAAATAATCAGGGAGCCGGGTGGAACAGAAATATCGGAAAAAGTGAGAGCCATCCTTCTCGATAAAGAAAATTCTAATATGCTTTGGGAAACAGAATTTCTGCTCTTTTCTGCTAGTCGTGCCCAGCTTGTAAGAGAAAAAATAAGACCTTACCTGAAGGACAGGATTTATGTAATTTCGGACAGGTTTCATGATTCTTCTACAGCTTACCAGGGTTTTGGAAGAGGAATCCCCATCCAGGTGATTTTGAACATTCACAAACTTGCTATTGGAGATACAATACCTGATATTACTTTTTTTATTGATATACCGGTTGAGGTTGCACAACAAAGAAGCAGAAAAAAATCATCAGTAAAACTTGATAGGATTGAAAGATCGGAAGATCAATTTTATGAAAAGGTTAGAAATGGTTACCTGAAGCTTGCAGACACTGAAAAAAGATTTCGGGTTATTAATGGAATGGAAGGCATTAATGTTATTCACAACAAAATAATTAATGAAATTGAAAAATTTGAACAAAGGTAATTTTATGAAATTTAAACATCTGAAAATGTTTTTAATCGGCGCTACCATCATTTTGCTTTTTGCAGGGTTTACGGATATATATTTTGAAATAAATAAAAACCTTGAACTATTCGGTAAAGTTTATAAAGAAATTTCTTTCAATTATGTTGATGAAGTGGACCCCGAACAATTTATGCGTGCCGGTATTCAGGGAATGCTTTCATCGCTCGATCCCTACACTATTTTCATCGATGAAAAAAAGAAAGAAGATATTGATCTTATTACAAATGGCAAGTATGGCGGTATTGGAATTTCAATCGGTGTTCGCGGCGATAAAGTTACGATAGTTGAAGTAATGGAAGGTTACTCTGCACAGAGACAGGGATTGGAAGTTGGAGATGAAATAATAGAAGCTGCTGGAGTAAAAATAGGGACTGATAATCTCGATGAAATTTCTTCTCTCGTAAAAGGTGATCCGGGCACTACCGTTTCTTTAAAAATTGTTAGAGATGAATTAAAAGATACCATCGATTTTGATGTTGTTAGAGAAGAAGTAATAATTAAAAATTTAACTTTTGCAGGATTTTATCCTGAAGACAGTAATAATCTTTATCTCAAGCTTAGTAATTTTAGCCGATCTGCGAGTGAGGAGATTAGGGATGCAATAAAAGATGCAAAAGCCCAAAAAGAAATTAAATCAGTAATTCTTGATTTACGCGGGAATCCTGGCGGATTGTTAGATATTGCTGTAGATATCTGTGATAAATTTTTACCAAAAGATTATCTGATCGTATCAACCAAAGGAAGATCGGCATCCAGCATTAAGGAGTTTTATTCCACACAGGAACCTTTGCTTAAAGATGCTAAATTAATTGTTCTGATAGATGGCGGAAGTGCTTCAGCTTCTGAGATTGTTGCAGGGGCAATTCAGGATCATGATCGGGGAATTATTCTTGGAACTAAATCTTTTGGTAAAGGGCTTGTTCAAACTATTACACCGTTAAGTTATAATACATCATTAAAAATAACGACAGCAAAATATTATACTCCAAGTGGAAGGTGTATTCAGAAAATAGATTATTCTGATAATAACGATGTAATTGCTGAAGAGGATTCCATAGTCTCAGGTAAGTTTTTAACCGATCATAAGAGAGTTGTTTATTCAAAAGGTGGCATTTCGCCTGATACTACTATCGCATTTAATATAGAGGGAAGACTTACGCAAGAACTATTAGCACATGGTCTGTTCTTTAAATTTGCCAATCATTATTATTATCAGCATACTGATGAAAATTATGATTCAATTAAAGATGAAGATTTATTAAAACAGTTTAAGGATTTTATAAATAATGAAAACTTCGCTTATAAATCGGATGCAGAAGATCATGTTGATCAATTGATATCGGATTTATCCGGTAATTACCCGGACTTAACTAATGAAGTAAGCAAGCTTAAGTCGGAAATTACTAACCTGAAGAAAAATGATTTTAATCTATTTAAAGATGAAATATTAGGAGAACTAAGAACCGAAATCGCTTACCGGTATTTGGGATCAGACGCACGAATAAAGGAGCAGTTGAACGGCGATATTCAGTTTAAAAGTGCATTTAACATTTTTAGTCATCCTTTAGTTTATAATAAACTGTTACATTTGAATTGAATGAACCTGAATTACTACTGATATTTCTTGCAGTAGGATTTGGTGCAGGGATTCTTATAGGAATGCTCGGAGTTGGAGGGGGAGTAATATTCGTTCCCTCTTTATATTATCTGCTTCCATACTTTGGGGTAAGCTATGCTTCTGTGCCTTATTTTGCAATCAGTATTTCTTTACTCTCCGGTGGCATTGCAGCATCGTTTTCGGCAGCTTTTCATCTTTATGCAAAAAATGTTGATGTAAAAAAAGGATTGCTGTTTGCACTCGGCAGCAGTCTTGCAGCGTTTATCTCCGTAATATTTGTTACTTCCGTTGGACCCGAATTTCTGAAAATAATTTTTGCAGCTGTTTTATTTATCGTGGCAATCTATATGTTATTGGATATGCAACTTAAAAGTAATTCAGGTAGAAGCAATGAAATCAAACTTTACTATTTACCAGCCATTGGTTTATCGGTAGGTGTTTTAGCATCTTTTACAGGATTAGGCGGTGGTGTCATTTTTCTTCCGGTACTGCATTATTTTTATTTATTAAATACAAAGGTGGCTGTGGGTACATCTTCCCTGATTACTGCACTTACTATGATATCTGCGTCATTATCATTCTTCATTCATCAGGAAAACTGGACTGGAAGTTATAACATAGCACATCTTGGACTATTTGCAGCTCTTCCATTGGGAATTGGTGCAATTGCCGGGGCAAAATTCGGTTTTAATATTGTTAAAAAGCTGAAATCACATTCTATTAAAAAAATATTTGCTGTTTTATTGATTATGGTAGTAGCAAAAATTATTTTTAGCCTATGATTACTCAGGGTCTGATATTTAAGAAAAATCCTCTCTATGAGAAATGTCCTTCCTGCTCGGCAGCGGGAACATTAAGGAAATCACGACCAAGGAAGACTGTAGAAAAAATAGTAAGGTCATTAACTCCTTATGGACCTTATAGATGTAAAAAATGCGGCTGGAGAGGATATCGTTCAAGATTAGTTCTTACTACTCAATCAGTTAAGAACGGAATTCTCTATTTGTTACTGGTAGCATTTTCAGCATTTATTGTTTACCAGATATTAAAAAGATTTGTTTGATAGTGGAATCAATTCTCAAAGTAAAAAATAATTATATTAAAAATAGTTTCATTTCTTCATTTGGATAATTTGGTATATTTTATAAATTTATAAAATCTAAATCTTAAATTATTTACTGTTAAAAATCGACTCTGAAAATTAGCTGTTGTAATTATTTACTACGCATCACAAAACTCAAAACATCGGCATCAGAATAATGAATGGACTTTGTGTATTTAGTTTTTGATATGTTTTGAGATTCGATCAAAAATCCAATTAAACTTTTAATTTTTTAGGAAATAAATGAAGGCATCTTTTCTGGATTATGTACTGAGGTACAGATTACCGGTAACGGTATTTGTTGTGATTGCTTCATTTACGATAACCTATTTTGCTTCCGATGCTGAACGTGATAGTGTAGGCTACTCTCCTGATCAACCGATTAATTTTTCACATAAGTTGCACGCTGGTGATATGCTGATAGATTGCCAGTATTGTCATACAGGTGTTGAAAAATCCCGTCACGCAATGGTGCCCGCGGTTTCTACGTGTATGAATTGTCATACAATTGCACGCAAAGACAAACCTGAAATTATCAAGTTAACTAAATATTATAATGAGGGAATAGCACTTCCCTGGAAGAGAATACACAGAGTTCCGGACTTCGCATATTTTAATCATAGTGTTCATGTAAATGCAGGTATCGATTGTTCAAGCTGTCACGGCGATGTAAGACAAATGGATAGAATTGCACAAATGAATTCTTTTACAATGGGAGCCTGCCTTGATTGTCACAGGAATGCTCACGATAAATTACCTTATTTGAAAAATATTAAAAACGGCCCGGATGATTGCTGGGCCTGTCACCGTTGATCAGGGAATTATGATGAAATTCAGCAGCTTTAACTTTAACAAAAAAATAGAGAGAAAGAAGTTTTTTATTACTGCAGCAGCCGGTGTCGTTACTTATACAGTATTGAAATCTTTTCCTTTAAATTTATTCGTTAAGAAGAAAGAAAACATTAAGATAGAGAAACGTAAAAAAGATATGATAAAAGAAAATCCTCTTGCTGTAAGCAGAAAAAATACAGGTGTAAATAATGGCTGAAGCTAAGGATAAAATGAACAACGAAGAGAATTTACAAAAGCCTGACGTAAACTATTGGCGGAGTTTTGCTGAATTGCATAAGGATTCTGCTTTAATTGAAGCAAGTCGGCAAGAATTTAGTGAAAGTGTAACCGATGATTTTGATCCTGCAAAGCTTTCTAAATTTTCGAGACGTAAATTTTTAGCTTTAATTGGAGCTTCTGCTGCATTAGCCGGTACAGCCTGTTCGGATTACAGGGATAAAGGAGAAATTGTTCCTTATACAAAAATGCCTGAGGATACAGTTGTTGGTAAACCTAAATATTATGCTTCTACTTTTAACTATGGTTCTCAATCACACGGAATTTTGATTAAGACAAGAGAAGGAAGACCAGTAAAAGTAGATGGTAATCCTGATCATCCTGTAAACAAAGGAAAAACCAACGCGATAGTTCAGGCAAGTCTGTTGAGCTTGTATGATCCCGATAGACTACAATACCCAATGAAGAAAACGGATGGAGGCGAGTTTACAAAATCTTCGTGGAAGAATGTTGATAAAGAAATTGTAAATGCTTTAAAATCTACTTCAGAAAAAAATATTGCGATTGTAACTGGAAGTATTCTTTCTCCAACAACTAAAAGAGTGCTAGATGAATTTAAAGCGAAATATCCTGGAACTAAGGTTTATTCTTACGAATTATTTAACGATGAGATCAGAAACTCTGCATGGAAAAAATGCTACGGAACAGATCTCTATCCTTTGATAAAATGGAATGAAGCTAAAATAATCGTAGCTCTTGAATCCGATTTCTTAGGTACCGATGGAAACAAAGTGGAAAACTCAAGATTGTTTGCTGAAGGTAGAGACGTTGATAATGTAAAGAATTTTAACAGGCTTTACGTTGTTGAAGGTAATATGTCACTTACCGGTACAAATGCTGATTATCGTTTAAAACTAAGACCGGATGCTCAATATATTTTTGTAATGAACTTATTGAGCGAGGTTTCTCGCAGAACCGGAATCGGTGTTCCATTTAACCTCTCATCATTTTCACTTGATACGTTCGCTAAAACTTATTCGCTTAATACTAAGAAATTAAAACACCTTGTTGATGATCTTCTGAACAATAAAGGAAAATCTATTGTTTACGCGGGAAGAACATTGCCTGAAGAAGTTCACATCGCTGTAAATTATTTAAATGAAATTCTCGGCAATAAAAATTTATATAGAACTGATTCAGCGACTGTTTCAAACCTGCCTTTAAGTTCCAAATCGGACATTGAAAATCTTGTATCTGATATGAATTTGGGCAAAGTAGGTTTACTTATTCATTTCGATTCTGATCCTGTTTTCAAATTTCCTGAAGATATAGGTTATGCCGATGCGTTAAAGAAAGTTTCAACAGTTGTATCATTAACAGAAAGTGCTAACGATTCATCCGCTGCAGGGAATTATACCTTACCGATAAGCCATACTTTTGAATCTTGGGGTGATGCTAAATCACGAACAGGTTTTTACTCACTTCAACAGCCGGTTATTGCTCCTATTTATGATACAAGAGAAAAGGAAGCCGTACTTTTAAATTGGATCGATGAAGCTAAAGGCGAGTTTAAGGATACTCTATATCACGAGTACCTGATGAAGAACTGGCAGGAGAATATTTATCCTTCCCTTAAATCGAAATTTGCATTTATAGAATTCTGGTATGGCGCTCTTCACGATGGAGTTGTTTTTGTTAATGAATCTTCAAATACTTTTGGTAGTTTCAACAATTCAGCGTTCAACGGATTAAGTAATACAAGCACAAATCTATCTGGTTATGCGGTTATTTTAAGCGAACATTATTCAATCGGCGATGGGAAATTTGCAAACAACGGTTGGCTTCAGGAATTGCCTCATCCTGTTTCTAAGATGACTTGGGACAATTATGCTTCGATTTCAAAAAATACTTCTAAAGAACTTGGTGTAAAGAACAACGATAAAATTTTAGTTACTATCGGAAAAAGATCTTTGGAAATTCCTGTATTTATTCAACCGGGTTGTGCTGATAATACCATTGCAATAGAAACAGGTTATGGAAGAACCGTAGTTGGAAGAGTCGGTGAAGAAACAGGTTTCAATGCAAATATTTTATTATCAAAAGATTCGGAGTGGCTTTTTACAAATTCATCAGTCAAAAAAGGTGATGGCACATATCAGTTAGTGTCAGCACAGGAACATCACTTATTTGATCGTACGCCAAACGAAAATCTTTTGGGTGAAAGAAAGATAATAAGAGAGGGCACAGTAAAAGAGTACTTGGAAAATTCTCATTTCGTTTCCGAAATGCATGAGGAAGAAAAAGTAGATCAAATTTATCCCGATCATCCTGCCTGGTACACCGGTGTAAAATGGGGAATGGCAATCGATCTTAATAAATGTACCGGTTGTAGTGATTGCGTTATAGCATGTATCGCTGAAAATAATAATCCCGTTGTAGGGAAAGATCAGGTTGCAGTTGGAAGGGAAATGCAATGGCTCAGAGTCGATGCTTACTACTCTGGTTCTGAAGATGATCCAATTGTAAGCAAGCAGGTTATGTTATGTCAACATTGTGATAATGCCCCATGTGAAAATGTGTGCCCGGTTGCGGCAACAACTCACAGTAAGGATGGCTTGAACCAAATGGTTTATAACAGATGTGTGGGTACAAGATATTGTTCCAACAACTGTCCTTATAAAGTTAGAAGATTTAATTTCTTTAATTTCAGAGATCATTTCAGAGATAGCTTCCAGCAGGAAGGAATATTCGATCTAGTTTATAATCCTGAAGTAACAGTTCGCTCAAGAGGAGTAATGGAAAAATGTACTTTCTGTATTCAGAGAATTGCGACTGAGCGCGAGAATGCAATTCGTGAAAACAGGGAAGTGATCGGATCAAATGTTCATACGGCTTGTCAGGATGCTTGTGGTACAAATGCAATTCACTTCGGCGATATCAATAATAAAAACGCCGAATTTTATAAATACAGAAATCATGAATTAGGTTATTATGTTCTGGAAGAATTAAACGTAAAACCAAACGTTACTTATCTGGCTAAATTACGAAATACTGATTCGGAGAAAGTATAGTGAGCGTAGATTATAGCAAAGAAATTCCCTTAGTTCAGGGCAGACTTACAATGGCGCAACTTGATGACGCCATTGCAAAACCAATGAGCGTCAGACCGGGTAAAATTTATTTTATCGCACTGGCATTTACTTCCGGATTATTGCTGCTTGGAGTACTTGGCGTTTCACTTACTTTTTATTTTGGAATTGGCGAATGGGGAAATAATCAACCCGTAGCCTGGGGATGGGGTATTACAAACTTTGTTTTTTGGGTAGGTATTGCACATGCCGGTACATTAATATCAGCAATTCTTTATTTATTAAGACAGAAATGGAGAACCGGTATCTCAAGGTTTGCAGAAGCTATGACGATTTTTGCTGTTATGTGTGCAGGAATTTTTCCAATTATTCATACAGGTCGTCCATGGCTTGCAGGATATTTACTTCCATACCCTAACTCACATCATCTCTGGCCTAATTTCATTTCACCATTAGTATGGGATGTATTTGCTGTATCTACTTATCTTATTGTTTCTGCAATTTTTTGGTATGTCGGACTCATTCCTGATTTTGCTACACTAAGAGACAGAACTGTATCAAAAGTTAAAAATTTTGTTTATTCGTTTTTTAGTCTTGGATGGAGGCATTCAAACAGACATTGGAGACATTACGAAAAAGTTTATATGATTCTGGCAGGACTTGCTACTCCTCTAGTGCTTTCAGTTCATACAGTTGTAAGTTTTGACTTTGCTGTTGCCGTTTTACCTGGCTGGCATTCGACCATTTTTCCTCCTTACTTTGTGGCAGGTGCAATATTTTCAGGTTTTGCCATGGTTGTAACAGCTCTCGTTTTTATGCGAAAAGTTCTCGGTTTGGAGAATGTTATCACAATTGACCACTTAGATAGAATGAATAAAATAATACTTCTTACAGGATCGATGGTTGGTTATGCTTACCTTATGGAGTTTTTTATTTCGTGGTACAGTGGTGTACCAACAGAGCAATATGTAGCCGTAAACAGAGCTTTTGGAGAGTATGCCTGGGGATACTGGATAATGGTTGCTTGTAATGCACTATTCCCGCAATTGTTTTGGTCCAGAAAAATCAGAAGATCAATTCCTGTGATGTTCCTGGTGGTTGTTCTTGTTAATGTTGGAATGTGGTTTGAAAGATTTATAATTATCGCTTCTTCATTACACAGAGATTTCTTACCATCAAGCTGGGGTTACTTTACTCCCACATGGGTTGATTTTTCAATTTTATTGGGAAGCTTTGGATTATTCTTCACACTCATACTTGTATTCTCAAGAACATTGCCGGTGGTAACTATGTCGGAAATTAAAGGAGTTGTAGAAGGAGCACATCCTACGCATCACAAAGGTGATCATAATGGCTGATAATAAATTATATTGTGTATCAGCTCTTTTTGATACTCCGGATAAAATCATTAATGCGGCAAGAAAAACAACTGAAGCCGGCTACAAAAAATTTGATGTTAACACTCCCTATCCTGTTCACGGAATGGATAGAGCAATGGGTATGGGACAATCGAAAATAGGTTATGTGACTTTATTTTTCGGTTTGTCAGGTGCCGTGTTTATCTTTTTATTTATGTGGTGGACTTTTGCTTCAAGTTACAACATTGTAGTTGGCGGGAAACCATTTTTATCAGCACCGGCTTTTATACCCATTACTTTTGAAACAACAGTTTTGTTTGCAGCTATTTCAACATTTGTAGGAATGATAGCTGTTTTTTTCAAGTTGCCTCATAACAGTCATCCGCTTCACGATACAGATTATATGAAAGCTGTTTCAGGCGATAAATTTGGTTTGGTTATCGAGGCTGATGATGAACAGTTTAACCGGGATAGAGTTACTGATTTTCTTAAAAACCTTGGTGCTTACAAGGTAGCTGATGTTTATATACCTGAAAAAGAAACGTATAAATTATTTTCATCTGGATTTGTAATATTTCTTATCATTCTAGCTGTAGTAACGAGTGCTGCTACTTATATTACACTTAATAAATTAATGTATGTTGTTCCGTTTAGCTGGATGGAGGTTCAGGATAAATTAAATGCCCAGGAAGAGAGTGATATATTTGCTGATGGGAAAGGTATGAGACTTCCTGTAGAGGGAACCGTAGCAAGAGGAGAACTTCCGTACCCATTTTATGGACAGCCAAATCCGCCTGAAGTATTGAGTAATCCGACTCTTCCCACAAAGAAAGTTCTTGAATTAGGTAAAAGAAAATTTTTAACATTTTGTAGTCCTTGTCACGGAAATTTTGCACAAGGAGAAAGCAGGCTTCATGGACAGTTTCCAACAGGCCCAACTTTAGTTTCGAGTAAAATAAATAACTATCCTGATGGAATGATTTATCACATTATAACAAACGGACAGAATGTAATGCCATCTTATATGCATCAGATTAATAGAGAGGAAAGATGGGCGATTGTAGATTATGTAAGAGTTTTACAAAGGGCTCAGAATCCGAGTCAATCAGATATTCAGGAAGTTAAAAAGGAGTCTTCTTCAAATGTCGCCAAATGATTCCGGTTACATAAAAAAAGATTTACCTGATAATTTATTTAATGTTGGAGGGATACTACTTGTTGTCGGGTTAATTTTAGGTGTTGCAGGTTTTCTTGTTGATTCTTATCGGGCTTCTTTTGCTTATCTGGTTTCTTTCATATTCTTTCTGAGTATAGTTGTTGGATCTTTATTTTTGGTAGCTCTTGAGTATGCGGCTAACGCAGATTGGAGTACCCCGTTTAGAAGGGTAAGTGAATTTCTTGCCGCCGGATTGCCATTGCTATTAATTCTCGCTATTCCCCTTATGTTTAACACCGGCAGTTTATTTCAGTGGTCGCATGCAGATTACATTCATTCAGATAAAATGCTTGAGGCAAAATCTGCTTATTTAAATACGCCGTTTTTTATGGTAAGGGTGTTTGCAATTATCCTTATCTGGTTTTTCTTTTACACATTAATAATAAAGAATTCACGAAAACAAGACGAAACCAGCAACCAGTTGTTAACAAAAAGGAACATAACTCTTTCAGTAATTTTCATTCCTGTATTCGCTATTACGATTACTCTTGTTGCTGTAGATTGGATAATGAGTCTCGAATCGAAATGGTTTTCTACAATATTTGGAGTTTATCTTTTTGCCGGAGTTGCGTGGTCATCTCTTGCGGCCTTAACGCTGGCTTCAATTAAATTAAAAGAAAAAGGATTTCTTCACCCTGCGATTAAAGAAGATCATTATTACAGTCTTGGGACATTAATGTTTGCATTCACAGCATTCTGGGGATACATTGCGTTTTCACAGTATATGTTGATCTGGTATGGCAATTTACCGGAAGAAACTTTTTGGTTTATGCAGAGATGGGAAGGTGGATGGAAAATTATTTCAATACTTTTAATAGTAACACATTTTATTGTTCCTTTCTTTTACTTATTGTCTTATCAATCTAAAACAGATTTAAAGAAATTGAAGTTTATTTCAATCTGGATTTTATGTGTTCATTTCTTAGACATTTACTGGCTGATTATGCCAAGTATGTCGAAAAATGATCATGCATATTCTTTAAGCTGGATCGATTTTGTATTTCCCTTTGTATTTGTAGGTGTATTATTAATAGTTTTCAAAAAAGTGGCTGAGAAGATTAACCTGGTTCCTGTTGGCGATCCTAAATTAAAACGAGGTCTGGATTTTCATCTTTAAGAAAAATAAAAATGATTGAGAATTTTAATAAATACAAAGATAAACTGAGTCAGTTAAAAGAAAATCCCGGGGCAGTGTTTGGATTGTTATATCCTTACATATTACTTACAATTTTGGTAGTTGGCATTTATTATCTTGGTAATATTAATAATGTTGAACGACAAACTGTCCCACCTGATATAAGAGAAATTAAGACGGAAACTGATTTAAAGCTTCAGGAGCCTAGGACAGTTCCCCCTGTTGATATTATTAAAATGAGCAAGCCAACCGATGAACTTATTGCAAAAGGTAAAACGATATTTACAAATATTTGTTCTACCTGTCATGGAACTGAGGGTAACGGACAGGGACCGGGCGCAGCAGGATTAAATCCTCCACCAAGGAATTTTACACAGAACGAGGGCTGGATAAACGGAAGAACAATTTCCGATATGTACACAACATTAATGGAAGGTATTCCTAACAGCGGAATGGTAGCTTACGAAAATTTAACACCGGAAGAAAAGCTGGATGTTATTCATTATATCCGTTCAACATTTATGAAAGATCCACCGGTTGATTCCGAATCCGATCTTGAAACTCTCGATCAGCAGTATAATCTTTCTGCAGGTGTGAAGCTTCCCGGACAAATCCCGATTGAATATGCCGAAGAATTTATCATAAAAGAGAATGAAGCTAAAATTAAAAAAGTCGATAAGGCTGTGAATCTGATTATGAAGGAATCGAACACAAATTCCGCGAAGCTCTTTAATGAAGTGACGAATGATGCACATACAGCATTATCATATTTAGTAAATTCCGATTCGTGGCGAAAAAGTGAGTCGACATTTGTAGATTTTTTAACCGTCAATGTTAACCAGGATGGATTTAACGGAACGGTATTTAATTTAAGTGATTCTGAATGGAATACGTTGTACAATTATTTAATTAAGATAATTTAGACAGAACTGAAATTTAAAATTGAATAAAATCTTTCAAATATTATTGCTTCTTATTTTAGTGTTGTTTACATCTTTCGCGGAAAACGATAAACATATCGAAGTCGGAATCGATGAGCAATTGGGTTCTAAGATACCTCTTGATGTGCATTTCAGAGATGCGGACAGTAATGATGTTGTTTTGGGTGATTTATTTAGAGATACAAAAGCTATCGTTCTCTCGTTTAATTATTACAGGTGTCCCGGAATTTGCAGCCCTTTATTGTTTGAGATCGCCAGTATTGCAAATCAATCTGATCTGGAAATCGGTTATGATTACAGGATCATAACTATAAGTATGGACAATCGTGAAACTCCTAAAATAGCTGCTGAAAAACGTAAAGGATTTTTGGAAGGATTCGATAAAAACTTACCTGAACATGCATGGACTTTTTTAACGGGTGACAGTGTGAACATACATAAAGTTTCAGATGCGGCAGGATTTTATTTTAAAAGAGAAGGTGATCAGTTCAGGCATTCCGGCGCATTTATTTTTATTAATACAGATGGGAAAATCTGCAGGTACCTGTTTCCGGATTATACAAACAGGTTAGGATTTGATATTTTGCCACTCGATTTTAAGATGGCAGTGCTGGAAGCTACAAAAGGAAAGGAAACACCTACTATTGCACAGGTGTTACAGTTTTGTTATAAATATAATCCCGCAAGCAATAGTTATGTATTTGATGTAACAAGAATTTCGGGTGCAATAATAGTACTTTTTGCCGTTGTTTTTTTCCTGTTTATCAAATTCAAACCAAAAAAAGAATTTAAAAAATTAAGGTAATGTTAAATGATAACTGATTCAGTTGCTTTAGAAACCAACGGACACGAACCAAGCTATCTTGAGTACAAGGGAAAGCATAAAGGAATCTTAGGCTGGATACTCTCCACCGATCATAAAAGAATCGGGATTCTTTATATGTGTTCTGTACTTACATTCTTTGCTATGGGAGTTGTATTTGGCTTCCTGATGAGATTGGAACTTATTGCTCCGGGTAAAACGATTGTAAATGCAGAGACTTATAACAAGTTTTTTACACTTCACGGTGTAATAATGATTTTCCTGTTTATAATTCCTGCTATTCCTGCAATCTTCGGTAACTTCTTTCTTCCGATTCTGATCGGGGCTAAAGATGTTGCGTTCCCGAGATTAAATTTATTTTCATGGTATCTTTATATTACCGGCGGTTTACTCGCATTAATGTCAATTGTAATGCCGGGTGGTCCTGCAGATACGGGTTGGACATTTTACATTCCTTATAGTGTAAGAACCGATACAAACGTGATATATGCCTTAATGGCTGCATTTGTTCTTGGGTTTTCCTCAATACTCACCGGTTTAAACTTTATTACTACCGTGCACAGGTTACGAGCGCCGAGTATGGGCTGGTTCAAGATGCCTTTATCTGTGTGGTCTTTTTATGCAACAGCATGGGTACAGGTTTTGGCAACTCCCATTATCGGGATAACTTTACTATTGGTTGTAATTGAAAGAGTTTTACACGTTGGAATTTTCGATCCTGCTTTGGGTGGCGATCCGGTATTATATCAACACATGTTCTGGATATATTCTCATCCTGCTGTTTACATTATGATCTTACCCGGTATGGGAATCGTTTCGGAAATCATCCCGGTGTTTGCTCACCGTACGATATTCGGCTATAAATTTATAGCTTTTTCAAGTATAGCTATTGCACTTTTCGGTTCGCTGGTTTGGGCGCATCATATGTTTACTGTTGGTATGAGCGATGCTGGGGAATTTATTTTCTCTTTGTTGACAATGGTAGTTGCGATTCCAAGTGCGATCAAAGTATTTAACTGGACTGCAACATTATACAAAGGTTCGATAGAGCTAGCGCCGCCAATGCTTTATATTCTTGCTTTCATTTTTCTGTTTTCTATCGGTGGATTAACAGGCGTAATGCAAGGTGTAATAGCGATTGATATTCAGGTCCATAATACTTCTTTTATTGTTGGTCATTTTCACTACGTTATGTTCGGTGGAACAGGTTTTGCTTTTTTTGCGGCGCTGCATTACTGGCTGCCTAAAATGTTCGGACGTATGTACAATATAAAAAGAGCCAAGGTTGCATTCTGGATTATCTTTACAGGATTTAATGTTCTTTATTTCCCGATGCTTATTATGGGATGGTTGGGAATGCCAAGAAGATATTATGATTACTTACCTCAGTTTCATCCGTACCACTTTATCTCGACAATAGGAAGCTGGATTTTAATTATAGGTTTGATAATTATGTTTACCAACTTTGTTATTTCCTTGAGAAGAGGTGAAAAGATTACGAAGAAGAATCTATGGGGTGGCGAAACACTTGAATGGCAGATCGATACTCCACCTACATTTGAGAATTTTGCTGAAATTCCTGTTGTTGAGGATTATCCTTATGTGTATAAAGACAATGAGATAGCCGTAGAGGAGGAAAAGGTTTGACGACACAAGCACAGGTACATTCGACGGAGCATGTTCACAGGGACGATGTCGGCGCGCGTCTTGGAATGTGGCTGTTCCTTTTTACGGAACTAATTCTTTTCGGCGGAATGTTTTTGGTTTATTCTGTTTACAGGTTTACACACCAGGCAGAATTTCATATAGCTGCAAAAGAGCTTAATACGCTTGTCGGCACTTTTAACACGATGGTTCTTCTTACCAGCAGTATGACTATGGCATTGTCTATTGTTGCTATCCAGAGAAATAACAAAAGACTGTCGATGTTCTTCCAGTTTCTTACAATTCTTCTTGCTGTCTTTTTCTTGGTAAACAAATTTTTTGAATGGTCTGCCGAAATTCATCATGGTATTTATCCCGGCTCCGAAACATTGTTGAATGAAAAATCAGGTAAAATATTATTCTTCGGATTGTATTACGTTATGACCGGTTTGCATGGACTTCACGTAATAGTAGGAATTATATTAATATCGGTTATGATGAGATTTACTTCAAAAGGTGTGGTTAAGCACGACGATTATATTAAGCTGGAGAATACCGGTTTGTACTGGCATCTTGTCGATATCATCTGGATTTTCTTATTCCCGTTATTTTATCTTATCACTTAATGGTTGTAATATGAAAGAAAATAATGTTCAGGTAGAACATTCTCATGGTTACGGAATTTATATTTTAGTATGGCTTGGTTTACTTGCTTTAACGGCATTAACAGTTGCCGTAGCCGGTCTCGACATCGGCAGGTTTACCGTTGCTACTGCTATTATTATTGCTTGTGCTAAATCATATCTTGTACTTACTATTTTTATGCATTTAAGAAGTGAAAGTAAAACGTTCAGAGTATTTGTATTTGTTGCGCTTTTATTTTTAGTGATTTCATTCATTCTGCTGTTTGCAGATTATTCTTTTAAATAAGGGATTAAAATGTCGAGTGGTGCTTCCAACTTTGTAGAAACTGTAGATAGTGTATTCTTATTATCGGTTGCAATATGTGTTTTCTTCCTGGTATTAATTACTACTCTCATAATTGTTTTTTCGATTAAGTATAACAGGAAGAAAAATAAGAAGGCAGTTAATATACACGGGCACGCTTTGCTTGAAATTACATGGACTACAATTCCGACTATTCTTGTTTTGATTTTGTTCTGGTATGGTTGGGTCGGGTATAAGGAAATGGTCGATGTCCCTGAAAATGCGATGACGGTAGAGGTTACGGCGCAAATGTGGAAATGGAGCTTCAAATATGAAAACGGAAGGCAGACTGATTCATTATATATTCCGATTAACAAACCTGTAAAATTAGTATTGAAATCAGTAGATGTAATCCACGGTTTTTTTGTACCGGCATTCAGGATAAAAAGAGATGTTCTTCCGGGAACGCAGCGTACCGCCTGGTTTATTGCGGAAAATACCGGAAGATATGTAATCACCTGTGCCCAGTACTGCGGGTTAAATCATTCTAACATGTTTTCAGGTATAGTCGCTATGCCGGATAATGAATTTAATACCTGGTATGCTGCTAAACAGGATAGTTCACAACAGATGAATAAATCTTTAAATAGTGAAAACCCGAACCCTTAATTGAGAATAATCTTAAATGAATTTGAAAAGCAAACTGAAAATATTAACCGAACTAACGAAGATAAAAATAACATCATTTGTTACTTTAACAACGATCGTTGGATACCTTGCATATGCAGCTGAATTTAATCTTCAGATATTATTTCCTGTTTTCGGTATTTTATTTTTAGCCTGCGGATCGGCTGTAATTAACCACATTCAGGAAAGATCAATTGATGCTTTGATGAGCAGAACTAAATACCGACCAATTCCTTCAGGAAGAATATCTGTAAAGAATGCAAACTTAGTTGCCGGTGTTTTACTATTGACCGGTTCCATTGTGTTGTATTTCGGATCGGGTATACTACCATTGGGATTGGCTTTATTGAATTTGATTTGGTATAATCTGATCTATACCCCTTTAAAAAAGAAATCATCACTGGCAATTATTCCTGGTGCGTTAGTTGGCGCAATTCCACCCGCAGTCGGCTGGATCTCAGCAGGAGGGTATATATTTGATAAGGAGATTTTAATTTTATCATCTTTCTTTTTCATCTGGCAGATTCCACATTTCTGGTTATTAATGATGTCATTAGATAAAGATTATCAGCAAGCAGGTTTGCCGACTATAACAAAGTACTTTAGTAAAATACAACTAGCTAAAATCATTTTTGTATGGATTTTTGCAACAGTTATTACGGGTTTCTTAATACCATTTTTTAGGTTAATGGATTTTTCTGTCGTTTATTATGTGCTGCTTGTTGCGGGCATTTTCCTGACTCTGAGTGCGACTAAACTTTTGAGCTGGAAGGAAGAAAATATCTCGTTCAGATTTACGTTCAGGAATATTAACCTGTTTGCATTATTGCTTGCTGTTTTAGTTTCAATCGATAAACTTATAAAATAATCTTTTAACAAAGAGAATATAAATGGAGTTTCTGAAAAATATAGCGTTACCTCAATCGGCTGAACATATTCAACTGCTTCACCTTATGCTTATACTGGTATTATTTCTTTTTATTCCGTTTATCAGTTCCATATTCGGCGGTACCTCGCTTTCGTTATATTTTAAGAGACTTGGAAGAAAATCAGGAGACGACAAATATAATAAGTTATCAAAAGAAGTGATGGAACTGGTTACAATCAATAAAGGTGTTGGTTTTATTATTGGAATCGTTCCTTTATTCACAGCAATTTTAATTTTATCGCAACTTTTTCAAAACTCTGGAACTTCTCAGTTAAATTATTTTGCTTATACTCTTATTCTTGTTGCTATAGCTTTGATATTTATTTACAGTTACAGGTATTCTTTGTCATTCAATAGAATCTTTCAGGCATTTGGGAATCACTTTACAGACGACAAAGAAATACAGGGGGATTATTTAAAATTTTCTGAAGAAAGCAAAAGGATAAGTGATCAGGCGGGAATTTATGGAGCTTTAATTCTCTTCATAGCGTTGTGGCTTTTCTCAGCCGGCATTTCTGCTGCTATGTTCGGTAATCAGTGGCAACCCAGCGGATTTTTTGGTGTATTGTTTCATCCGGTTGTAATACTGAGGTTGATTTTAATATTGATTGTTTCATTTATGTTAGCGGGAGGAGCAGTACTTTTTGGGTTCTTTTATATGAATTTTGAAAAATATGATAGCAATGGCGAGTATGGAAAATTTGTCAGATCCAAAATTATAAAAGTAGTATTCACTTCAGCAATATTGTTACCGGTTATTTTATTAGTTAATATGCTTGTTGTACCAGCACAATTACTTTCCAGTGCAATGTTCGTATATGTTATACTTGGCTTGTTGCTATTATTTCTTGCTTATCATTTTCTTTATATGATTTACGTTAAATTCAGCAGCAAGTTTACGGCATTACTGTTCTTTACACTTTTATTTCTTGTGTTATCAATAATAATTAATGATCAATTCGTTATAAGTAATGCCACGGAGGTTAGTTCTGCCAAACTTGCTGATAAGTATGAAAAAATGCTTGCGGAATTAAAAGGAGAAAACAAACCGGCCGAATTAAACGGGGAAGAAATTTATAAAATCCATTGTACTGCTTGTCATAGATTAGATTCCAAGCTTGTCGGACCACCCCATGATAAAGTAGTCCCAAAATATTTTGGAAAAGAAAATCAACTGATTGCATTTATAAGAAATCCGGTTAAAGTTAACCCGGATTATCCGCCAATGCCTAATCCAGGTTTAAAGCCAAGAGAGGCTAAAGCTGTTGCTGAATATATTCTTAAAAGGGTTAAAGAGGATCTGGATAAAAATAAGTAATTTATCAATTTTTTAGAATCAAAAAGTGGGAGTTTATAAAAATAAGACCTTCCTTTAACTACCTATGTAAAATAAAATTAGTTTGTAATCTATGTTTGTTGAAATTATTAAATATTGTTAATTTGAAAAATTAAAAACATATAATAGGAAATAACATGAAGATTTATCGCTACTTTGTTTTTTCTTTGGTACTACTGATATCAGGTAGTTCTTTTGCACAGCTGGATTCAGTTTATTATCTGGGACCCAGACTGGATACTGTCCTTACCGGGGCAGTGCAAACGACTGATAATTTTACTACTACAATGTTAACGTCTGCAAAAAAGAATGTTCGGAAAATACCTAATAAGAAACTCCCGAAAAAAGATATGTTTATTAATCAAGATAAATCTAAGCTTTCGAAATACGTTTATGTAGAGGATAAAAATGTTACCAAACAATCATCCGGCGTACAAAATCAAACAGTATTATTAAAAAGTTTTCCAGGTTATACTAATACCGATCTAGTAATTCCTCCTGATCCCACACTTGCAGTGGGGCCAAATCACGTTATACTTTGTGCAAATGGTCAACCAGGTAAATTTAGAATATTTGATAAGGCAGGGAATTTGTTAAAATCTATACCAACTGATGATTGGTGGGAAGATGTTTCTCCCAGTGCAACTGCAGATCCTCAAGTAATTTATGATCCCTTTGAAGAAAGATGGGTACTAGCCTGGTTGTATCTTAGCGACGCTACTCAAACTGCAGCTACTCTTATCTCGTATTCGGACGATGACGATCCCTTAGGTACCTGGTATGTATACAGTTTCCCAAACGTGGGTGGTTGGGGTGATTATCCTCAGTTGGGTTTTGATGATAAGGCAATTTATATAAATACTAACCAATGGAGTTGGTCTAATGATTTTCAGTATGTGAATATGAGGATTATTAACAAGGCAGAATTATATGCGAGTAACGGTGGAAAAGTTAGATACAAAGATTTTTGGGATATTCGAAGACCTGGAGATGGAACAAGTCATTCAGCATTATTTAGTATTCATCCAACGTATTCGTATTCAATCGATGACGAGGGCTATCACTTCTGGTCTAATTCTGGCAGTGCTAATTTTTATTGTCTTTTCCAGGTGTTAAATCCGACTTCAGATAATCCAAGACTAAGAGGCAGTGTCATTCCTGTACAGACTTACCAAGCGACTCCTGATGCTAATCAGCTAGGTGGGGGTTCTCCACTAATTGAAGGCAGTAGTAGTGCCTGCATAACTGCTCCAATTGTGAAAGATGGGATACTTTTTATGACTCATTCAGTCGGTAATTCGACAAATTCAAATTATTCAAGTGTAAAGTACGTTATATACGATTTATATGGATCGAGTATTTATGAGCAAGCTGAACTTGGAGCAGTTGGATACTACTATATATATCCTGCTCTTGCAATAGATCAGGATTATAATATTGCGGTTACATTCAGCCGTTCAGCAGACGATGAATATATGGGGGCTTATTATTCTACTAAATATTTTGTCGATCCTCCCGGTCTTAGCCCAAGTAGATCATTTGCTGAAGGACAAGGTAATTATGTTATAACTTATGGTGGTGGTAGAAACCGTTGGGGAGATTATATGGGTATTTGCTTGGATCCTGCAAACAATTATGATGTTTGGATGCATACCGAATATGTATCTGAAACTAATGAGTGGTCAACACAGGTTGGAAAAATCCGAATGGTACCAGTTCCAGGAATTTTTGCTTATGCTAATCCCGAGTCTATAGATTATGGTAAGATTGAGGTTGGGACAGGAAGCGATACAGTTAGTGTAGAAATTGCAAATTACGGAACAGACGATTTAACTATAAATGCTATACCGGCAGCTGTGGGAGACTATCATTTACTTAACTCTCCAACACTTCCGATAACTTTAAGTACTTATGATTCACTTACTATTGAATTACAATATACACCAACAATAGAAGGGCAGCAAGATACTATTTATACAATAACTAACAATTCATCAGATTTTACGGGCGTAAATTTAAAAGGGTATGGATGGATTATACATCCTGCTGAAATTAATCAATTATATGCTTTTTCCAATGCTCAGAATAATGGAAATATTGTAAAAATTGATAAGGGTAATGGAGCTGGAACGAATGTTGGTCCATCACAATATACCGATCTTAGAAGTATAAGTATTAATCCTAATACGAATATAATTTATAGTATGAGGTCTACTACAACCGAATCTGAAATTTTAAGAATTAATTCTCAGCTTGGAGATACTTACTCTTTGTTAACAATACCAATCATCGGTTTGTTTTCAATAGCATTTGATAATAATGGCGATTTGTATGGTATATTTGGTAATCGGGAAATATATAAAATTAATTTGGACACAGGCGATTATCAATTAATTACTACCTCGGAAGTTATGCCTGTAACTATTGCATTCGATCCTTTAACCAACGAATTATGGGCATCGTACAGAAAACCCAGTTCTCCAAAGGATTTTATTCTTAAGATAGATCTGGCAACCGGGGATACTACTCAGATCGGTCAAACTGGTTTGGGCGAGACTGTACTTGATATTGCTTTTGATGAAGCCGGCAGACTATATGGAATACAGGGTGGCGGTTTTATTAATGAATTGCTCTCAATAAATAAGTCGACTGGATCCGGAACCGTTATAGGCGAGGTGGGTTTACCAGGTATAAGAGGTTTGGGTTATAGTAGAGGTGAAATAAATTCAATAGATCGCAATAAATCAAATTCTCTGCCTAATAGTTTTGCTCTTCAACAAAACTATCCAAATCCATTTAATCCTAGTACAGCGATTAAATTTTCGGTCCCGGAGAATTCAAAAATAACACTTACTGTTTATAACTTGTTGGGTCAGATCGTTAAAGTACTAGCTAATGAAGTAGTTAATCCCGGAAATTATTCGTTTATATGGAATGGTACCGATAACAGTGGCTTAAACGTAAGTAGCGGTATTTACTTCTACGAATTAAAAGCTCATGGAAATAATGGCAATAACTTTTCTAAAATAATGAAAATGGTATATCTGAAATAATAGATCAGTTAAACCTCAGTTTCAAACCAAAGCCGGAATTTTCGCATTCCGGCTTTTTTTATTAAATTTAACAATATTTGAATTGTACGCTGAATAGCGTTCTTTAGAATGAAATTCTAATTTTTTTAAATGCTGTTAGAAACAAAAAATATTAAAAAGAATGATATCATTATTTATTCACGTAATTCGATAGATGAAGACTATAATTTCAGGATCATTTTTAAGAACGATCCCAAATTATATCACAGAAAAATCAGTTTTGATTATACAAAAAAACTCATAACAGAATATTTTCCCAAAAATCTGATTGCTTATCGTATAATGACAAACTTTCCCGAGATGCTGATTCCTTCAACTAATTATGGTTGTGTAATTCATGTTAATAGTGAACAAGAATTGATATTTACCGATCCGGTATATGCTGTGAAAACAATAGAAGAATATCTTGAGTTTAACTCTAATGACCAGTTTAAATTCAAAATTCAGAGAGTTGGATATTCTACAATAAATAAAATCGGGAATTCAGCGAATTACACAGAGGAGTTTTTTTACGATTTGAAAATTCAGGAAGCTACTAACCAAAACGATGCAGCATATCTTGAATCATTATTAATAAAAGATATTCAGGCTGAGCATATTTCAAAAAATATTGATGAGTTAAAACGGAGTGTCATTTTTACACCTGAAAACAAAATGCAGGATATAAGTCAGCCAATACTAAATCCGGAGAATGCTTCCAATATTATCCGGGTAAAACGGGAAAATAAGACTGCAGAGAGGGATTTAGCGAATGGTAGTAAGAAGCTTCATTCAGGTGTAATCCATGATTTTAGAGTTGAAGAAAAATCAGATGAACAACTTTTCCCTGATGAGAATCCTGTTAAAGAGCCAACTGCGGAATCTAAATTAAATGATAGAATGTATCAATATAAATTCCGTGAACACAGAATAACAGAAATAAATCTTTTCGATGAAGAGGTGAAAAATGAGCCACGTACAAATCTGACGAAGGAGGAGGAAGCTAAGTACAACGAATTTCGAAATTCTCCAGGTGCTGAACCCGTTGAATCACATAAAGTTAAAATTGAAAAGAATGGATCTGTAAAAGCTGTAGAAATTAATTCTCAAAAAAGAAACGAAGACGATTTATTTACTAAGTTTCTGAAAGACTTACAGAATGAAAGTAAAATGAAGATTAAGAAACAGAATAAACTAAAACGAAAAGGTAGAGAATCGGATATTATTCAGTTATTTAAATCTGTTAGAAGTGAACAAACAAACCAGAATACAATAGATGAAAAAAATATAATATTAAAATTAGGTAAGAATTCTGAGGCTGAGTAATATATTATTCTATTTCTTCAACAATTTGATTAATTACTTCTGGTAGTTTATTAAAACTATTTTGAGTATTGTGTTCTTTTATATTCTCAATAAAATTTATTTCTTTCTGTAAATTCAAAAACTTATCATATCCATCGACAATTTCCCGGGTAGAATCCGGTTTAATTATAATTCCTGTCTTCCCGTTAACAACGAATTCTGCTAATCCACCAACATCAGTCACAATAACTGGTTTGTTGAATCCATAAGCAATATTTAAGATTCCACTTTGTGTTGCACTTTTGTATGGAAGAACGACAACATCTGAAACCTGGTAATATTTATAAACTTCTTCATTAGGTACAAACTCATTTATTATTCTTACTCTATTACCAATGTTATATTTTTTTATGAGATCCAGGTATAATTCAGGATTATCATAAAACTCACCAACAACTAACAGGAAAGTATCCGGATGTTTTTCCAATATTCCCGGGAATGATTCCAGAAGAACATCGAGCCCTTTATACTTTCTAACATAACCGAAAAATAACAGAACCTTGTGATCTTCTTTTATATTTAAATTAGTTTTCAGATTTGAAACTGTATCAGAATCATTTGCTTCATAACAATCATATATAGGAAGTTCTGAGCGATATATTTTCTTACTTTGTGAAAATCTTTGTAATTCTTTTACAACTTTGCCCGAAAGTGCTAGAAACATAGAAGCATTCCCGATACCGATCTTTGTCAGGATTTTGTCAATTTTATTAGATTCGTGCGATACGACATTTTCAGTAATAAATAATAATCGTTTCCTGAATTCCTTTTTTAGCAAGAATGAAATAGTACCGAGACAGAATCCAAAGAATGGATGCCACCAATCGAAAATTATCAGATCAGGGTTTTCTTCTTTTATTTTTCCGGCAACAATGAACCAGTTAACCGGAGAAATTGAGTTGACAATTCTTTCACTTGGTACTTTAAAAACCTTTCGCTCACTTCTATCAAATTGTGTTGTTCCGGGGAATAAAAAAGAAGGATAAAGTAATTTATAATTAAAGATTTTTACATCGAAATCTTTTTGCAGAACTTCATAAGTTTTTGTAACAAAGAGAGAATTACCGCCCCTGTAAGGATATGAAGGTCCTATAATGATTATTTGTTTTTTATTAGAAGAGTCCAAATATTGTATGACCCTGGAAAAATATTAGCATTAGAATACAACTAATATAATAATTGAGGTAAGATCAAAAAAATATTAAACTATTGTCGCAAATATATCAACTATTAAATATATCATGATCATCATCTTCAAGGTTCTCATCATCGGAAGCAGGCATTGTGAACATAGAACTTAACATATCTTTGAACTGAATTCCGTTTTCTAACCTGTACCTGCTTAGTAGTGAATGTTCTGAGAGTCCAAACAATACAAATTCCATCAGTAGAAATTTATCTTCATCTTTTTCTTTTTTATAGTATTTATTTACTATATCGCTTAGTCCGGGTACATTCTGCAGGTTTTTCTCATAATCTTTTTTTGATAGATCAGAAATCAAATCTATTTTATTCCCTTTTTGAAACCAGTTTACTATCGGTTGATAGGGACTAGTATTTTCGGTCTTCTTAAGATTTTCCGGACTTGGAAACAAGCTGGCAAAATGATGTTTTATTGCTTTCCCTATTAATATTTGCGCAACTTTATAAGGTCCCTCCTGTTCACCTTCATAAACTAATTCTATTTTGCCGGTAATTGAAGGGATAACTCCGAACAAATCGCTTATTCTTGAAGTAGTTTTTCCATCACCGTTAAGTAAATTTCTGCGTTCTGCGGTACTGATAAGATTTTCATAAGCTGAAATTGTTAGTCGTGCAGAAACTCCGCTTTTGGAATCAATATATTCACTGTCACGTGCTTCAAAAGCAATCAGCTCTACTAAATCTTTTAACAATTCCGGTGTTTCAATTTTTGTTTTCTGCTCTTCTGCCAGATTTGCTTCCTGTTCTGTTATAGCGCGTGAATATTCGTGAGTTTTAGGATAATGCGTTAGAATCTGGCTATCAATTCTATCTTTTAACGGGGTAACAATTGAACCCCGATTTGTATAATCTTCAGGATTTGCAGTAAAAATAAACTGGATGTCGAGAGGCATTCTTACTTTAAAACCACGAATTTGAATATCTCTTTCTTCAAGGATATTGAACAAAGCAACCTGTATTCTGGCTTGTAAATCCGGCAGTTCATTAATCACAAAGATCGATCTATGTGAACGTGGTATAAGTCCAAAATGGATGACACGTTCGTCTGAATAAGGAAGCTTTAATGAAGCTGCTTTAATCGGGTCAACGTCACCGATTAAATCTGCAACCGATACATCGGGGGTTGCGAGCTTCTCTGTATATCTTTCACTTCTGTGCATCCATCTTACCGGTGTATTGTCCCCATTTTCCAGTATTATTCGTCTTGCTGTAACTGAAATAGGATTAAACGGATCGTCATTTATCTCTGTGTTATCTATAACCGGTATATATTCATCCAGAAGATTAATCATCAGTCTGGCGATTTTTGTTTTAGCCTGACCTCTCAGCCCAAGCAAAATAATATTGTGCCGGGATAATATTGCCGTTTGTAATTCAGGAATAACAGTATCTTCATAACCGATAATTCCATGAAAAGGATTTTCTTTTTTCCTCAGACATATTATTAAATTATCCCGCATTTCATCTTTTATTGAACGTGGTCTGTAATTGCTATTTTTAAGATCACCTAAAGTTTTTATTGAATCTATATTCATTTTTATCAATTTAATTTAATGTAAATGCTTTCTTCTGTTTCTTATATAATCCTCGAAAATAAAATCCCCGAGACCATTTAAATTGCTATAATATGCTCTTCCATGATTTGTTTTCGTAAATTCACGGACAAATTGCTGCAAGTAGGGATCTCTAGCAATCATAAATGTTGTAATTGTAATACCAAGTCTTCTACATCTTGCAGCCTGATCCAGTGTTTTATTTACAATTTTGCGATCTAATCCAAAACTATTTTTATAATATTTTATTCCGAATTTGAGACAGGTTGGTTTACCGTCTGTTATCATAAATATTTGTTTGTTATTCGTTTTTCTCTTCCTTAAGATATCGTTTGCTAATTCCAAACCGGCAACTGTATTGGTGTGGAAAGGTCCAACTTCCAGATAAGGCAGATCTTTTATATTTATTTGCCAGGCATCGTTACCAAAAACTATAACATCAAGTGTATCTTTTGGATATTTTGTCGTTATTAATTCCGATAAAGCCATTGCAACTTTTTTAGCTGGTGTAATTCGATCTTCGCCGTATAAAATCATTGAATGCGAAATATCAATCATCAGGACGGTTGAGTTAATAACTTTGTAATCGTGCTCTTCAATTTCAAGGTCGTTTTCAGTTAGCTTGAAATCATCAAGTCCATGATTTATCTGTGCATTTTTAATAGATGAGGTTGCGTCTATCTGATCAAGAGTATCGCCAAAATTATACTCACGTCTTTCCGAGGTAAGTTCATCACCCTGACCGGAATAAGGTGTTGAATGATTACCGCGCACTGATTTTCTTAATTTGGTAAAAATTTCTTCCAGTGATTGCTTCCTGATAGTTCTTTCACCTTTAGCTGTAATCTTTAAAACCTGGCCGTTTTCATTTTCCTTTATAAAATTCTTTTTCTTCAAATCTTCAATAAAATCACCCATGCTGTAATTATCATCAGTCAGATTATATTTCCTATCCAGCTCATTCATCCAGTTTAGTGATTCGAACACATCGCCGGAAGTTACAACGATTAGCTGAAGAAATAATTTAAGAAGATTTTCGAATCCGGATTTATTGAAATCATCCGGAACATATTGTGTGAACCTGTGACCAATCATCTTTTAATATCTGTTTCCTGATGAAAATATTTTATTCTTGTCAAATAATGTCAATAATGAAGATATATTTTATTTCAGCTTTACACAAGCGAATATTTAATCAATGTGACTTAGAATAAAGCGAATAAAGCAATAACAGGATAATATGATTATTGGAGAATGCCGTAAAGGCAATTCCTCATCAATCTATTTTTTAGAAGGCAGAACTCTTGTTTCCAGTATGTTGTCGATAAGGTGATAACTTTTTGCTTCTTCGGAGGTCAGAAAATAATCCCTATCGCAATCTTTGGTGATTTCTTCAAGAGATTTACCTGTGTGTTTTGAAAGAATATTATATAGAGTATCTCTTGTTTTAAGCATTTCCTTTGCATGAATTTCAATGTCTGTGGTTTGTCCTTGTAAACCTCCAACCCATGGTTGATGGATCATAATTTTAGAATTTGGAAGTGCCGATCTCTTTCCTTCGGCGCCGCCTGCTAAAAGTATTGCCGCCATACTGGCAGCCATGCCTACACATATTGTTGCAACACTCGGTTTAACATAGCGCATGGTATCATAAATTGCTAGGCCTGCGGTAACGCTGCCACCTGGAGAATTGACATATAAATTGATATCCTTTTCCGAATCCTCTGCTTCCAGGAATATTAATTGTGCAATTGTTAAACTTGCGACGTGATCGTCAATCGGCATACCGATGAATATTATTCTTTCTCTTAACAATCTTGAATAAATATCCATTCCGCGTTCGCCGCGTCCGGTTTGCTCGATTACGTATGGAACTAATTGGTTATATATTTCCGGGTGATTTTTCATTTTTCTTCCTTTGTTTCACTTTTGTTATATTTTTCAGGATCAACTTTTACAATATTATTTTTTTCTTTGAGAAAATCGAATAGTTTTTTATCCAGAAGTTTTTCATTCTGTCCCGAATTTTTGTAATAATTTAATAATTTTTCTACTGATATTCCCGTTTTCTCTGCATCTTTCTCTGCAAATTCCTTCAGTTCTTCATCAGGGATGGATATATTTTCTTTCTTAACTATATCATCTTTTAATAGAAACCATTTAACATCGTTCTCGGCTGTCTTCTGGTATCTTTCCTTTAAGGCATTTATATCGGGATTGTGAACCCCATGTTGTTTCTGATGTTCGATTTCATTTTTTATTATCTGATCTAAGATATTATTAACGAGAGTTGTTGGTGGATTAAAATCATTATTCTTAATTATTGATGTGATCAAATTACCTTTCAGGATTTCTTCACTTTGTCGATCATAATAGCTCTGAATATCTTTCTGTATATCTGCTCTGAAATCCTCAACCTTTGAAACTTTGTCTTTAGTTACTTTTTTAACGAGTTCATCATTCAATTCCGGCAGCACGATTTTCTTTATACCCTTTATTTCAACTTCATAATCAAAATGCTCTTTTACTTTTTCATCTTCACCCTTATCATTTTTAATTGTTCTTTCATCATCAAAGCCAAAGCTAAATGAATCTCCAGTTTTTTTATTTTTGGCATTTTCAATTATTTCTTTGTTTACTCCTTCTTTTGATAAATCGATTTCTATTTTTTCGCCTTTTGTGTTTTCCTTTTCGCCATTTTCTTTTAAGCGATAAAGTATAACATCAAGAAGATAATTTCTGTCTTTACCAATAACCTCTGCATCTCCCAGCGTTCTATTCGATTGAATTATATAATCGATTTCTTTATCGACTTCATCTTCTTTTATTTTGAAATCAGGAACTTCAATTTTTTGATCTGTATAGTCTTTGGCATCAATTTCAGGAACAATTTCATATTTAACTTTGAAACGTAAGTTTTCGCCGGGTTTGAAATTAAAATCGGTAATAGTCGGTTGCCCAATTGGTTTCAATTCTTTTTCATCTGCGATTTTCCAGAATCTGGTATTGGCTACTTTCTCAGAAGCCTCATATTCCAGGGTATCACCAAATCGTTTTTTTAGTATTGTCATTGGAACTTTACCTTTTCGGAATCCCGGTATCTGTATATTCTTAGATTGTTTTTTTACCTCGGTTTCTATATCGTTTTTTACTTCTTCATATCCGAGAGTTATTTCTATTTCTTTTTCGGATGAAGATAATTCTTTTTCGCTTAACTCCACTTTTACCTCAAATGAACTAATTAATGATACAATTAAAGCTTTGAAATGTGTGCGAGAACGGGGACTCGAACCCCGACACCTTATCGGTACTAGATCCTAAGTCTAGCGCGTCTACCAATTCCGCCATCCTCGCAAATAAATCAGTCTTCTGAAACTATCGAGAAAATTTGTTTTATCAATAGAACTATTGAAACGGAAAAATTATGTAATAATAAACTATAAATATACTGCCTCATTATTTGTATTTCAATTCACAGACAAATGGTGATCTTACAACTACACTGCTTAAAGAAGATGTATTTTATTTGATTTTAGAAGGGAAATAGGGTTTAAGAATAAATTACTTTATATTTCAAATCCAAATTCTCCTAATGCGTTTTCTTAAACTATAAATGAATTATAAGTATACCTCATTATCTAAAGCTGGTAATGGAAAAAAACATAATGAAGATTCTATTGAGGTTGTTAAAATTGATAATGGAATCTTATGTGTTGTCTGTGATGGATTAAGCAGTGCATTTGCTCCCCAGCAGGCATCTCAGATGTGCGCAAGTATTGTAATTAACTATTTCCTCAACAACGCCAGTAAAGATTATCTAAAAAATATTAATGACGCAATTGTTGAAGCGAATAAATCTATCGTAGATTATTCAGCATCAAAAAGTGAAACATCGGCAATGGCCACAACAGCGGATGTCTTATTTTTTGATAGTCATATTATTTACTGGGGACATATTGGCGATTCGCGTATTTACGATCTTAAAAACGGTAAATTAAATCAACTTACCAAGGATCATTCACTCATCCAGCAAATGCTCGATAAAGGTTACCTCTCTATGAAGGCTGCCAAAGATCACCCTAATAAAAATGTAATCTTAAAAGCAGTTGGCGAAAATCAATTGCTTGAAATTGATATGAGCAAGTTGATACTAAACCCCAACGACAAACATAGATTTATGTTGTGCACAGATGGGGTTCATGATGTGCTTAAGGATTCCAATATTGAAAAGATATTAAGGAATGAAGAATTACATAAATGTACGGATATCTTTGATAAGTTGATTCAGGAAAAAGGTGCGCCGGATGACTATTCAATGATCATAATTGAGAAGGTGAATTAGTTAAAATTTAGAGAGTTACTTTCCTCAAGAAAAAGAACCTTGTAGATCATTCACACCTTTCAAAAATTGATTTTACATCTTCATATATATAATTTGAATGCGAATAAAATAAAAATTCAAAACTAATCGCACTTTTTAATCTGCTTGGATAAATTCATTATTAATGGCAGTAAAGTTCTTAAAGGAGAACTGAAAGTAAGCGGAGCCAAGAATGCTTCATTAGCATTAATGCCTGCATCAATTTTGGCTGCCGGAAAATCCAGTCTTAAAAATACTCCCGAACTGAACGATGTTTTTACAATGATAAAATTGTTGAAACATATGGGTGCTGAAATAGAGTTTAGTAATCATGTAATTACTATAGATACGGAAAAAATTAATGATCAGACCGCACCTTATGAACATGTAAAAAAAATGAGAGCTTCTGTTTATGTTCTTGGACCTTTACTGGGAAGATTCGGCAAAGCAAAAGTTTCTCTACCAGGTGGATGTGCCTGGGGACCAAGACCAATAAATTTACATCTTGATGCTCTTAAAAAAATGGGTGCGCAAATAAATCTTGTAGACGGATACATTGAGGCAAACGTTAAAAAACTCCGGGGAGCAAATATTTATTTTGATATTTCATCCGTCGGTGCCACAGGAAACATTTTAATGGCATCTGTTTTAGCAAAAGGAACAACCATAATCAACAATGCAGCAATCGAACCGGAAATTGCTAATTTAGCTCAATATCTACGTAAAATGGGAGCTAAAATAGACGGTATTGGAACAAAAACTTTAACAATTGAAGGAGTTGAAGATCTTCATCCGGTTGAGATTGATACGATTCCCGATAGAATTGAAGCGGGTACATTATTGATTGCAGCAGCTTTAACAAATGGACTTATAACACTGAAGGATATTTCTCCTGATTTACTCAGCGCTGTGTTGGTAAAATTAGAAGCTGCTGGTTGTAAGATTAAAGTTACAGCAAATGAAATAACTCTTGATGCGTCAGATCTTGAGATTATTCCAACTAATGTTTCAACATCGATATTTCCGGGATTTCCTACAGATATGCAGGCTCAGTGGGCTGCATTTATGTCGCTTGCTAATGGAGTCTCTTATGTAAAGGATACAATTTATTTTGATAGATTTAAACACGTACCAGAACTGGTAAGACTAGGAGCTAACATAACGATTAATGAAAACGTTGCAATAATAAAAGGAGTTGAAGAACTTCAAGGTGCAAAAGTTATGTCTACAGATTTGCGGGCAAGCGCTTCTCTGGTTTTAGCTGGCTTAGCAGCTAAAGGTACAACTGAAGTATTAAGAGTTTACCATTTAGATCGGGGATATCAAAGGATTGAAGAAAAGCTTCATTTACTCGGAGCAAATATCATCAGGGAAGCCGGACAGGAATATTAACGGAAATATTTATGAAAAAAATATTTGGATGGCGAAATTATATTCTTATTTATTTACTTACCTTACTGGTTTACAATCTATTATTGTTAAAATTTCCATTAACACATGTTTTTGGATATGAATTTTCAGTTCTTAATTCTGTATTGATTGTTTTACTTGGTGGCATTTATTCAATCAGCTTTTACAAAAATCTTTTTGAAAAAGAAAAACAATATTTTACCAAAGAACTTTACAAATCTTTGTTTTTATTTCTATTAATACCGTTCTGTGTTTCTGTTGTTAATTCTATAGTAAACGGATTCTGCTCATTTTCTGATGGTGTAATATATTATTTAATAATTACTGTACCATCAGTATTGATTGCTGGCTCTCTCGCTATGATTTCCGTTGTTTACTTAAAGCGATTCAACATTATTTTTCTTTTTGTATTGTATATTGGAATTTTATTAATAATAGCAGCTGAAATTTATTTTAATCCGCAAGTTTATATTTACAACCCAATAATTGTATTCTTCCCGGGAACTGTTTATGATGAGGGTATTTCTATCACAGGGAAGTTAATCTTGTACAGAGCTTTTAACATTTTATTTTTTGGCATTGCACTTTTTTATTCAGTAAAGATTTTAAAGAATAGAAAGAAAAGTCGTAAGTTATTTTTTACAAACTATCTGTTATTATTCCCAATATTATTTTATTTCTTCTCACCTGATTTAGGATACTCAACAACTAAAGACAGTTTGACAAAAAATCTTAACAAATCTGTGGAGACCGAACATTTTATAATTCATTTTGACAAACGTATTGGTGAAAAGAAAATAAAATTAATAGTATTAAATCATGAATATTATTACAAGGAATTAACAGCATATCTTAATTGTAATCCTGTTGAAAAAATTAACTCGTTTGTCTTTTATGATGATGATCAGAAGGGAAAACTCTTTGGTTCAAAAAATGCTGATGTAGCAAAACCCTGGCTTAACCAGATATATATAACACAGGACAGCTGGAAAAATACTTTAAAACATGAACTTGCACATTGTTTTAGTGCGCTTTTCGGAGCAGGAATTTTGAAGCTTGCTTCGGGCTGGAATCCTGGTTTGATAGAAGGAATTGCTCAAGCTGCGGACGGACAATTTGATGAAAATACTGTTCATTATATGGCTGCATTAGCTTTCAAAACAGGTTACAAAGTAAATTTGAATCATTTGTTTACAAAAATTGGATTTTTTAGTCAAAATTCAACTATTTCTTACATCTATGCAGGATCGTTCATCCAATATCTGATAGAAAATTTTGGAATTGAGAATTTCAAGAAATATTACTCAAGTGGTGATTTTACTGTAACTTACAAGGCTGAATTAATTGATGTGTTGAATGATTATTATTCCTTTCTTACGGAAATGAAAAATGATTTTCACGAAGATGAGGCACATTATTACTTTGGAAGAAAATCTATTTTTCAGAAAGTTTGTCCGCGAGCAATTTCAAAAATTTTAACTGCTGGGTGGGAGCAATATCATAATTTTAATTATCAGGGAGCACGAAAATCATTTAATAAAGTTCTTGGATTGAGTGATTCCTATTCAGCCCTTGTTGGTGTAGTTAGATCATTTGAAAAACAGGATAGCATTTTCGAGGCGGTTGAAGTATTATCAGGTAGCTTGGAGAAATATGAAAATACATCTTATTATTATAATCTTGAAATTATTCAGGCAGATCTTTATGCAAATGCGTATCAATTTGCGAGTGCTGATTCAATTTATAAAAAGGTCGCAAATGAATTCCCGAGCAGAGGATTTTATTATTTATCGCTTATGCGTAATTCATTGATAGAAAAGAATAGAATTAAGAATTATCTGGAAGGAAGTAGTTTCGATAAGTACTCAATTTTGGTTGATCTGAATAAAGTGAAATATGACTATGCTTCGTTGCCTGTAGTAATTAATTTATCGCAGGAGCTCGATGAAAACATTTCTATCTTTAAAAATAAGTTGAACAAAGTATTTATTGTCAACAATTACATCAGCAGCTATGCTGCTTACAAATTATCTCAATATCTTTTGTATAATTTTGATTTTGAAAATGCAAGGAAGTATTCAGGATTATCGTTAAGATACAATGAAGACAAATATTTCTATTCTGTCCTGAAGGAAAATTCGAACAAAGCCGATTGGTTTAATAAGAAAGGTGATTTGCTTCTTGAAAGAATTAATATAGTTATTAATAACTAAAGGGATCTGTAATGATCACTACAAATGAAAAAAATATAAGAGCTATTACATACTTTCTCGGTTTTATGGTTTTCGTTCTTGTGGTCGTAATCCTGATCACCTTTAAAGATGTACTTATCCCGATTACCATAGCAATATTTTTAACTTACCTGTTTCATCCATTGCTTGAAATATTAAGAACAAAATTAAAAATCCCGAAATTCCTTGCATTGATATTAATCTTCATTTTGAACTTCGCTGTGTTTTATCTTATGGGATTAATCTTTTTCTCGAGCTTTGGCGGTTTTTCTGAAAAGATTCAATACTATGGAGATAAATTAACAATTGTTGTTCAGGATATATTAAAACCTTTCAACTTAACTTTGTTAGAGCTTGAGGGAATTCTTGGGTTTCACATTCAGCAGTTTGATGTCGGGCAATTACTGAAAAAATTATTTGATATAGGAATCCTTCAGGGCTTCTTTTCCTCTTTTTCAAATTTACTTAGCAATTTCTTAATTGTGATGTTTTTCTGGGTATTTATGATTATGGGAAAAGATAAATTTGAACAAAGATTGAAGATTGCATTTGCGAAAAGTTCTTTCGATACTGATAAACAAATTCAGGCAATAAATGATCAGCTACAGTCGTACTTAATAATTAAAACACTGGTGAGTCTTGCTACTGGGATAACGTTTACTGTGATACTCACAATTTATGGAATTGATTTCGCATTGATATGGGGATTGCTCGCTTTTGTTCTGAATTACATCCCAAATATCGGTTCACTAATTGCAACATTACTTCCTGTTCTGATTGCTTTACTTGATTTTGGATTCGGATTTGCCTCAATTTCATTAGCCGCACTGCTTTTAATAGCACAAAACATTTTCGGTAATATGCTGGAACCTAAATTTATGGGAGAAAAGATGGACCTTAGCCCGGTCTTTATTCTCTTTTCATTAATCTTTTGGGGATGGATCTGGGGAATAGTAGGGATGTTTCTTGCAGTTCCTATTGCTTCATTAGTTAAAATACTTTGTACAAATATTGAAGCACTGAAACCAATAGCAATTCTTATGGGCAGCAAAGCACCAAAGTTACAAAACGTATAAAACTCATTTGAACGATTAAAATGAACCTTACAAAAGAAATCGACAAATATAGATTTATTATTTCAGCGAAGGAGTTATCAGATGAATTAAATTTTCCGGTTTATTTAGTCGGCGGTTTTGTAAGAGATATAATACTAAACCGTGTTAGAAATGATATAGATTTTTTAATAGTTGGAGATGTTAAACTTTATTCCCGGAAGTTTGCTCATAAATTGGGGATTGAAAATGTTGATTTCTATAAGAATTATGGAACTGCTCACTTCAATTATAGTGATATAAATTTTGAATTTGTTGCTGCGAGAAAAGAATCCTACAAAAGAGACAGCAGAAAACCTGAAGTAGAACGAGGGACCTTTCTTGAGGATATCAGCCGGAGAGATTTTACTATTAATACATTAGCTCTTTCAATCAATAGGGATAATTTTGGAGAGGTGATTGATACTTATAACGGGATTAATGATATAGAAAGAAAAATTATTCGAACTCCTATTGATCCTTTGGTTACTTTTAATGATGATCCTTTACGAATTTTAAGAGCTTACAGATTTGCTTCTGAACTAAGTTTTGTGGTAGATGAATCTGTCAATATCGCTGCAAATAAGTTAAAAGCTCGTTTGGAAATTGTATCGCAAGAAAGAATTACGGATGAATTTTTGAAAATTCTTGCATCTCCTGCTCCATCTGTAGGATTGAAGTTGCTTTATAGTTCAGGGGTAATGGAGGTGATATTTCCGGAGGTGGCTAATCTTGCAGGAGTTGATCAGCGAAATGATTATCATCATAAAGATGTGTTTTTTCATACCTGCGAAGTAGTCGATAACATCTCGCAAAAAACAGATGACATATTTTTAAGATTAGCTGCTTTGCTTCACGACATCGCAAAACCTCAAACAAAAAAGTTTGTTGAAGGAACCGGCTGGACTTTTCATGGACACGAGGAATTAGGCGCCAGAAAAGTGAAACAGATTTTCAAAAAGTTGAAACTGCCGTTCAATAGAATTAATTATGTGGAGAAGCTAATAAGATTACATTTAAGACCAATAGCTCTTGCGAAGGATGAAGTAACGGATTCAGCAATAAGAAGATTAATTGTGGAAGCAGGAGACGATCTTGAAGATTTAATTACCTTATGCCGGGCTGATATAACCAGTAAAAATCCTGATAAAGTAAGTAAGTATCTTCAAAACTATGAAAACGTTATGAATAAAGTTAGAGAGGTAAAAGAAAAAGATAAGTTACGGGAATTTCAATCTCCGGTGAGAGGTGAAACGATTATGGAGGTTTGCAACCTGGAACCATCTAAAACAGTTGGTGAAATAAAATACGCCATTGAAGAAGCGATTTTAAACGGGGAAATCGGCAATACATATGAAGAAGCATATGAGTATCTTCTGAAAATTAAAGATGATTTCCCGAAATAAATCTATCTTTAATTAAAATCTGACAGACACTCCTACCAGGTAAGTTCTTTCTGAAATAAATGCTTTTTCTTTCCTAACTCCCAGTATTAAATTAACCGGAAAATCATCTTTTGCTTTTTGGATTTTGGAGTTAAAGCTGTCAAAATTATTATCCCGGTTTATAAGGGAAGATTTGTCAACAGCATCAGAAGAATCGGATTTTTCTGTATCGTTTTTAAGTAGTGAATAAGCTATAAATCCACCGATAAGTAGAGCGCCTATTACAAATAAGGCGGCGTTATCGGAACCATTGTTGTCTTCAGTAGTTCCACTATCACCACCGCCAATTCTCTCATTTATCACCAGAACATTTTGTGAAAAACAATTTGCGGTTGGTAATAAAATTCCGAAAGTGATCACCAATAGAATATTAACAAATAAATTGGATTTTGATTTCTGGTTTTTCAATTTTATGCCGTATTGATTTTGAATATGACAACAATATATATCAATTTTTTAATTGAAAGCAAGCATAAGATTTACCCTTGCTTTAAAAGCTGATTTCTTTTCTAAATGTAGTTTTACGTTCCCAAAAATATTTCTTTTAGTCATTATTGTATACCTGTAAAACCGTTAATATAATTATCTAACCGTTTATAAAGAAATTTTCCGGATAGAATTACCTTATCATATTTTTGTAGAAGCATAAATGGAAACTATTAACGAACTATTTTTTCTAAGTCCTTCAAAGTAACTATTTTTACTGTTAAATTGTCAAATATTTCAACTAATACGAAATATCAAAATCCAGGAGATAATAATGCGTAGTATTTTAATTTTTTTGTTATCAGTGTTGCTTTCCATCCCGGTTTTCTGCCAGGACGAGCTAACTCTATCTAAAGCAATAGAAATTGCTTTGCATAAAAATTCATCGTTGAAAAAAAGTGCAAATGGTATAGACAGTTATGAGTCGAATGTCTTAGCCGCTTATGGAAATTTTTTACCCACTTTAGGTGCTGGCGGTAGCTGGGATTGGACCCGCTCAGAAACAAAAGGTGCCGGAACAATAATAGTAGGCGGTATCCCAGTGCAAAGTTTGTCAACTACAAATCAGAGTAGAAATTATCAGTGGAATGTAAATTCATCATGGACACTATTTGATGGACTTTCAAATATTGCCACCCTTTCCCAGAGTAAAAGCGATCTTAAATCTGCGGAATTTACATTAGAAAGATTGAAACAGGATATCGTATTTCAGACTACAAGTCTCTACTACGATGTAATAAATAATCAGAAACTTTTAAAAGTAAAAGAAGACGATTTAAAGTGGAATGAGAAAAACCTTGAAACAATAAGGGAAAGAAATAAGTTAGGTGCGGCGACATTAGCGGATGTTTACCAGCAGGAAGTTGCCAAAGGAAATGCTGAACTGCAGATAATCCAAACACAAAATGCTTTAGAAACTGCAAAAAATAACCTTTTATATTATCTGGGCTTAGATGTTTTAACCGATTATAAGTTTTCCGATGAACTTACAGAAGAAGAACAAAATATTCTTAATTCAGATCTTTATAAAGATTATGATAACTTGTCCGTATTAGTTAATGAAGCGTTGAATAACAGACTCGATTATAAGAGCGCCCAGCTTAGTCTGGAAAGCTCTCTTGATGCTGTAACAATCGCAAGATCGGGACATTTGCCAAGTCTTACAGCAAATGGATACTACA
>Ga0315536_1000080_pt1 | contig 42129 bp, 37 predicted proteins | sample SalMarSW160230MG_FD_203093 | JGI IMG/M metagenome (GOLD analysis project Ga0315536, IMG submission 203093) | Salt marsh sediment microbial communities from the Plum Island Ecosystem LTER, Massachusetts, United States - Salt Marsh Sediment SW1602-30 ...
CCTGATGGAAGCTTTCCTCCATCGATAGATGTCCATACAGGATTATATAAAGAAGATGTAGGAGTTGAAATATTATTAGGGATTTTCGGATAATTTTTCTTTGGTAATCCTTCTTCATACCAACGATCCACCGTTTCGCCCCAGTATCCAAACTCCCATTTTGGAGGACTTACCGTTGTATTAAAATTTTCCATTACTTCCACGAACCTCTCTCTTAAATTCATTTTCGATCGTCCCTTTTTTAAAAAATTATTCGATAATTGAAGATTTGCATAATATTTCTAACAATAGGATTAAACATTATTTCGCAAACTGTTTTTTGAATAAACGCTTTATTGCTTTCTTACTAAATCTTATAAGGAATTTTAATCATCTTTGATTGAACGTCTCATAATTTAAAATGCTTTTTTTAAAACCTCCTCCCGTAAAAATTCCACTATCTTCATGGAATTATTTATTGATTGAATTTTTCTAATTTTTTTCTTATCAACTCTCGATATTATTTCAGAAATAATTTCCATATTTTCAATACTCTGAATACTAATATCCTCCCATCCTTCTCTATATGGAAATAAATCCAAACTGAGCCACCCGTTATACCCAATTTCATCAAGCCAATAGAAAAGCTCGAGTGTTTCCCAAAAATGAACTGAACCAACTGCCATATCATCATCCCAATATCTGAAATTATCATTTACATGAAGATGAAAAAGTTTTTCATAAAGACTCAGTAATACTGCTGATTCAGCCATATTTTCATAAGCCATCAAAGCGTGACCGATATCTATAGTAACGCCGACATTTTCCATTCCAGTATCCATGGCAAGCAATAAAGCTTTCCCGATAGTTGCTACATGGCAATGCGTTCGCGGTTCCTTTATTTTATACTCTATACAAAACTGAATACTTTTATTATAGGCTGCAATTTCCTTAAGACTTTTTCTTAAATTATTCCAATTCTGTTTATAATTAACCTGCAACGGATAATCGTATCCTTCCTGACCCAACCAAAAATTTATTTTATTGCATCCAGCCTTTTTAATTTCATCTATTCCCTTCTTTAAATAATCCATACATTCTTTTCTTAGTTTTTCATCGGGATTTGTTAATGTACCAAATTTATATTTAGGATTTGTGGAAGTATCGATTTCGACCATGGCAATTTCAATTCCATACCTTTTTATAAGTTCTTTCATTTTCATTCCATCGCCATTGGGAAAATCTCCGGGCCATCCGAGCTCAACCCCTGACAATTTTTCGATTTTTTTGATTCTCTCCAGTATCTGTTCTATTTCCAGCGATTCATGATAACCAGCAGGTACAAACCTATCAGGGCATGCACTGAACACTGCAGTTCCAGATGCATATTTTCTTTTACTCATTCCCGACTCCTCTATTAACAGGTTTTTTTATTTTTCACTTTAACAAATTATTATTCTGCAAATACTCATCAATTTCTCTCTGAGATTTTAAAACACCTATTTGCATTTTGTAGTTTACCGATTCCTGCGGTTTTAAACACTTCAAATCACCTCGTTCTTTTTGTTTATTGCGCCCTTCAACTGTGCAGTTGCCTGGCTCAAAACCTATCACATATTCTCCTTTATTTAATCTTTTCCATAAATTAAGGTATGGAAAATCCTCCTTTAAAAATCTCAGATAGATCCCCAATCCGGACTGATTATTAATATACCGATTTGCAAATACAATATTGCAGAAACCACTCTCATCTTTAGCTAGATCTATAATGTACACAAGTTCCGGATATTTTTCGTCTGGTAGAGTAAAGCTGTTTATCTTATCAATATAGTTTTTTGTAGTATCATCCAAGGGCTCGGCAGTTATGTATGACATAAAAAGCTCTGATTTATTATCAAGAAGGGGATAACCAATATTGATATGATAAAGAAACATATGCGGAACTGAATAAAAACTCCTATTTTCTACTCTATCACTAATGATGATCCTCGCATCACCCATTTTTGTTTCGATTGTCCTTGATAACCTTAAATTTTCACCCTGACCTGAAGCCTCAATAATATCACCTTCAACTTTTAAAATATAATCATCCTCATTCCAATATGATTTATAACATACATTTTTTGCAGGTGTATTGGATATCCTGCCGTGACCGCCAAACTCCTCTTCCTCTAAATACGCACCCCTATCAACACATGGCGAACCAACATTAGATAAACCACAGGTTACCAGCAATCCTCCATAAAAACTCCTTAACCATTCCCAGCCTTTTGAAGAATAAAAATAAGGTGAGACCAGACCTGTTCCACTTCTCCAATTCAAAGGGATACTCATAAACTCTGCATAGAAAATATCCAATCCCCTGTCTGGTAATACAATGAACCTAAGCCCGCTTCCAGTTCTAAATTCAAGTCCCCTCACACTTTTTGCCATTCCGTCATTATATATAAAGGGCTCAATGCCGCAAATTTGTGATATATCACCTACAAACTCAATTAATTTATTTTTATCGATATTATTCCCAAAAAGTCTGGGCATTTGTCCCCTCTATATACACTGGAGTTTATTCACCTAATCAAAAATTTCATCATGATAGATTAAATCTTTTCTGGGTTCGACATTTGCCCCTTTCCAGTAATCCTTCGGTATTTCTACTAAATTATTTCCACCATTTATCATCCTTGCGTGATAATACAATTTTGATGTATTTTCTATTAATTCCGTAATAGTAACAGCTTCCAAAATGCTATCACCCAACGAAAATATTCCATGATTTCTTAAAATAAGAGCATAATTTTTTTTTAGTTTCGGTAGAGCTGCTTCAGCTAAATCTTCCGCAGATGAAATAAAAGGAATTGACTCAATATCTCCAATATACCAACTCGGATCTTCATAAATCCTATAATTTACATCATGGGTCGTACAGTAAAAAGCGGTCGTAATGGGGGGGTGTGAATGAATAATAGCTTTTATTTGAGGTCTTATATTGTAAATACCAACATGAAGTAAAATCTCTGCAGTCGGTTTATGTTTACATCTTAAACACTTATAATTTTTATTTTTTTCATCAGAGATATCAATAATGCATATATCCTCTAAAAGCATATCCATAAGGGGCACACCTGTGGGGCTACATAAGATAACTGTTGGGACACTGGTTCTAAGCGATATATTTCCCCCGGGTCCTGCTAATATCCCTTCAGCATGCAGTCTCTTGCAAGCATTTATCATTCTATTTGCAAGTTTTTTAAACTCCTTCGTTTTAATCATACTCAGATCCAATTTTTAAATTTTTATTGTTATGGAAGATTAAGCTTGTAGTTTATATCAATCTTAATACGGATGTAAAAACAAAGTATAAATTGTCTGAGGCCAAATTGACCGATTAATTTCTTATTTGTACACTACTTCTGTAAAATATATTTTATTATTACAATAATTCAGCACCTGTCATATGTTTCACTACTTCTTCTGGCCTGATATCCGATTTGGGTTCTGAAGCAATCTTGCGTCCACCTCTTAAAATAAAAATTCGATCTGCCACGTTATATACATGGGTAAGATTGTGGCTTATAACAATAACAGACGCACCGTGTTCCTTTAAAGTTGATATAAAATCTAATACTTTTCTGGCTTCTTTTACTCCTAATGCCGCTGTGGGTTCATCCATGATAATGATTCTCTTCCCCCATGCTACAGCTCTGCCAACAGCAAGCGCCTGTCTCTGTCCCCCGGATAGATCTCCTACCTCTGCTTTTAAATCCGGAATATCTATTTTTAATTTATTCATGATCTTTGATGTTTCTTTTTCCATCTTCTTATAATCCACAATTCTAAAAAATGGTTTCTTAATTTCTCTCCCTAAAAATAAATTTTCAATAACATTTCTGCTGTTTACAAGTGCTAATTCCTGAAATACTGTTTCAATCCCTCGTTGTTTAGCATCATGCGGACTATTAAATACAACTTCGTTGCCACTAATAAATATTTTACCTTTATCTGGCCTATAAACTCCTGATAATATCTTTATTAGTGTGGATTTCCCGGCAGCGTTATTTCCTACCAGAGCTAATACCTCATTTGGATACAATTCAAAATCAACATTTTCTAACGCATGAACTCCACCAAAGTATTTGCAAATTCCTTCCATTCTTAGTAAGGGTAGATTGTTTTTCATCATTTGAACCCCACATCCTAATTGAAAACAATTTAAGCATTAAACTTTTTGTTAATTACTCAAGCCGACTGATGTTTAATAACAGTATGGAGGGAAAAAGCAAACCGTTCGATAAAAAGATAAGCCGACAAAACATCATCGTGGTTTGCCTTTATGTTTAAAATTGTCCGATTTCCCTCCTAAGTTGGAACATTTTTTCAATACTACAAAAACAGAGTTTCGTTTTGGACCCTTAAAATATTGCAAATTTTCGTACTCCTTATCGCCTTTTCATGGGAAAGACGGAACACCTATCTCAGTAAAAATCGAAATTACAATAAAAAAAGAAACAGATGGGTTAAACAACCAGTATTTTTAATAACTTTTCATTTTTGTTTAAACTCAATTTGATTTAAATATATCGCCAAAATCAATAGCGAACCTTTTGCTACATTCTGCCAGTAGGATACTACATTTAAAATAGTTAATCCATTTCCAATGGTCGCTATGATTAAAACTCCAAAAATTACTCCTACAATTTTCCCTCTCCCTCCAAATACACTTATTCCACCAAGAATAGTAGCAGTTATTACATCCAGAGCAGTTGTTAACCCCACCTTTGGAACCCAGGAACCAAGCATTGACATAAAAACTGCTGAACCCAAAGCTGAAGAAAATCCACTCAATATAAATGCTAAAAATATAACTTTATTAACATCTATCCCTAATAATTCACAGGCAGAAGGGTTTCCTCCCACAGAATAAATATTCCATCCGTAGATAGTATTTTTTAAAATAAAATATCCAAATAAATACGAAATAACCATAATAATGAATGCTGTAGGTATTATTCCAAGAACACGTCCTGCACCTATAAAATCAAAAAAAGTACCGGGTGGGGTATAAATAACTTTAGCTTTTGAAATAATTAAAGATACTCCCCTAAAAATAGCCATTGTTCCTAAAGTAGCGATCAATGAATTCACCCTTAATCTAGTAACAACAAAACCATTTATTGCTCCTAAAAAAATACCAGTAATTAATGTAGCCAAAATTGCTATCCCTGAATGCATTCCAATTGATAATAAGTATGGGCCAACCATCCCGCTCAATGCTAAAATTGAACCTACAGATATATCAATATTGGCGGTTAAAATTACGAATGTCATTCCAATTGCTATAACTCCGTTAATGCTCGAATACATTCCTATGTTCATTAAATTTTTTACTGAAAAAAAATACGGAGATAAAATGGAAAATATGATCAATAGCAGAATAAGTAAAATTGGTAATGATAAGTTACTAAGCTTCAATTGCTTTGACATGTTGTTTCTCATAGTTATAGCCTGGGCTCTTCTCAGTTGATATTTCTGTGCATTATTAAATCAATTAAGTCTGGAGGAAAATATTAATACCTCCAGACTTTATAAAAAAATAATTATTTCACATATTGTGGATAATAATCTTTGAGATTCTTAGGAGTCACCTTTGCGTAAGGTCCGAATGTGTACCTCTCCAACTTTTTGCCACTAAGGAGATCTAATGCCATCTTTAAACAAAATTCTCCATCCTTTTCAGGGAAAGTAGCAACAGCACCAATATAATTAGTGTCTTGGGCAAGCATTGTTTTGATGCCTGCTTCATCACATCCTATCCCGCAAATAGCAACATCTTTAAGTCTGTTTTGTTGCTGCGAGGCTTTCCAATACCCTATTGCTGCTTCATCATTTAATGTTGACACAAGGATATTATGAGAATTCGGATGAGCTGTTAAATATTCACTGAACATCTTTAAAGCGAGCTCCTGATCAGTATCGGTATCTAAATCTGTAATACTGAGTATGTTCCCTTCTCCTAGTCCTTCTTTCAACTTTTCAAGGGCTCCTTCTCTTCTCTCATAAACAATTTTACCCGATATTAATTCTACGCCAAATACTAAATCGTATTTCTCACCAGGCCAATTCTCTTTTGCCCATTCGGTAAGCATTTCACCGGTTGCTCTGCCTGTACCCATATTGTTCAACCCAAAAAAGTAAGTGCCTTCTCCATAATCAACATCAATGCAAATCAAGGGGATATTGGCATTTCTGGCTTTTTCAGCAATCTTGTCTTCTACCCCTAACCAGGCTAAAATGATAATTACATCAACCTTCTGGGAAATAAAGTTATCAATCACCTTTAAACCCGTTTCCGAATTATCTTCGCAATCACCATATACCATTTTTATATTTGGATATTTCTTAGCTGCTTCTTTAAATCCTTCCTGGACAGAAACCATGAAAGAATCACCTAAGTAATGACTTGCGTAACCGATTTTGTAAGTTTTTTCTTTTTCCTTAGGCCCTCCTGCAAAAAGGGAAAAAGTTGCTGTCAAAAAGAAAATCACAACAAATAGACTTAATAATTTGATCTGTTTCATTTTACATCCCCCTAAATTAATAATTTTTTAGTTTTAGTAAAAAATTCATTACTGCTTAATATCACCACCCCCCTTGCAATAGATTGCGGCTTTCACAAAAACGTTGTCTTTTACGATAATGTTCTACTTTCAATCATTGAGATTATAAAAATAATATGGATCAAATGTATAATAATGAATATGTACAAAATATTCTCGAATACTATTTAAAACTTCTCAAAAAACAACACAGCATGTGCACAAGCTCAAACGAATTTGCCATTTGTGCCTTTTCATTCATAATAGTTAATCTTTTGTTAAAAGCCATACGGTTTCAAAAAATCATTTTAACATTGTACATATTGATATTTTGCGTATGATACTTACTGAATCTAAAACCGTTAATAAAATTTAAATTAGTTTTCTTGAGAACCTCCTCACAAACCCGTACATTTACGAAATTTTCTGGCTATTAATAATATAATCAATTATAATCACTTCTTAACTCTATAAAATTAATTGATAGACTATTTCTTGCATAATAGCTCACTTTATATCATATTATATCAATCTGTCAATGGTTATTTTAAAAAAAATGCTAATTTATGATAAATATTTCAGCGTATGCGAACCCGAGCTTGTCCAATGGGGCTCTCATTCCATGGCGCCTTCAATGCCCGATAGGGCTTTCGACGCTTTTTTCACCACCCCGTCTATTGCCCGGCAGCGTTCGTCGTCAATTGTATACAATTCAGTACTCTCAAGAATGTTTCTCCACCTCTCATGCGCAGTCTCAACAGGATCGTACGCCAGCGCATTAGACACATCGATGCTCTTCAGCCGCTCGAAAATTCCTGGTATCCAGAGATACTCCCTGAAGTGCTTTGCCGTATGCTCCGTGTCGATGAAAAGCCCGCCGATTCCCTTTTGACGTATCAGGTCAACGGATTCCCTGAAATTCTCACCTCCAATCCCCCTGCAGAATGAATGCTGCGCATAGGCAATATCAATATCGATCATCATCTGCTCCGGAGAAAACACAACACCAGCTCCCAGAATGCCTGCATTGAAGAGCGGTTCCCCGGAAAGCGAGGCACACCAGGATTTGAGCATCCGCTCAAAGATGGATAGCGCACCCGGAACCGGCGCATCGATAACACCCGGCCCGGTACTGCACCGCGTCCGGTACCTCTGCCTGAAAAGCTGGGCAACCGCAAGGTCTTGCAGAACCGCCTCAGGCCCTGAGAAACAGGCTGCACCGTTTTTGGGATTAAGGGCACCTGTTACAATCGCAGCCTCAACCGGAGTGTCCTCACGGATGGCCTTTACCATTGTCCAGACTGCAAGTATTTCGGCAGTCCCGATGATAGCATTTGCAATGGGAAATACAGGAGCGGATATTCCCGCCATCGGCATGGGGAGAATGAAAATGCTCAGCCTTCGCCGTGCCATTTCCACTATAATAGCAGCCTCCGGCCGCGTCACACGGAGGGGGCTTTCGGTGTCATGAATATTCACAAAAATAGGACGCCTCATGTACTCCTCAACAGAACCCTTTACAATGATGCCGATCTCCATAAGATACTCGAGCTGGCGGCGGTCGATGATCGCCGTACATCCGGGTTTGCCCGAATGCTTTGCAACCATTGCAGCGCCTTTGATTGCAACCATCTTCGGCGGAACACCGGTGCCATCCGATTCCTTTACATAATGAACCGCATTGCCAACTGTTACGATTTCAGGTATGCCCTCAGCGAGATGCACCATGCGTAGAAAATCATCGGCAGTGGCAATCCTTGATTCCCTCTTTTCATGATCGTAGTAGTAGGGGCACCCACCCCCCAAGCTCACCTGCATATCCGGAGTTCGTTCATGAAAGGGTGTGTGCCAGCTCATGGTCAGTGCATCGGGTGCATCAACGGTTGTATGGCCCTGTGAAAACCGTCTGATCTCCTCTTTTCGCGCAATTTCGATCGTTTCTTCGACAAGCTTCTTTGGAAAACGGACAGTTTCAGCCCCGTAATTAACTACCGCACCCCTTGCCTCGAGGGCCTTCAGTGCGGTCTCGTTTTCGATCTTCATACCCGGGTCTTCAAGAAGCGCGAGTGCGCTCTCATGGAGCATATCGAGCTCACTTTCTGAAAGCACCCGAAGAAACTGGTTCAACGGTCTCAAATGAATATTCTCCGTTATATACTCGCAGAGCCAAAGAACCCTGAATACACAGGCCGGGCAGCGACGTTTCCGGTGAATGCGTCATCGAATCACCCCGGTGCATATACTCCGAAATGATTACTACAAAATCAGACCACGGTTTGAAGCGCATCAACGAGTGATTTTCTGAACCTTTGCAGCACCGTGTCCGCCTCGTCCTTCGAGATAATGAGCGGCGGCTTTATCTTCAGCACGTTCTTAGCCATTCCACCCACGCCGAAGATGATCCCGTTTTCAAAGCCTGCCTTGCGCACCGCAGAAAGAAGGTCGGCCGCAGGCTTTTTGGTTACGGGGTCGGTTACGAATTCGACCCCGATATGAAGACCGGCCTGCCGCACATCCCCCATCTGTGGAAACTCCTTCTGCATTTTCTTTAACTCGCTACCCAGATACTCGCCCATTTTTCTGCAGTTTTCAAGTACCCCTTTTTCAAGGATGTCGATGAGCTTCAGTGCCGCCACCTGGGACACAGAATTATTGGCAAAGGTATGAAGCTCCTCCGAATCGGGGTCGAAACCCTTCAGTGTATCACTGATGATGATTGCGCCGATCGGAAAACCGGCGCCAAGTCCCTTGCCGAGAACTATTATGTCGGGAGCGACGCCGTAGTATTCATGCGCAAAAAATCTCCCTATTCTGGCGTATGTCTGTATCTCATCATAAACAAGTACAATATTGTACTCATCGCATATTTTCCGTACTCCCTGCAGATATTCTTCGGGGAAAATAATCTGTCCACCGGACGCCTGGAGCGGTTCGAGAATAATTCCGGCAGTCGGCCCGTTTATCCCCTTCTCGATCGTTAATCGCAATAATTTGAGGCACATCATGTTGCATGTTTTCGGTTCAAGGCCGAGAGGACATCTATAGCAGTAGGGGTTCGGCACCCGTATGAACTGCTTAGTGATACGGTTGAAACGCGATCCGCCGATGAATTTTCCCGAGGCCATTGTCGAAACCCAGCTTGCCCCCATTGTCCCGAGCGTTACCCCATGATATGAGTCGTACAGACAGATGAACTCCTGCGCCCCTTCCCTGTTCTTAATCGCTATTTTCATTGCCGCCTCGACAGCAGGCCCACCACCCACTGTGAAGGACACGCGATTCAGCGCCTTGGGTGCCAGTTCGGCAAGTTTTTTTGCCAGGGCGAATCGCGGAAGCGTGTCAAACCCTTGGTGCACATGGGTCAGGTTTTGAGAATGTTCGTGCACAATGGTATTGATCTCGTCGTTTGCGTACCCCAAATAGAGTGCCCAGCTCTGCGAAGTGCAGTCAATATACTTCTTACCATCTATATCCTCTGCCCAGCAGCCCTTCCCGCGTTTGAGAACCGGCCCGCCCCTGGTCCCACCGCCCAACATGAGATTCTTTGCATATGCGCCGAGCTCTTCCTTTTTGATTGAATACACCCTCTCCAGAATTGGATCCATTATAAAGCCTCTATAAATTATCAATTATGAGCACATAATCTCATTTATTATCATTCATGTCAAGAAAATTATGGAATTTTTTGGAATATTCTATCATTATTACTCTTGTAATGTACTTCAAAACGACCAATGGGTACGGTATCATTAGATTACGGATATCTGCCGACCTATCATGACATATGATCTATCATGATAAATTATGATTGGATTTGAAAAATATTTGATTAATTCTGCAGTTAATTGTAAAATATTATCTCAATTAACGAAGAATTCATAGGATGACGTGCGATGGAAATAAATAATGCAAACAACCTTCTGGCATCCGAAAGAAGACAGAAGATATTCGATATTGTCAATCAGAGAAGATCCATCTCGGTGGAAGAGCTTTCCGAGCACTTCCCCGTATCTTCAATAACCATACGGCGTGATCTGGACAAACTCGCACGGGACAACCTCCTTCAGCGCGTACACGGCGGCGCAATGGCTCTTTCCAATATCGCGATTGCGCCGAAATCGTCAGAACTATCCGCACATATTACAGAAGAGCAGATGAGGATAGGCAGAGAGGCATCCAGGCACATAACTGAAGGTGATTTCATCATCATCGAATCGGGGAGCACCTGTCTTGCGCTCGTGCAGCATTTAACGGAACTGAAACATTTGAAAATTGTTACAGCATCACCACGAATCGCTATGAAGCTTGCCGAAATATCCGAGAGGCACGACAATGATTTTGAGATAATATCCTGCGGCGGGATATTAAACGTGCATAAAAACTTTCTACTGGGTCCGCATGCCCGTTCGCTTTTCGATTCCGTGCATGTCGATTTTGCTTTCGTGAGTGTAACCGCGATCGACCTTGAAACGGGCGTCACTGCAGACAGCGCCTACGAAGCTGACATAACGAGGATAATCCTCGAAAGGTGTGCGGAAAAAAAAATCGGCCTCATCTACGCTTCCAAGTTCGGAAAAACCTCCTTTGTAAAGGTCGCATCAGCGAACGTGTTCGACGAAATCATCTCCGATAAAAGCCTGCCCGCCGAAACCGTCGAAAGGTATGCGGACCTGGGGATTGAAATGACCCTCGTTTAGGCGTTTCACCTATGTGACGGATGAAAGCGTTTTTTTTCTCCTGCTAAACATTTTTCGGTTTCTTTTTTGTCTTTTAATTTTTCTTTGTAAAATGGTGACAGGAGCGCTATTCTTTAAGTAATTGGTAGATTGAACTGTTATGAATACGATATTGACCAATGGTTGTTGCAAAATGAAACCATACATTCTTGATAAAGTAATAGAAGAAAAAAAAAGAGAGGCGGAATACACTCGAAAAAAACTGATTTGCAGGGTGTTCAAAGCGCTCGAGTGCGCGCCTGTACGATTCGGATTCAAAAAAGCATATATATTCGGCTCAATCAGTAAAAAAGATAGATACACCGAATATTCCGACATCGATATTGCAATTGAAAATATATATCCGCCGGTATTTTTTAAGCTAAAGGCATTCCTCGAGAATATGATATGCGTGGAAATCGACCTTGCAGACCTGGGAAACATTCATTTCAAAGACAAGGTCATAAAAGAAGGAATCGCATGGAAAAAGAAAGATATGCCGTTGTTAAAGCAGAAATAAACGACCAGGTACAGATAATTAAAAGGCTATTCGACGACGTTGAAAAAAGATCAAAAGGCATAGGCAAAAGTGCCATAAAAAGAGAAGCCCTTGGCTACAAACTGCATGCACTCTATGCGCATTTGAAGACCTCTTTAAAATAACCGCCGACTATTTTGAAAACAACGTCAATTTCCGCCGATAGAAAAGACATCACGCTTGAAAACATACTGTGTGAGGCAGAGAAATCCGATAAATTCTCCAACATGATCATAAACATCGTGGATGAGATCGACCGCATGGGATATGACGGCTTTTTCGGCCTTGAGTACTGGCCGTCACTTGATTACGAAGAGCCCCTGAGACGGACACTGGAATATTTTTCATGACATAACTACATCAAAAAATATATGAAGTTTCTGCTCCTGACTACAATAAACATGCTTCAAAATATGAAACAAATAGTATATACTAAACTCACCGTGGGATTATTTTCATTCTATCTATTAACGAAAGGAGCGGCCAATGAATTTCAAATTCGGTGTTGATTCGTTTATCTGGTCCGAGAATTTTTCCGAAAAGGACCTCTGGATCATTCCCAAGGCAAAGGAGCTCGGGTTTGAAACCATCGATATTGCAATCGCTCATCCCGAGACATTCCCCACCGAGAAGGTAAAAAAAGAGGCTTCCGGCGCCGGTATCGAGGTTGTGACGACAACAACCCTGAACGAGAGCACGAACCTGATTTCCCCGGACCCCGGTATCAGAAAGAAGGGTGTGGATATGCTCAAGCTGCTCGTTGACATCAATTACGAGCTGGGATCTAATATTTTAGGCGGCGTAAATTACGCCGGGTGGGGGTGCCTCACCGGAAAGCCGCGTACCGAAGACGAATGGAACTGGTCGGTCGAATCGATGCGGGTAGCCGCCTCATATGCAAAGGAAAATGGTGCCCTGACAATCGCCTGCGAGCCGGTCAACCGTTTTGAAACCCACTTTCTCAATATTGCGGAGGATGCGGTTCGCTACTGCAAGGACGTCGGAACCGGAAACATGGGAGTACACCTCGATTGCTTCCACATGATTCGTGAGGAGATGAGCTTTAAAGGTGCTGTTGAGACCTGCGGCAGGGAGTACCTCGGCTATGTCCACGTATGTGAAAGCAACAGGGGTATACCCGGAACAGGTCTCGTTCCGTGGAAGGAATTCTTTACCGCAATAAAGTCCATCGGGTATACCGGGCCTATGGTCATCGAGTCCTTCGATCCGAGCTTCGAGGAGCTGAACAGGCTGTGTGCAATCTGGCGGAAGTTCGCCGATTCCGGCGAGGAGCTTGCCGTTCAGGGCTTGAAAAACCTGACACGGATTGCATCAGAGATTTAGTTCCCAGGGCCGATACCATTTTTCGGGTGTAAAGAATACAAAAAATGGATTATTTAAAAACAGGGAGAAAAAAATGGTAATGAAAAAATTCATCAACAAACCTGAGGATGTCGCACACGAGCTGACCGAAGGCCTCGTCAAGGCGTACGGCAACTACCTGAAACTGATCGATAACGACATCATAATCCGCACGAAGCCTAAGGAAAAGGGCAAGGTCCAGATCGTGTTTGCCCAGGGCATAGGGCATGAGCCGGGATTGACCGGTATGCTCGGACACGGCATGCACGATGTCTCTATTCCGGGCGACATATTCGCCTGCGCCGGCGGCGACAGGATATATGAAGGAATCAAGATCGCCTGGGAAATGAGCGGAAAGACGCCCGTACTCGTTTTGATAGCGAATCATGAAGGAGATGTATTGAACGGCAATATAGGGATGGACATGGCACAGGACAACGGAATCAAGGTTGAGAGCGTTCTCCTGTACGACGACATTGCGAGCGCCCCGAAGGGGCAGGAGGAGGAGAGGCGGGGGATGGCCGGTATGATTTTCAGCTTCAAGATCGCCGGTGCGCTTGCGGAACAGGGCGCGGATATCAGAACCATTGTCGAAAAAACGAAACAGGTGAACGACAGCACCCGCACCATACTCGTGGCGATGACCTCATGCACCATTCCGACGACGGGCCAGTCGCTTTTTGCAATCGCCGACGACGAGTTCATCATCGGTCCCGGCCAGCACGGTGAACCCGGACCCGAAGGCCCTATGAAAATCAAGACCGCAAATGAGGTTATGGATGACGTTGCCGAACGGCTCATCGAGGACGGCGGATACAAAAGCGGTGACGAGCTCCTCGTAATCATAAATGGGTGCGGGGCGACAACCCTGATGGAGATGTTCATCCTGTACAGACGGCTTGAAGAACTGCTCGCTTCGAAGGGAATGAAACCGTATAAACCTCAGATCGGTAACTACATCACCACTCAGGAGATGGCGGGATTTCAGCTCACCATGTGCCGAGCGAATGAGGAGGTCAAAAAACTCTGGGACGCGCCGTGCGATACGCCCTACTTCAAGATCACGGGCGTGTAGCCGGGGTCAGGCACAAGGCTGCATTGCCCGGTGATATTGAGCTGCTTAAACGAGTCGCTCTACAAATAAATAAGTATTATGTCCCCATAATTACCTATTCCCCATAAATAAGTATTATGTCCCCATAATTGCGGCTGCCCCCGGGTACTTCACGTCTAACAATTGCGTATAATGTCCTCATATTTCTATCGGGGAGGCTGCTGTATACGTATGCAAAACAGCGTCCCCTTCTCCGGGAATGAGCTCGCAGTGATCTCCCATCCATGGGAGTTCAATATCGACCGAACTATAGAAAGCCCGAGGCCCGTTCCCGGTTCGTTTCGCGAGTTCGTCCCACGGTAAAAGGGTTCGAAGATGTGCTCTATTTCTTCGTCCGAAACCGACGGGCCTGTATTCTCCAGATTAATTATTACATACTCCTCCTCGCGGTATGCTCTCAGGCTTATTATATCCTTTTCGCCGGTGTAGCGGATTGCGTTGGTGAACAGGTTGTCGAACGCACGCGACAGGAGTTTTTCATCCCCCATAACCGTCGCTCCTTTTTCTAGTGCGATTGACGATGTAAACTCTCTCCCGTACACAGCGGCGTCCTCCCGGTACCCGTGGGCGATGCGGGTCAAAAAATCGTGAAGGTCGATGGGCTCGAAACGCTGCCGCCACTCACCTGTTTCCATCTTTGAAAAATCGAGCAACTGCATAATCCGTTCTTCTAAAATCTTTGATTTCGAATATATTATATCGATGTACTTTAAAAGAAGCTCGGGGCTTTTGGCGAGGCCGTCAGAAATTGCCTCTATATAGCCCCATATCGAGGTAAGCGGTGTCCGCAGGTCATGGGAAACAGCCATCAAAAAACGCGACCGCTGGGCGCTGTTCTCCTTGAGCTGCCTTCGCATCTTTTCGAACGATCTCGTGAGAGAGGCAATTTCATCCCTGCCCCCCGCCTTCAGCTCAAAATCTAGATCCCCGGATGCAATCTTTTCAGTCGCCGCCTCGAGCGTACCGATAGAGCGGTTCAGTGAGTTTACGATGAATATCATCATAACGGCCGAGAACAGGATAATGGCGATAAAAGCGTACACGGTATTTCTGAAAAATTTAACGATTACACTGGGCCTTTTTCGCCGGACAAAGGGAAGGCGAAGGAGCACCTGGCCCTTAACCTCGTTATCAACGGCAAACGGCCGTATAACGTATTCATAGGATTCGGTGCCGGAGAATTGGTTGTGCTGAAGAGCGCCTGCAAGCGCATCTCCGGTTTCAAGGCCCGGTATATTCGAAAGAACAACCGCCCCATCCAGGTCAACAAGAGCAACGTTAATACCCTGCGGAATGTGTATCTTTTGCAGATCGGGGTACACATCCCCGTACTCTTCAGGGAGACGGTGATCGATCCATCCGTGGGCCTGAAAATAATTCGGCACCTTCGTTTTACTGCTATTTTCCGAGACCATCATGTTTATGTATCCAGCTAACATGGTCACAAACACGGGAATAATGATGTTTCCGACAATAAGAATGAGAATCTTCGTCTTGACTTTCATATTCCGCCCCCGAGGGTATTCGGGTTGAATCGGTATCCGAAACCCCGGATTGTTTCGATGAACTTCGGAGATGCGGGATCTTTCTCGATCTTTCTCCGCAGCCGCTGAACATGAACGGCAACGGTGGTGACATCCCCGTACTCGTATCCCCATACCTTCCTGAAAATCTGTTCCGGGGTTATGGTAACACCGGGATTCCGTACGAGCAGAAAGAGAAGCTCGAGCTCCTTCGGCGGTATGGATACCCGTTTTCCGTTTTTCTTGAGCAGGGCACCCTCCGCATCCAGGGTAAAATCACCGAACCGTATAAGAGCTGTATCCCTTGAATCGTAAAAACGCCGAAGATGCGCCCGAACACGCGCGGCCAGCACCTTCGGTGAAAAGGGTTTTGTTACAAAATCGTCGGCTCCCAGGCCGAGACCGAGGATCAAATCCTCGTCCGTATCACGGGCCGAAACGATTACAACGGGGATGTTTTTCTTTTTTCGCAGTTCCCGGAGCGCTTCGAAGCCGTCAATGCCCGGCAGGTTGATATCAAGAACAAGAAGGTCGAAACCGTCGCTCTCCAGGGCCGAAAGACCTTCCTCCGCAGTAGGGTACAACGAGGACGTTATCCCCTCTTTCTCGAGGTACATGCCGATCAGCTCCCCGATCTCCCTGTCATCCTCGATTATGAGAACGTTCGCTTTCATCCATTATTTCCCGCAGTATCTCCCGCCTTTAAGACTGCTTCTTCAAAGGAGATATGCGTTTTGAACCTGGTTATACCCAGCCTTCCGAAAAGTGAATCGACCAGCGAGTACACGACGGGAATAACAACGAGCGTCAGCACGGTAGCAAATGCAAGCCCGAACGCTATACTCACCGCCATCGGTTTCCAGAAGGACGAAGCGCTCGAAGTCGAAACGATTATCGGTGTAAATCCCGCGATCGTCGTGACCGTTGTCAGAATAATAGGCCTCAGGCGCAGCATACCCGCGTTGATCAGCGAATTCCACCGGTCGACCCCCCTCTCCCGCTCTCTGTTCACAAAATCAACGAGCACCAGAGAATCGTTCACCACCACCCCCACCAGCGCAAGCACCGCCACGAGGGTGTTGAGGGAGAATGGCAGGTGTGTAACAAAAAGGCCGAATATCACCCCGATAAAGGCAAACGGTATGGTCACCATGACGATCAGCGGCTGAACGTAGGATTTAAACTGGGTGCCGAGTATGGTATACACGAGAAAAAGAGCGACGATAAAGGCTATGTACAGGGAGTGGTAGGTTTTTTTCTGCTCTTCTGCAGCGCCGCCGTACACCAGAGTATATCCGGGAAAGCGCTTCGAAAAATCGGAAAGAATGCCCTTTTCACCCCTTACTCTGTTTCCCCTGAGAATACTGGTCACCTCGTCCGGCGTACGCATCTGCATGCCGCCCTCACCCCGGTACGACGTCGTGTTTCCGGTGACGGTTAAAACCCTCTTTTTATCCCGGTGATCGATCTCGGAATACCCCTCGATGATACGAAACTCGGCCACATCCTTCAACGCGACCAGCATCCCTGCATTCGTTCGTATGCGGAGGTTCTGTATGGCGTCGATATTATCTGTTTGCTCGTCACTGTCCCTCACAATGATGTCGTACTCCTCAAGCCCTCCACCGCGGTACTCTGAAACGGTCGTCCCATAAGAGGCGGTGTTGACAAGACCGGCAATATCCTGCACCGTAAGCCCGTACAGCGCCAGTCTATCATACTTCGGTACGATAGTAAGCTCTTTTTCCCCGGATTCGAAACTGGTCGAGAGGTCAGCCACACCCGGAATCTTCTGCAGTTCACCGATGATATAGTCGCCTATGAACTTGAGACGGGTAAGGTCATTTCCTGAAATTCTCAGCTCAATATCGTTTCCCGTAGGGGGACCATGTCGACTTGTATTGAATTTATAGATGTATATACCGGGAGTCGTGCTCAGGAAGGAACGTATCGACTGTTGTATCTGCTCTCTCGAATATGTGGAATTATCCGGGTTTTTTAGGTCAATCCGTATTTCCGCGTTGGAGGTTGCGGTTTTCCACATTCGCTCCTCCCTGAGCTGTCCAACGGTCGAAACCACCGCCTCGATATCATTTTTCTCCTTCATATTCAGTATGTAGTTTTCAACTTTAGAAACGACGGCATTGGTTTCGTCGAGTGATGATCCGGTGGGAGTCTGGAGCTGAAGCACAATGGTTGTTGAGATGCCCCGTGGAAAGAACTGAAACCTGACCGCCCTGAAGGCAACTGCCGTACCTGCCAGAATCAGGGCGGCAACGACAAGTGAAATCACTAAAAAACGATGGCCGAGCGCAAACAGTATCGCCTTTTTGTACCGCCGCAGAATCCAGGTGTACAGACGATTTTTCTTATCTTCTTTTATTTTCACTTTCCCGGACAGTTCGGCCACGTGGGAGGGCAGAATTAAGAGGCTTTCAATAAGTGAGGCCGAAAGCGCAAATGCCACAACTATCGGAAAAATCTTCATGAACTTGCCCATCATGCCCCTCATCATCAGCATCGGGATGAAAGCGACGATGGTTGTTGTCACCGCGGCGACAACCGGCCACATGATCTCTTGCGTACCCCTGATCGTCGCTTCACGCACACCCATGCCCCCCTCAACGTACCGGTGAATGTTCTCCAGCACGATAATCGCGTCGTCGACAATCATACCGGAAACGAGAATGAGGGCGAAGAGGCTCAGGTTGTTGATGGTAATGTTGAACGCGCGCATAAGAATGAATGCAAGAAAAAAGCTGAACGGTATGCCCCACACGGCGAACAGGGCGTTGCGCCACCCGATAAATATAAACAACAGAAAAAAAACGAAAACGATGCCAAAAAGCGCATTGGTGCTGAGGGTGTGGATACTGTTCTTCACGTCGATCGAGCCGTCGTTTCGCACCTGTATATCGACGCCCGGAAGGTCTTTCTGGAACTCTGCAACCTTCGTCCTGACGTCCTTCATCACCCGTATAATGTCCCCATCGGCATTTTTATACACAAAGAGGTTAACCGAGGGTCTTCCATTCAGTTTTCCCAGTATGGTGGATTTCTCAAGAGTATCCTGCACCACAGCCACGTCCTTGATACGGATCGCATTCCCTTTTTCATCCATTCTCAGAACCAGGTTTTGGATCTGCTCCAGCGAGTCGAACTCCCCCACAGTGCGCATCACGAATTCGGTCGCACCTATTTTCACCGTTCCGCCCGGAATATTGATATTCCGCGATTTTATTGCTTTTATCAGATCGTTGAGTGTTATACCGTATTCGTTTATTTTTGCCGGATCTGCATCCACCCAGATCTGCCGCGCGCGCGTACCCGAGATTTCAACCCGTGAAACATTGTCGACATCGAGGAGCCGGTCGCGGAGGTCATCCGCCATTTCGCGGAGCGCATTCCCGGATAGGTCCCCGCCGATGCCGATCGTGCAGATTGAATTCACCTCGCGCATATTGAGCCTGATGATATTCGGCGTATCTGCCCCTGCCGGCAGATCGGTCACCTTGTTCATCGCGGTATTCAAATCGTCCCAGGCTTTATCGATATCAGCATTGGGCAGCATGCGCACGCGGATACGCGACTGCCCCTCCCGTGATGTCGATGAGATGTAATCGATATTTTCGATACTGCTGATCTGGTCTTCTATCTTTTTCGTGACCTGCTGTTCCATTTCGAGCGGAGAAACGCCCCGGTAGTTTACAATGATGTAGAATGCCCCGAAATCTACTGCAGGCATCTCTTCTTTTGGAATCGTCACGATCGTGTATATCCCGAAAAGGAACACGATGATCATTATCATATTGACCAGAACTGGATTTTTTACCGAGAATTCCGGAAGCGACATACAAGCCCCTCTGTTTAATCGTTTGTTACCCTGATATCGACGACGGTTCCCTCCGTAAGATTTTCAGCACCGTCTGTTACAACCTCCATGCCGGGCTGAAGCCCCTGGCTGATGATGACGTTTTCACCTATCTTCTCCCCTAAAACCACACGCAGTTTATGCGCCTTTTCCTTGTCGGTGACGACGAAGAGGTAGTGCTGGTCGTACTCTTCCAACAGGTCCTGTTGAGGTATATATAAAACGTTTTTCCATGTCTTTGTCTCTATGCTGCACTGCACTATCATACCGGGGTAGAGCGTCCTGTCCGGATTATCCAGTTCTATTCTTAGCGGGTAATTCGCAGTATTCTCACTCTTTTTGATTCCGATTCCGGCGATCCTTCCAGAACGCTCGATGGTATTCCCGTAGCGCACCATCACCTTCTGTCCGCGACGCAGGTACACGATATCGGATTCACCGACACCGGTATTCACGACGAGCCTTTTCGTATTGACGATGCTGCAGACCGACGCACCGATCGTAATGTTTTCACCAACTTCAAGTGAAAGATCTGCAATATACCCCGATACCGGCGCAAGAAACCGCGAGTTGTTGTAGTTTTTCTCAGCAAGCTGAAGTTCCGCTTCAGCGCCATCCTGAGCTGCCCGCGCCTTCTGGAGACTGCTCTGCGCCGTCATGTACTCGTTTTCAGATACATTACCGCCGGCATAGAGCTTTTCAGTTGCCTTCATCTGGAGCTCGAGTGCTTTGTAGGATGCCTGTGCGGACAACACGTTCGCCCTCGCCTGTTTCAGCTGAACTTCGTAATCGGTATTGTCTATTCTCCCGATCTCCACGCCTGCATCAACCCAGTCTCCCAGGCTTTTATACACGTCAATCACCGTGCCGCTCACCTGGCTCTTCATTGCGATGTCGGTCTCACCTTCGAGAACTCCGGTGACCAGGGTGTATCGGGTAAGATCTCCCGGTTTTATCCTTTTGACAACTACAGGCACTTTTTTAATCGCCCCTGACATTTCCTTGTATGCATCCTGCTGCGGGGCCTGAGCCGGAGGTTTTCGTTTTTTGAAGGGCAGGCCGTCGCCCACCCCCGTACAGCCGGTAATAAGCAGCAGAGCCAATCCGCCACACAGAAGATACAACCCGATCTTTCTCATTGTTCCCCCTCCTGCCCCAGCACAAACAACTTATGAAGCTTCTTTTTATCGTATAATCCCATCAGTTTCATGAGGGATGATTCCGCCCTGAGAAAATCATACCTGGACGTCGTGTACTGGCTCTCCGCAGAGGTAAGCAGAACCTCCGTATTCAGCAGATCCGTCGCGGAAACTACACCGCTTTCAAAACGAACCTTCATCTGCTCATAGGTTTCTTGTGCGTACTTCATTGCCTGCTGCGCCGAACCGATCGAACGGGCCGCAGTCGCCAGTGCATAGACTGCACTCTGTATCGAGAGCGCTACCCCGTCTTTTGCCGATTCATAGGTATAATTCGCCTCCTCAAACCTCGAAGAGTTGCCTCGCATTTCGTCTACCGTATCGATGACGGGGAAAAGTGGGAGCGAACCGGAAAGGGTGACAATCCCCTGGTAGGTGTAGGTTCTGTCGAGATCGCTTTTGTCCCAGCTGTTCGTAAACGACAGGCTGATTGAAGGGAAAAAAGCCTGCCGCGCGATTGAAAGGGTATTCTGACTGATTTTCACAGATGCAGCCGAAATTTTCAAAGACGGATTGCCGGTCATACCGATTGAAACAGCGCGCTGCGCGATTTTTTCCATCGCCTGATCGTCCAATGCACGCACTCGTTCAATGAACGAATCGATCACGGAAAACTCGACCGCTTCGAGTTTGAAATCGGGGGCTATACCTAAAAAATTCGCGAGATCGCGGCGAGAGACCTCGTAATTGCTCTTCTCCTGAATATAGGAGACCTCCTTGGAAGATGTCTGTGATTGAACATTGAGGAAATCCGCCTTCGACAGGGTTCCCAGTGTGTAGCGTATGCTAGCGGTTTTGCTGTTTTCACGCGAAGCCCCCAGGTCTTTGAATGCAATCGCCATGAGAGATTTTTTCTCGAGCACTGAAAAATACTTCGTTTCAGTTTCGGCGATCGTTTCGAGCATCTTCTGCTCGAGTGTGTAGTCCGCAATTTTTTCGTTTTCCCTGCTTGTTCGTATACCGATGATTCCTTTTCTGCCGTTGTATACCGGCTGGGTTACCGATACCCTGACAGAGGATGCGGATTTCTTTTCCTCGCCCGGGACAATGCTTGAAACCGCCGGATCGTAGATCGAATAGCCTCCTGATGCCTGCGCGTACGGCATCACGCCCCAGATCGATTTTTTTGCGTCCCAGTGAGCAGATTCTTTCGCTTTCACAGCTGCTTTCAGAGCCGGATTGTTTCTGAGCGCAATCTCCCTGGCTTCATCGAGTGTGAGACTGAAGCCCAAACGGCATACCATCACGAAAAAAAGAGCACTCGCAAAGACGATTTTTACTGCTGCTCTGGTGAATATTTTTTTTTGCACGATTGAATGCGGGCGATGCTTCACTTTTTTCTTCCTTAACTTACTTCCCGGTTGCCGGGATATTTTTAACTTGAATAATAATACACGGAGCAGGGTGAATATCAATTAACAGAGAATGAACAAAGGATAAACTTATTATTTATGGTTTTATCTATTACAATTTCTATTGTCGTACCGGAATTTTTATTCTCAATGTACTTATTATGTTAAAATTGCCCTCCATCGCGTGCCGCATGTATACATTCTATAGGTAAAAACCATACGGCACGTGTTAGTTTAAATCTTTTACGTTTGAAAGTTCACGTGCCTATGTTTTTATCCAGGCCGCATCTACGAGAATAATTCCTTCAGGGCAGGATAGAGCTTTTTGTACAATTCATACTTCTCCCGATACTGCTCCGTCATCGTCGTGTCAGGATAAAACGTATCCTGTACACGCACCGCAAGTGACACCCCTTCGTCAACAGAGCTGTACACCCCGCTTGCCGTACCGGCAAGAATCGCAGCACCGAGGCAGGCTGCTTCTGAAACCTCTAATGAAATAACCGTCTTGCCGAATACATCAGTCTTCATCTGAAGCCACTTTGGGGACTTCGCGCCGCCACCAATTGCGCGTATCTCATCAATTCTGACACCTGCCAGTTCCAGCGAGTCAATATTAAGTTTCATCTCGTAGTTCGTGCTGTCAAGAACCGCCCTGCTTATGTCGCTTTTTGAGGTCGACAGGGTCAGGCCGATCATCGCTCCTTTCGACAGAGGGTCCAGAGTCGGAGTGCCGCTTCCCACGAAATGCGGCAGAAAAAAGACAGAGGCCGGATCGTCGCTCGCTCTGCTGATGATAAGCTCGTATACATCCCGCCCTGTTTTTTCGGCTTCCCGCATCTCCTGCCCGCAAAGCGTGTCCCTGTACCAGCGAAGGAGAAGCCCACCGGTAAGATTGAAGGCGCAGCTTGCGTACATGCCCGGTTTTGTGTGATGGTAGCAGCAGTAGTTGTTTTTGAGCATACCCTTACTGAGAAGAGGCCTGCCGAGTACCGGGTTGAGCACGTCGGACGTTCCGGTCGCGTTCATTGCACTTCCCTCTTTGACCGCGCCTGCGCCTAAAAGCCCGCAGCACTGGTCGTGTCCGCCGGTTACCGCAACCGCCCCTGCTGCGAGGCCGAGCACCTTCGATCTTTCTTCGGGAATCTCGCCGACAATGCTGCCGGAGGGTTTCACTTCCGCAAGAAGTCTTTCATCGACTCCCGCTGCGGACAGAATTTCTTCAGACCAGCACTCATTCAGAATATCGAATGCCATGGTGCGAGCGGCAAGGGAGTAATCGATCGTCGGAATCACGCCCAGCTTCAGAAACGCGAAATCCTGGACGCATAAAAACTTCCCCGCCTTTTTATAGAGATCGGGCATGTTCTCCTGAAACCACTGTATCTTGCAGATGCTGTACATCGGATGAAGGGGCATTCCTGTGATCTTAAAGATATGCTCACGCCCCATATGCTCTTCCCACCACCGCGCCTGGGCAAGCGTTCTGTCGTCGAATGTCACAACGAAGTTGTACAGAGGCTCGCCTTTTTTATCTACCGGCACTATGGCCTCCCCCTGAACGGAGACAGAAACGGCCGTCACCAGGTCACGCCCGGCCTTGCCGGCAGATTCTGAAACGACCTCTTCAATGGAATGCCATAGATTAAGGGAATCGAGCTCGGCCCAGCCTTCCTTCGGGTGGATCAGGGGGTACTCCCGGTAGCTGTATGAGAGTATACTGCCCTCCGGAGTAAAAACAGCGGCTTTGCACCCGGTTGTTCCGACATCGAGGCCCATCAAGCTCAAACCCTTCACCTCCTGATCCGGTTACCGCACATATGGATTTTTTTCGCTGCAGGTACATACTGAGCGATACACGCTTTTCTTTCTGGTCCACTTTTTTGTACCATTGTATGTATTCAACATGTCTCTGTCAAGCTGTGAGTTGTTCGGAGGCTTCGCGTCCGAATAACTCCTCGAAGAAACCGTCTGATTTGTTATGCATCGATTCACACCGTATAACTATCTGCGGAATCCAGTCATATAAAGACAGCCGGTGTACGTACATATCTCCTGCTGCACATATACGAAATATTAATTTCACGGTAGTATAAGGGATTATTGTTTTTTTCTCAAAACGTGCTATAATAAATATCACCGGATTCTTTGTGATGCATCGTCTTACAAGCAAAAAGATTACTTAAAATAATCTAGTAAGGATACAGTGAGAAGTAATGAAGAAGGGGCATCTTAGACAATTCACGATTTTATCATTTATTTTATTGCTGATCGCATCCTGTTCATTCCAGAGAACAGACCTGCATGAGCTGGCTAAATCCGAACCGGGGATAGTTGTCTTTGCCGACTATCTCGCTGTGCCGAACGGAAGTGGAGAGTACGGCTTCGGGATCATGGGTGTATTGGATACCGGTGAATCCCTGTTTACCATTCAGAATAATGGAAATTTAACCGCCACGATCTCTTCACTAACACTCACGAACGGCGATGTCTCTCAGTTTAAGATAGATACTTCATCAACCTCGTTTACGCTCGCACCCGGTGAAAGTACGGAGTTCAGCATTAAGTTTTTACCGACCGAAAGCGGGGACAAGGAAGCAACTGTATCGATAGAGATAAAAGGGAGCAGCCCCTATACATTCACCGTGAATGGTCACGGTGCCGCCTCAAAGATCGTCGTCATGCAGGGTTCAACTGAGATTCCAAACGGCGGTGTTGGTTACAATTTCGGCTCCCATGAAATAGGGTTACCCATTGAAACAACCTTTATAGTTCAAAACGAGGGCGACTTCGCCCTCAGAATCACCGGCCTGCTCCTCTCGAACAGTGACGTAGCCCAGTTTGCTCTGGAATCGGACTCACTGAACTCCATTGTCTTGCCCGGTCAGAGCACCACATTTCATGTACGGTACATACCGACAAAACCGCGTGGTGTTTCGACAACTCTGGTTCTGGTATGCAACGATCCGGACAATACCTTGTACACATTCCCTCTCAATGGAAACGGCCAATCCTCCAGTGCAATACCCCCGGATATGCAGGTGTATCTCGGTCCCACACCAGTCCCGGACAAGACAATGGGGTATGATTTCGGAAACGTTCAATCCGGTGAATCGAGCAATCCGGTTACCTTCACGATAACAAACCAAGGCGGCGCCGGCGCTCTCGATCTTTTTATACCATATATCAGTATCGTAACCGGGGATATCGACGATTTCAGCGTGGATACCTTCGAGACAGCTAAATATGTGCAGGAGGGCGAAAGAACTACCTTCACCGTGCTGTTCGAACCACAATCGACAGGCATCAAACAGGCGACTGTCCGTATTATAAACGACGATCCGGATATGGAATACAAAACGGGATACTATGAATTTACAGTAAAGGGTAACGCCACCAGCGTTCCGAACCCCGATATCCATGTCAAAGTGAAAGACACCGGTGAAGATATGCTAAGTGGTGTGGGTATCTTCGACTTTGGTATTGTGTGGACCGGCAGTACTGCTGTAAAATCGTTCACAATCGAAAACACGGGAAGCGCGGATCTTACACTTTCACCGCCGATTTCAATAACCGGGCTTGCGTTTTTAAACACTTTTGAACCTGCGATAACGATCGGGCCAGGTGGAAGCTCGGATTTCGAAATAACGTTCGATCCATCAGTTTCCGGAGCCGTCCCATACAGTGAAACGGTTTCAATATCGAGCGACGATCCCGACGAGAACCCCTATCAGTTTACAGTTCAGGGCACAGGAAACAGTACCGCGACGGCTGATATAGCGGTACTTCAGAATTCAGTCTATATACCAAACAAATCCGGCACATTCGATTTCGGAAGCGTTGTGATGGATACATTAAAGACCGTTACCTTTACTATCGAAAACAACGGCTCTTCAGGCCTTAATGTGAACAGCATTACATCGAACGACACTCAATTCGCATTTATCGGCCCTACTCCGATAACAGTTCCCGTCGGGAAAACAGCGACCTTCGACATCACATTCAACCCACAGAACACCAATAACCAGAAAGCCAAAATCACACTGGACAATACCGACCCGGATACACCTCAATATACATTTATCGTAAAAGGCACGGGAACAAATACTGAGGAGCCCGATATTGCACTGTGGGCTGACGGTAGAGAGATAACGAAGGACTACAAGGATTTTAAAGATACTGTTATTGGGTATTCGAGCCTGCCCGTTACCTTCACCATTGAAAATAGAGGCGCGGCCGACCTTCAAATAAGCAGTATTATTCTCACCAAGGGTGAAAAGGACTTCAAGATCGACCTGCAGGGAACATCCTTCTTAGTACCGCCCAATGAAAGTACAACCTTCGATATCATTTTCTCCCCGGACCAAAAGGCCAAGCAAATAGGCACGCTCGAGATACAAAGCAACGACCCCGATACCGACAAGCTTAAGATCAGCCTCGAGGGAACAGGACTACAATAATAGCCAACATCTCGCGTACCACAATCCGTCTACTGGTGCGGACCTACAAGTGCATTTGCAGACTCTTTTATAAAAATCGCCACCGCTGTTGCGCCCGGGTCCTGCACACCGCGGGTCCGCTCTCCGAAGGAGCGCGCTCTCCCCTGCTTCGATACCATGCCAATCGTAATCTTCATGCCCTTTTCCGCAGCATCCGCAGCAGCCCGTAGTATCCGGGAAAGGGAGCTGTCTGTTTGCGCCGCAGACGCTGCAGCCTGTGCGGCGGGGATGAGCGCGTCAAGCAGGGTCTTGTCGCCTTCCTGCGCCTTGCCGAGCTTCATGATCCCTTTGACAGCGGCATCGAACATCGCTGCAATATCGGCAGCCGTGAGGCTCCCTTTTTCCCTGACTGCGTTGCCCGCCTTTCTGAGGCCTGCTGAAAACAGGGCGCTGAACGTGGAGGGGTTTGCCTCGCTGAAGGCCATACCCGCCCCTTTCAGGATATCGGTTATCGGTTCATCCGTAACACCTGCAAGGTAATTTTCCACCGCTCCGAAGCACTTTTGCACGGTGATGCCGAGGTCCCCGTCTCCGATCTCCGCATCCAGATCCCGCACCTGCTTCACATGTCCCTGCATTCGGGCAGCGGCTTCTTTTAGAACCTTTATAACCTCATCACGAGTCAATGTGTCTGCACTCATCGCCTCGCCTCCTCATGCTGCAGAAATACGTACTGATTAAATGGTGTAAATTGTGGATATTTAACGAAAAAACTGAATTCACCACTTCTCTATCGCAGGTAACCATATATTAATCAACCTGGCGTCAAAAAATATCGCTCCAGCTCTATGCTTTCTGGAGCTGCTGGAGAAGAAAGGGTGAATAGGACGGCGCATCGAGCAGCCTTTTCAGATCGTCGTCGAGCCTGAACAGGGTAATCGAGGCACCCTTCATCTCCATCGACGTCGCGTACTCTCCGACATAGGATCGGCATACACAAATACCTTTATCCTCCAGAATCATGCTCACCTTGCGGAACAGTATGTACAGCTCCATCGGGGCTGTGGCTCCGAGGCCGTTCACGAGAACCGAGACCTCATCTCCCTTGTTGAAAGGGAGGTCTTCAATTACTTTTTCCGTCATGATCTGCGTAATCTCATCCGCTGTTTTGAGTTTACCGCGCTGAACACCCTTTTCACCGTGAATACCCATGCCAATCTCCATCTCTTCGTCACCGATGGTGAAGGTGGGCTCTCCTGCAGCAGGTATGGTGCACGGGCTCAGCGCGACCCCCATCGTCCGTGTTGCAGCTATCGCACTGTCGGCCCATTGTTTCACCTCTTCCAGGCTCGCTCCCTGAGCAGCCTTCGCGCCCGCGATCTTGTACGCGTAGAAAATACCGGCTATCCCCCGCCTCTTGTCCTCCTGTCCCTTTGGAGCAGACGCGACGTCGTCACATCCGATCGACGTGGCGGTATCTATATCCTCATCCTCTGCCATGTCTGCTGCCATATCGAAGTTCATGATATCACCGCCGTAGTTTCCATATAGATAGAGCACGCCCTTTCCGGCATTGACCGCCTTCGTGAGCTCGAATATCTCTTTCGAAGATGGGGATGAAAACACGTCTCCGACAGCTGTCCCGTCCAGAAGGCCCTGCCCGGTGTAGCCGAGGAAAAGCGGCAGATGACCTGAGCCGCCACCGGTAATAATACCCACCTTGCCTTCGACCGGCGCCTTTGTAAACATGACGGTACGCTTTGTATTCGGCGCACGCTTCAGGTGCTCCGGATAGGCCCTGAGCATTCCCTCGATCATTTCGTCGACAACCTGTTCAGTCGAATTGATAATCTTTTTCATTTATTATAACTCCTTGCTATTAGTTCATATATGCGTAACATGTAAATTACTTAATTTTTCAATATCACAGTCAAACGCCGGCATGGCAAGCAAGCGGATGTTATGCCCGCTCAACCAAATTTGTCCGGTATTCATCAGCACCTTCGGCCGTCCGCAGCAGAGACATAACTGAAACATATAAAACATCATCAGTAGAACAAGTACTGCATCCGAACAGCAGTCACACTGTTTCATGCCTGACCATGTCATGCATAAGGTCTTTCAGCCGCGGATAGGTCTCGATATATTTGTCCACATAGTAGCTGTACTGTTCGGTGTTTTCTTTATTCGGCTCGATACTTTTCTTTATTCTCACCATGACTGACGCCGCTTCCTCGATGCTTGAATACACCCCTGCGCCGCAGGAGGCGAGTATGGCATCACCGAGCAGAGGCGCATTCGGCTCCTCTGTAAGATGTATGGGCACTCCCATAACATCACTGTGAATCTGCATCCACAGATCGCTGTTCGTGGCCCCGCCGCATGCGTATATCTCCTTCGGATCGAAGCCAGAAGCCTTGAAATAACGCATTATATGCTCCGTTCCGTATGCGACACCCTCCATTATGGCACGGTACACATGAACAGGCGTATGGTTAAGAGAAAGCCCCCAGATGACACCCCGAGCCTGTGAATCGGTAAGAGGGTTTCTGTTTCCCTGCCAGTAGTCTAAAAGGATAAGCCCGTCGCTTCCTATTTTTACATCCTTCGCACGCTTGTTCATGTAGTCGTAGATAGAGAGGCCCTTCCGTGAAGCCTCTTCTTCAAGCTCCTTCCCTGTAAACCCGTTTTTAAACCACTTCAAAACCGAGCCGGTTGAAATCTGCGCTCCCTCGACGACATACAGCCCGGGCATAACCGCGTCCGGAAATCCGCCGAATATGCCTTTTTTATGAAACTCTTCCGTTGCTTGCCCCAGCATGAGGTGCGATGAGCCCGTGATAAATGCGATTCTGCCAGGCTTTACCGCACCGAGCCCCAAAATGCCGATATATGCATCCGCGCCGCCCTGCACGGTGAGGGTTTTTTTTGAAAGACCGGTTTCTTTGGCGACATCGGACCTGATCGGCGCGATCGGCGCACCGAGCTCCAGGATGCGCTGCGGGAATTTCTCGATTGCGTCTTCAAGTCCAATCGCTCTATAAAAATCCCGGGGCCAGCCGTCTGATCTCGAATCGTAGTACCAGCGCACAGTGGTGTTGTTAATACTCCCGACATATTCGCCGGTCAGACGGTAATTTATCCAGTCCTGAAAACCGCATACGTACCGCGCGCGTTCCCATAATTCCGGTTCGTTCTCTTTAACCCACAGCGCCTTCGACGGCATCCACTCTGCCGATACACTGCCGAACCCGTTGTACTTCAGTGCATTTTTACCGCATGCAGATATTTTTTCCGCCTGCCTGAAGGCACGGACATCCATCCACAACAACGCGTTTCTGAGAGGTGTAAAATTTTCATCTAATACAAGTACCGTGCAACTCGTCGTGTCGACTGCGGCTGAAAGAATCCGCTCACTTTTAACCCCGGAGTTCTGTACTATATCCTTCGCAATACCGATGAAAGCGTCCCACCACTGGTCGGGAAACTGCTCCGCCCAGCCTTGTCCCGGAAACATTGTCTGGTACTCACACGCACTCGTATACACCATGTTCCCGTGCTCATTGAACAGCGCACCCCGAACCGATTCCGTGCCGAAATCAAAGGCGAGAATACAGCCTTCACCTGCAGTCATCCTGCATTTCCCTCCAGATAGTAATTATTCAGCCTGATCGACTAATGCCCGACATTCTTCAGAAGTATTCCGTTGACAAGTACCTTCCCGCTTGTGTTGTCCACACCAGTACAGTTTCCGAACACCTCGACATTTCTCCTGTTTTCAAGGTAGTAGGTGCCCTTAAGCGTAACGTGTGCGATTCCTTCTATTGTATCTTCATCCTCATAGTGAACGAGGAGGTCGAACTCGAATACATCATTTTTCTTCTTGAGATTGGCAATTTTTCCGGTCCACAGGATATACACTCCCCTGTACGCAGCCTGTTCCTTCATTATCTCAAAAAATCGAGGTGAGAAGTCGATCGAGAGGGGATCGGGCGGATTGATGAAGGTATACAGTATGTCGAATTGTTCCTTCACGGGCGGTGATGCGTTGGAGAGCATTATCCTGTTTAAAGCAACAATGGCGGTATTGGTCCTGCCGCGGTAGATATACTTTTTTATACGGACGAAACTATCCTCGATCTCCTTGGCAGTGAATGAATACAGGGCTTCTTCCTTCATGGCGGTTACCGGTTGGCCTTCAGGGAGCTTCACCGCTCTCAGTGCGACGATCTCGGGATAGAAACGCTCAAGCGCCCTGTCATAAAGGGGTGTTACATAAAAAATTGTAAGGATGAGAATGATGCCTGCCGTAATGCTCAATCCCAGCAGGTACGGCTTGAGCTTTATGAAAAACGGAAGCCTTGCAGAACGATAGTCTTTGAGATCGAATGACTGAACGAATGAGGATGTATCCTCCGCAGATCGAAGCCGTGCAATGGCGTTTTTTACCGACCGCTCACGGGGATTTATTTCAAGCACCTCTCCCCAGAGGCTTACGGCATCCTCTATCCTCTCGTCCTTCAGGTAGATATAGGCAAGACCCTTCAAGAGCTCAATATGGTTCTCCCTGACCAGGAGACCGGCCCTGAAATAACGGCGCGCACCTTCAAAATCATCGGTGAAAAGCGATGCATAACCCAGAAACAGGTAAATATCCGGGTCGTTCTTATCCTTGGTAAGTGCCTTCTCGAGGTGGGATACCGCCTGCACGTACAGTTTTTTTCTGTAGAATTTCAGCCCGAGTTTCTTTTGAATACCCTTTTTCTTCAATAACGTATTCTTCAATAACCTATCCGAATAGGAAGATAATAGACTGTGAACCATACATACAGAATATGTGTGTCTATTTCCCCGGCATCTCCCGGGTACTTTCGAAATCCTGATCCCGGAGAAAGGGTGATTATTCTCCTGTTATAATAGTGCTGCAGCGATACTTACCGATTATATTGTATAAAATGTACCTTGTTTACACAAAAGTCGTATTTACTAAAACTAAACGTTACTTAGTTGTTCTTTGGAAAAAAAGTATCGCTGTAGTACCTGACAGCGGCCTCGAGACATCTTTCACACACGCTCACAGTATTCCCCGGTCCTTGTGTCAACCTTGATGATGTCATTTTCATTAATAAACAGGGGCACCTGTATATTCGCATCCGTCTCGACAGTCGCGCGTTTATATGTCGTTGTGGCTGTATCGCCCTTGAGCCCCGGTTCTGTGTGCAACACTTTGAGCTCGACGAAAATGGGGAGATCGACGGAGATGATCTCTCCTTCATAAATACTCACGTCAACTTCAAGGCCTTCTTTGAGAAAGCGCTTTTCTTCTTCTATAGAACTGTTCGGGACACTTTCCTGTTCGTAGTTTTCGGTATCCATAAAAACTGAATTGTCGCCATCATCATAGAGGTACTGCATCTTTCTTTTTTCAATGTACACATCCTCTATCTTCTCATCCGGCCTGAATGTACGGTCAACAATGGTATTTTTTTGGATATTTCGTATCTTGGATCGAACGAATGCGCCGCCCTTTCCCGGCTTGACATGCTGATAGCTGAGAACAGAATACAGCTCGCCGTTCATCCTGAACATCATCCCTTTCCTCAAATCATTCGCGCTGATCAATGCAAACTCCTCCGTCATCTTTCAGTTTCAAAGAGCTTCACCCATGAAAAAAAACTGCTGCAATTTTCCTTAAGTTTATTGACGGTTTCTTAAAATGTCAACCCGATTGTCTGCACCGGGACCCGTGAGGCACGGCGAGGTGTGCCCTGAAGTAATAAAGGCCTGTCCTCTAAGATGTTGTAAGGATGCAGCCTCACCCCTCAAAAACAATCATCTCGTACTCCATGCTTCCGAGACCTATTTTGCAGGCATGCTCCAGCTGAATATAAGGATTGACCTGTGGATACGCGGCCTGCGCAATAGTCATACTGTTTTCCTTCTCGAAAAGATCGCACGAGGCCTTCTCCACCGCCACGATGTTTCGTCCGGCGACGATACCGATGTCACGGGAAACCCGTTGGCCGCCGTTCATACAGTCGCAGTTTTGCGTAATGTTTATGAGAAAATTAAAGTAAAACAGGTTCTCGTCGACCGCCCGAACCACACCGGCTGCATGCTCGGCTATCATCTCCTGTATTTCATCACTATCCCGTTGAAAATCGATCATAACTGCCCCGAATTTACACACGGCATAGCACTCACCGCAGCCGATGCAGTTTTCTTTTTCAATAAATGCGGCCCCGTTTTTCATGACGATGGTATCCTGCGGGCACCACTTTATGCACTCACCGCATGCCGTGCATTTCGAAGAACTAATCTCCGGTGTCATGACTGAATGCTGCTTGAGTTTTCCCCGCCGCGAAGAGAGCCCCATCCCTAAGTTCTTGAATGCGCCGCCGAACCCGGTTATCATATGACCCTTGAAGTGGCTGAGGACGACAATACCCTGCACCCTGGTGATTTCCCGGGCGACTTTCACCGTATCGAAATGACGGCCGTTAATAGCGACCGGAACTTCCGCGTCGCCGAAGAGACCGTCAGCCATAATGAGGGGAACACCTATTTTATCGATGCCGAAGCCATGCTCGGCGGCAAGCGTGATGTGATCGATTGCATTGGAGCGGCTGCCCCTGTACAGAGTCGCCGTCTCGGTAAGAAAGGGTTTGCTGCCGATCTGCTTCAGTTTGTCGATTACAGCCTTCACGATAAGTGGATGAAGAAATGTGGTATTGCTCGACTCGCCAAAGTGTGTTTTTACACCGACAAAGTCGCCTTTCGCAAAATAATTCTTTACCCCACTCTCCTCATAGAGCGCTTTTACCTTTTTTGCGATTCGCGACGGGTCCTCATGATCATCCACCGCAATGAAAAATACCTTTTCTTTCATCGATGCACCTCTCATTTAATTGTTGTTTGATTATACTACATAAGGATATAATATGGTATAAAACCGGAGGATGTAACTGTATTCTTCCGGAATCTGAAAATTCCTGTCCGCAAGCGATGAAAAACACGCTCTTCTTAATAATGGCTGTTCTTTTTATTCCCATGATTTCAGCACATGCGGACACCATTCTAATAAAGGATCTCAACTACACGGACAGCAACTTCGATACCCTATACGAATCAACCGTTGCGTCAAAAAACAGGCTTCTCAAGCAGGAAAGAAAGGATATATACAGTCCCCCTGTACTCTACCGATACACCCTCAAGAGAGGAGAGGATATCTGGACCCTCATTGCAAAGACGAGCCTCAACGTGGACACCATTTCCACGCTGAACCATATCGACTTTATCGGTATGATACAGGAAGAGAGTATAGCATACCTTCCGGATACGCTGGGGCTTTTTTTTGAAGAGGAAAAGACCAGTATATCGGATATTGTGCAAAAATACAAAATTTCTGAAACAGACATTCAGAGGGTGGCCGATCCGCTGAATCCGGAAAAATCGCTTCTCTTCGCTCCCGAAGTAACGCTCTCTTTCCTTGAACGAACCTATCTGACCGGGGTGGTTTTCTACGCGCCGCTTATGGGAATTGAAACGTCGAAGTTCGGGCCCAGGATCGATCCTTTCGTGAATGAGCGCACATTTCACGGTGGAGTTGATATTGCTGCTGAAGAGGGAAAAAATGTTCACAGCGCACGTTGGGGGAAGGTGGTGTATGCCGGGGATATCAACGGGTACGGCAGCACCGTTATACTGGAGCATGAGCTCGGCTACTACACGCTGTACGGCCATCTCGAAAAAATACTTGTTGAAGAAGGTGAAACGGTTGATTCGGGGCAGATAATCGGAACGGTCGGCACCACAGGCAAAACCACAGGGCCGCACCTGCACTTCGAGATCCGCCATGAGAATCAGAAACTGAATCCTGACAATATTCCCTTGTTTATCATTCACCAGTAGAAGCGATCATCATCAGCTGCAGAGTTTTTTTTGCCGTACACCGGTCTGTCCTCAACCCATGATCTCTGATTCCCTAAAAGTGATTTTATCAAAACTCGATCCCCGCCTGGGCCTTGACGCCTTTTTTCAGCGGATGCTTTACCGCTGCCATTTCCGTTACCAGATCGGCGGCTTCAATCAGGGCTGGCGAGGCGTTTCTCCCCGTCACCACGACATGAAGATCGTCACTTCTGTTCGAAAGATGTGATAAAACATCCTTTTCATCGATAAAGTTGAACTGCATTGCGTATGTAATTTCATCAAGAATAACGATGCTGTAGTTCTGTGAATCTATCTTTTCCCTGGCAAGTCCCCAGGCTTGAACGGCTGCTTCTCTGTGCGCTGTACGATCATTGTCGCTGAAAATAAATCCTTTTCCAAGGGTATACACATCCGCAAGGTTTTCAAAGCGTGCCAGAGCCTTTTTTTCACCGGTCTGCCAGTCCCCTTTTATAAACTGGATAATACACACACGCAGATTGTGCCCGAAAGCACGAAGTGCCATTCCAAGCGCGGCGGTGGTTTTTCCCTTCCCGTCTCCCGTAAACACTATCAGCAAACCCTTGTTCATTGCCTTCCTCCGTATGTTCATCCGGCTGAATGGATCCAACCGTCCTTCAGCTGGCTGAATGGATTCATCCGACCGCCTGTTCTATTCGACAAGACTGTACTTTATCGGTATCTCAAAAGAGATCTCATTTCCCGTATTATGCCGGTACGGTAGAACCTTTTTCACAAGTGACACGGCAGCGTTGTCAAGCACCCTGTGCCCCGAGGAGCGCGCGAGCCTGATATCGAGGGGATTCCCATCCGCATCGAGTCTGACGAACACCACGACAATACCTTCAAAGCCTTTTTTCCTCGCTGCATAGGGGTAGACTTTCCTTTTCAACAGGTCGTCCCTCAGGCCGGAAAGGACCAGGGTATAATCAGGCTGCTCTTGCGAAACTCTTTCATCTGATTTCGATTCCTGCAGGGGCTGGTTTTTCGACTCCGCCCCGCCGCTCTCCCTATCTGCAGGTTCTTCATGCTGTATCTTTTCGTGTGGCTGTTCGGATATATCAGCATCTACAAGCACAGGAGGCTGTTCGGGCGTAACCTCCTTCTGCACCGGCAGCTGCTCTGGCTCTGCCTTTTCTTTTTCCTGCTCTTTATGCTTCTTTTTTTTGGCAGTCCTTTTTAGCCTGGTCTCTTTTATTTCTTCAGCCGGTTTCTCATAGTATACAAGGTTCACCTCATATCTCTTCGTTTCTCTGACCTCGCCTTTTTTTTCATAGCGAACCAGGCGAATCAGTGCAAAGTGAAAAACGAGTGAAATAAAAAAAGCAATGCTCAGAACGATGAATCCGGACCGTTTCATTTCCTCCGCTCGACAAGAAACGAGATGTTCTCGGCGCCTGCGTTTCTTGAAATATCCATAACCTCAACCACCCGTTTAAAAGCAACTTCCCGGTCCGATTGTATAACCACCTCGCGAGTCCGCTGAAATGCGTATGAACGCCTGAGCATGTTTGAAAGCTTCTGCGGAGTCGCCTGCCTGCCGTTGAACAGCAGGCTGCCGTCATTTAAAATGGTTACGATGACCTCGGGCTTTTCCGTAAGCTCCGCATCCGTCGTTTTCGGCAGGTTCACCCTGATTGAGGGACTTACAAGAAATGACGTTAAAAGAAAAAAAATGAGAAGAAGGAAAACCATATCGATAAGGGGGGTGAGGTCCGGTCCAGGATTCTTTCCGGCGGAACTCTCATATTCTTTGAACTCAATCATGCCGCCCCCTGGTCATCGAAACGATCTCCTCGCCGTAGTGCTTCATGGCAAATGCCACCGCCTTGACCCTGTTCGTATATAGATGGTGAAAGATGAGGGCCGGTATACCGACAAAAAGACCCGCCACCGTCGTTATCAGTGCCTCCCATATTCCCCTCGCCAGTATAGACGGGTCGACGAGGTTTTTTACCGTTGCCACCTGCTGAAATGCCCCCACCATACCAAGCACGGTTCCCAGGAGCCCAATCATAGGCGCAATCTTTCCAATCAGGTCCAGGAGGTGAAGATTTTTCGTAAGCCTCGCAAGCTCCTTGTCCCCTCGAATAGAAAGTTCGTTCTCAATTACATCCTGTGTATATGCACGAAGCCTGATGGCCTCGCCCACTATAACCGCAACAGGACCGTGACTGCAGCAGGCAATCTCCTCAGCCTGTTCGAGTTTTCCCTCCTCGATCCTTCTCTTGACCTCCTCGACAAGCCTCCCGCCGGTCTTTGCCCGGATAAAATGGTACCCGCGCTCGATGATAACGGCGACCATGAGCACTGATCCGAGGAGCAGGGGATACATGAGCGGGCCACCCTTGTAGAACAGATCTATCACCCGATTATCCTTTCAGTTAATTCCCGAAGAAGAGAAAACGTCGCTATTTACAATAAAACCCCTGGCGCCTGCATTGTCAATAGCAGGCAGGAGGCTCCAATCCTGGCACACAGGTACTGAATGGCGCATGCGTTAAAAGGCACAGGCACTGAACATCAATACACGGCAAGCCCGGCAACCGCATCCTCACCGTCAACCATGATAGAAACGGGGCTTTCGGCTGTTTCAGCACTTGCCCCGTCAAGGATGTACAGTTTGCTCGAGGTGTAATCGGTATTCGAGATATACACCTTTCCACCGCTCGCAACGATGTCGGTGCCTCCGAAAGACTGGTTGTCCTTGTTCTTTATCTCAACTGCTGTTCCTGAGGCCGGATCGATGCGGTATGTGTTCGTATACCCTGTGCCGAAGAATGAATCGTTTACAGAATCATACTCGATTTGGGTTGCGCTGACATTGCTCACTGCCTGTTTCAGTATGTTGGTCGATGTATCTATAACGTCAATCGATCCCGGCAGGGGGTTGAACATCGCATCGTATCCCCCGTTGTTCGCGACATAAACGGCAGCATTTCCATCTGAATCGCGTACGGTGAGCAGCCCCGTTGTTCCTCCTGCAGAAGCCGGTATGGGTGAAGATGCTGCAAGCGTATCGGTCGTCGGATCTATAACGAGCACCTGGCCCTTGCCGTTATCAGCGACATACACCATGCCTCCTGCTGCCGTGATGTCCTGCAGGTACATCCCACCGGCCATATCGTCAGTCCCGGGAATTGGCCCGGATAATCCTGCATCAGGATCTAGCGGATTGAATGTGTACACACCGGTTGACGAAAAAACATCGGCATCCGTGACATACGCCTTCGTCAAACTGTAAAAGGCAATGTACTGAGCGCTGATGGACTTCCCTATTCGCTCCGCGACGGGCACCTGGGCACTCGGATCAAACCGATACACACCGGGCGCATCAGTCGTAGAAGAATTGCCAACGGTAATATACCCGATATCGTTATAAAAAAAGATCATACCGGTTGCATTCTGCCCTGTCGACAGCACAGGTGCCGAAGAGGCTATGTTATTATCCATGTCGAATGTGTACACCCGTCCGTTGAAGGTATCGGTCATGTACAGGGTACCGGAAGACACACCTGTGCCGGTGGTGCATCCGATTATTACCACAATGATAGAAAAGGCGATGATCGCTATGAATGCGATACTGATGATTTTTTTTGTTTTCATTTTCTGTTCCTTCTATAATTTTTTTTACTGCGAAAAAATAATCAATATATCTCCAATACCCACGGGGCGGCCTCAGAACGTGAGCTCGACACCCGAGCGGACGAAGGTACCCGGCATGGGGTAGAGCGGCACAACTTCATACTGCTCATTAAAAAGATTATCAACCGCTGCAAACCATGAAACATGGCGGTACTTTCTCCTGTAGAGTACGTCAACCACCGTATACGACGGAAGGTAGGAAGCATTAGATACCTTTTCATACCGCAGGCTCTCGTATTTCGTGCTTAAGCTGAAAAAACTTTTCCCGCGCTGCAGATCCAATCCAAGGTTGAGCGAATGAACCGGTATCAGGGGGAGCCGTTTATTATCTTTCATCGTAAGCCCTCCGGACAGGGCAAAGGTGTACAGAAAACCATAGTCAAGCCGCGCCCAAACGCCTTCACGGAGACGCACCTGAAGGCTGCTTTCAATGCCGGGATAGAGTGCTTCCCCCCAGTTCGAGGGCCGCCACAGCCCGTCATCACCAGGTTGCCAGAGGATGACATCGTTCACATACCGCATATACCCGAAGAGATCAAAGCGCAGTCGCTCGCCGGTATGCGTCGCACCGAAATCGATGCTGTACCCAGTTTCCGGCTTGAGGTCCGGGTTCCCCTCGGCAAAAGAATCGGTCGGCCAGTACAGGTCGTTCATGGTGGGAGCCCTGAATGATTTTGCGATACTTCCCTTAATGGATGTCGTCGAAGAAAGCCGGTACACACTGCCGAGCTTGAAGTTCAGATCTCCCTTGAAATCGGAGTAGTAGTCGTATCGCACCGCCGGCTGAAGTGTCAGGCTGTCTGTCACAAAAATCGGTGTCTCGACAAACCCGCCGCCGTATGTCCTGTCTTTTGCACCCACATCGGTGCTCTTCACAGAATCATAGCTCATATTCCCGCCGTAAATAATCGAAAACCTGTTGAAAAAAAGCATCTCCTGCACCAGATCGAGGCCGGCGGAGTTTGTTTTATGATCCGAATCAACATCTATCGACGGCGATTTATACTGCAGCTCCGAAGAGATAACGTACGTTTTGATATTAAATGAAAGGAGTTCGCTGAAAAAACGGTCTGTATGAAAATCCGCGGAAGTCTGCACTCTCCGGTCTTCCTGGGAGGCTTCAGGAGTCGGTGATGTAATCGAGCCGGGTATTCCCTTTTTATTGCGCACAAAAGACCCGGTAATATCAACAGTGCCTTCTCCCGCGGGAAAGCGCACACCTGCAGACACATCGACGCCCAGAAGTTCGGCATTATCACGTTTTCTGTTCTCGAGATTCGTATCCTTGTAGATGTATCCGTTTTTTGCCCGCTCGATGGACCCCGCTGTGGTCAGGCTGATCTTTCCGAGCTTCCTGGAATATGCGATTCGGGCCTTCTGAGAATCAACAATATCCGTGTAATCTGCAGGCTCTTCGGTTTTATCGGTCGAGTACCCTGTAACATACCTGCCGGGCAGAAAACTCCCGTTTTCAATCGACACTTTCAGACGGTTGTCGGCTTTTTTCTTCGTAATGATATTGATAACCCCGCCCATGGCATCTGCACCGTGCAGGGCGCTCGAACCGCCGCGGACAATCTCGATTCTCTCTATATTGTCAACGGGAATGAGAGAGAGGTCCACACCTGCGCTCAGCGCGCTGTTCATTCGAACCCCGTCGACGAGGATCAGTACCTGTGCCGACGTAGAGCCGCGCATGGACACATTCTGAGACGCACCTTTTGGCCCGTAATCGTTGATGACAATCCCTGTCCGGGCATCCAGCACCTCGGAAACACTGCCTGCACCGCTTTTTTCTATCTCTTCGCCCGAGATCACTGTGACATGCTGGGAAACGTCAAGGACCTCCTGCTCAGTCTTGGTTGCGCTGATTACAACCTCCTGCATTGCAATGGAGTCATCTTCCCCGGCGTTTACCAGGGTAGACAGCATGGTGACAACCATGATAAATGCAACTGTAATGGTTGCGAAGAAGGTTCTTTTTTTCATTAAACAAGCGCTCCTATATGTAACGTGTTCATGCGAATAAAACATTCCTCAGACTAAATTGACTGAGCGTGCAACCCGCACTTGGCCCAAACAGCGTATTCTATACAAATTCAGGCCCGGTTACCCCTGTGGTGTACATCACCCTTTTTAAAAATTAAAATTACAGTTGGAAAGGTTATGGGGAAATAGAAATGAAGACTTGAAGATGTGATCTTTAAACATGTCCATCCCCTTTCCTCGAGGGCATACTGTTTCAGGAGGGTTTCCTGGCTTCCGGATCATTTTACTCACAGCACCTTCTCGATTTTCCATCCCATATCTTCGGATGGAAAAACCAATGGCTTACTGCTGCTTTCATCCCCGGTCACAGTGGCGGGACCGCTGCGGTTTTTAACCGCATTCCGCTCCCCTGAAACAGGGCCAGTTTCAAAATATAGATAACATGTACCTTAATCGGTGTCAAGAAAAAAAGCATTTTTGCAGCAGCATCAAACTATCCGTCAGATCGACCGCAATAGTGTTATTGACATTACCATATCCTATATATACAATTACTCCATGGCTGGATACTTCGAGAGCTTCGGCGGCTGGTTTCTTTCAAAGGTTCAGAGTATTATTGACTTCTGCGCCTACACCTATCTCATCATCAAGACGGGAATCGGGAAAAAGCCCGGCGGATACCGCATAAATCTGAACGTTCTTTTCAAACAGGTGCTCTTCACCGGAGTCGACGCCCTCCCCCTCATTGCAATCGTCGCGCTTGCTATCGGTGGTATTTCCATTATACAGTCGCTGACCTTTCTCCCAAGATTCGGCGGGGAATCCTTTATCGGCAATATACTTATTACGGTGATCGTGCGCGAGCTGGGACCGCTTCTCACCGGCTTCATCGTCATCGGCCGCTCCGGAACCGCAATCACGACGGAAATCGGCAATATGGCAGTTTCCCATGAAATCGAGGCCCTCGAATCAATGGGAATCGATCCCATCCGCTATATTGTGCTTCCGAGAATATTCGGAATGACCGCTTCTCTTGTAAGTCTGAATATCTACTTCGACATTTTTGCGATACTTGGTGGATTTCTCGTCTCGAAGCTCGTTCTTGTTACAAGCTTTATTCCCTTTTTACAGCGCATTCTTGAATCGGTGGTTTTGTCCGATCTGACGATAAGCCTGTTGAAAGGGTTTATTTTCGGTATACTCATTTCGTTGACCAGCAGCTACAGGGGATTTTCCGTGAAAACATCCTCTACTGAGGTCCCACAGATGACGACGAAGGGTGTGGTCGATGCCATAACCGCCCTTTTTCTGGCGGATGGGCTTATTACGTTTATTTATTACTTCTGATACGTTCGGAGAACACAGTGGTATGAACGACACAATTCTAAAAATAAATAACGTTTCAATATCCTTTGGCGGGGAGAAATTCCTCGATTCTATTTCAATGAGCATACCGCAGGGACGCCTCGTCACCATTACCGGCCCGTCCGGCTGCGGTAAAAGTACCCTGCTGAAAATCGCAGCGGGACTCATTCCGCCGGACACGGGCACGGTATACATTGACGGTGTCGATATATTCAATGCATCCCGCGGTTCACTGTTTGAAATGCGGAAGGAATTCGGTTTCGTTTTTCAGGACGCGGCGCTTATCAGCAATCTCACCGTTTTCAACAATATCGCGCTGCCGCTTCGGTATCATTTCAACCTGAAGAAAGAGGAAGTAGAAAAGAGGGTTTATACTGTACTAGAAAACTTCGACCTCAGAGAAATTGAAGACCAGCTTCCCGCCCATCTTTCGATGGGGCAGCGAAAGCTCGCAGGTCTCGCTCGCGCGCTTGTTGTAAGCCCGAAGCTCATTTT